>Ga0307517_10013021_pt1 | contig 11340 bp, 4 predicted proteins | sample 23_EM_MG_FD_194515 | JGI IMG/M metagenome (GOLD analysis project Ga0307517, IMG submission 194515) | Populus trichocarpa ectomycorrhiza microbial communities from riparian zone in the Pacific Northwest, United States - 23_EM | ecosystem: Host-associated > Plants > Roots > Unclassified | place... | reverse complement strand
TCGGTGCTGAGGGTGGTCACACTCACATGGCACCTATAACTTCTACATACCATTTGAATAAATATAGCGTGTTAAATATGACATAAAGCTAACAGCATGGTAGTACAATAATCAGCTTACTAAGTATAACTCTAAATTATGTGGGTTTTTTTTACTGTACTTGGTTCCATTTTTTATTTTATCATATATTATCGTGGATGAACTGTGTAAAAGTTTTTGTTCTTTTAATTTGGCACTCAAATCCTGCGATTTAGTCCTGGTTAATTGAATTGAAGAATAATTAATTTTAATTTCTTATAAAAAGTTGAGATTGAAAAAAAATAAACTATAATAAAAAAAACATTAAATATGGATGGCGTGTTATAAATTTTGTAAAAGATACACTTTGGTTATTAAATTTTAAAAATCATGTAAATTATCTCATTTCAGTATATATCTCAATATTTTTTTAATTGAATTTTAATATAAAAATTTATTTTTATTATTTTTTTAATTCCTGATTGAGCACGCACGAACCGATCAATAGATGAATGATTGCGTTTATTTACTGTGGCATGGCACGCCCCAAATCTCATCAGTCATCATCGTCCCAGATGAGTTTTCATTTAAGTGGTCGACAAAGATGGCCCCTCTCAAAAAGACGTTTGGTGGATGGTTGAAGCTTGAAAGGTACCCAGCTGGTGAATCTGGCATTTAGCAAAACCAGTGCCAAGCAGGTGAAAAAAAGTGCTGGTGATGCCGATTTAAAGGTATTAAAATGAAAGGCGGTTTTATATATGCATTGATTTGGAAGCCTTGAAACCACAAAATCCAGTCACAGTAAATAAACCTCGCCGGCCGGCAAATTGACCTCTAGTATCCAACCGGTCCTACTCCTGAACTGGACCATTTTTTTAAAAAAAAATCAATTCAAAGTTCACCGGGCGTTCAAAACATGATTTGTTTTATTTTAAAAATAAAAAAAACCTAAAACAGGATCATTAGGATTAACATGTTCAATTTATGACCCAATAACATGTAGGACTGAAGCCTGTCTTAATATTCACATGACTAAAGCGATATACATTTCTAGGGTGTTCTAGTGCAAGTGTTTATGCCATCTAGAATCTGCGTAAAAGACCCTAATAGCCGAATCGCAGTGGGAATACAGAGGCTAACTTCTCCGAAAAAACAGGCCTGAAAAATCGAACCTTTGAGGCCTTGATCCAGAGGAGAGGAAGAAAAGGTCCGACTCCTACCCGCCGGACTAACAACAGAAGCCCAATAACAGGTTCAAGACTTGGGCCTTAAATCATCCAGCTGGCCTGAAACAAGGTTCATGGAACCCCCTGCTCATCGCCTTCAATTCGAGCACACCTTTTGCCCTTTTTTGAGGTTTCTTCCATTGATAAAAATGGGACTCAAAAGGAGACCTCCACTAGGAGAGCACCGATAAATGAGATAAAAATTCAAGCCAATAACTGAGAAAAAAAAGTGGTACAAAAAGTAAATATGCAGACAGGAGGAAAAAGATGTTAAGAGGTGCTGTCACGCACCAACTTATTACTCGTATATGTTTGCTTATTACATGGATAAAAAGCGAGCTAGAACTAGTTGTTCACTGCCCAGCACTAGCAGTGAGATTTCTCACTCGTGAAACCAGGTCACAATTACCTTCAGTTACTAAATTTACAAATGAAGTTTTCCCAGAATCGTACAAAGACACACCTATATACAAGCTGAAAGGGCCACCTACCTTTCAGAGCTCAAGCTCATAAGCACGTTCTTAAAACAAAAATTAGTCATATCATGCCAGGGCAGCGGGGCTGGCTTGTGCGTGCTTCTTCAAGATTATTAAAACAAGGGAAACAGAACATAAACAAAAGAGCTAGTACAACAAACCAAAAACTCGGTTTAAGCAAAATAACCCTCTTAGGCCTGCAGAATTAACAGACAAGATTAGGAGCGCACCTCGCCATTGACTGCCGCGGCTTCAGGATGGTAATGAAGCATCTCCTTCCACATCATCTCTCGTATCATCTCTTCCCCTAATTCCTCATCTATGTCAAGATCAATTGGGACCTGTGCTGGAGGGTTGCTGCTGGGATCATATAGCAGAGACATGTAAGGGTGTTCCAGTGCTCCGGTAACAGTAATCCTTTTTGATGGGTCAAAAACAAGCATTTTTTGTAGCAGATCAATTGCCAAAGGATGTGCATTAGGATAAAGGCGGGAAAGGGGAGTCCCAGGAGAATAAGGAAGTGACTTGATATATTTCTTTGCCTTCGGGTTATCAATAAATTCAAGATCCTCCTCCCTCTGACTTCCAAGGATGCTGATGATAAGTTTAAGCTGATTGAGACATTCTGTGCCAGGAAAGATAGGCTTCCGACCAAGAAGCTCTGCAAAGATGCATCCTACAGACCAGACATCAATTGATGTCCCATAGTTATCACAGCAGAGAAGGAGCTCTGGAGCTCGATACCATCGAGTGACAACATACTCAGTCATGAATTGGTTCTTGCCATTGCTAGTACGTGCCAGCCCAAAATCACAGATCTTTAGCTCACAGTTCGCATTAATGAGAAGGTTCCCAGGCTTTAAGTCACGATGCAGAATATTTGCTGAGTGAAGATATTTCAGACCACGAAGCAACTGCATAGAGAAGTGAGAATCATAAAGACTAAAAGACCCTAGAAAACAAACCATTTGAATGCCCACAAAATATGTCACCGTGAAATGAAAATCAAAAGCCTAAAGAATAGGGAGGTATTTAAACAGTAAAAAACTAACAATTCAAAAGCGTGGTGATTCAAGCCAGAAGTAGAAAAAAACTTTTGAAGGCGAAACACAAAGTGAAATGCTAATGTTTAAACATTCCACATTTTTGCAGCATGAAATCAAATTCCTTGGACTCTACTGCCAGACATTACTGCAGGAACAGGACTCTAACTACACAAGCGGTCACCTCTTAAAGTTATCAAGACAAAATAATGATTTCTCCAAATATAACAAAATAACAATACCATGAGAAACATGAAACGATATTGTAGGACCTCCTATGGTCCTGAACGTTTGAACCTAGGCCCTAAAAGTGCAAGCCTCCTGAAAATAACGATCAATTGTACAAGATTAAAGTATGCGGCCAAGAAAATTCAAAGATTGATATCTTAAAAATTAAAACTGGCACTATGGATAGCATTCAAATCTTCATTTAAGTGAAATATCACAAGGGCAATAAGGAAACACAGCACATAGAGCATCTACTCAAGAAATGTTAAGAAATACCCAGTACACTCTATACTGAGTTGCGACAGGTGAACATACATCTAACCACTGAGTTAATTGTTACTTCCATAAGCTAAACCATAACCTAAGCAGGATAATTATGATGTTGACAGATAGATATTAAACCAAGAACAACATGCATTGAAGCATACTAATACCCTTTCCCAGTTGTAAAATACAAAGCTTAAATCTGACCAGAGATAATTTCCACAGGCCAAAGCCAAGGCATAATGAAGAGAGAGGCCATAAAAGAAAATTCTTAAAACCCCACATTTGCTGCAGCTATTAAATAATCGCATGCAAATTTTACCCAAATCCAGGTAACTCAAGCTTTTTAGAAAAAAAATTCATCAAGTGATTTGCAATACCACAAACCTATAATAATAGACTGTAAAGCATTTATTAACCCCTTTTTTTTTTTCCAACCTCTAACCTAAACTACAAGAAAAACGTGTTCCACTACTAGACGGTACTTGTATACCTGAAATAGGAAGTACTGGCAGTGCTCATTAGTAAGTGCTTGAGAAGACTTGATAATTTGATGCAGATCTGTATCCATGAGTTCATAAACCAAATAAACATCCTTAAAGCTTCTCCTTTGTATGGGCATCATCACATCTTTCAAACCAATCACATTCTCATGTAGAAGATGCCGAAGAAGCTTCAATTCCCTTAAAGTTCTCAGCGCATCAACACGGTTCTCAAAAGCGTTGTGTATCTTTTTAATCGCAACTTTCTCAGTGGTTTCTCTATTCACAGAAGAGCACACAATACCATAAGCCCCTCGACCTATAGGCTTGATCGGCACATACTTTGTATCGATCTCAAACAAAGTTTGCCACATTGAATAGTAATGCTTCCCCTGATTCCTAACCCCATTTGGTGGCTCAACTGGTGTTGCCATTCCCTGCAATACATTCATTCAATTCAACCAGAGTCGCTCAAAAAACACTAAAAACATTCTCAACTACAGGGATTCCTTCAAAGGCCAAAAATGGGCCATTACATCTTAACCCAACTTGTGAGTATTGAGGCTGTCTTCATCAAAAAAATAAGGGCACATAGCATAACCGCAATATCAGGTAAAGATCAATTACAAAGATAAGCATTCAATGCACCAAAAAAAATCAACTTCTTATCATTTCGGTCCAAAAGCACCAGCAAAGAAAGATGGGTTTCTAACTCTCTATCTAGAAACGCCAAAGCAATTGAGCAATTAAATTTTTACTTTGCCGATAACACTATCAGAAAAATCATGAGAAAAAAGTCTAAACTTGAATAATTCAAAAGTTACAAAAAGGGAACATTTAAAAAAGGACTTACCTTTATTGGTCTTATGCGATCTTCCTTGTCCAAAAAAGAAGAAAAAAATTTCCTTCACAATTCGCTAGGCCACATCAGAGCTCACATTAAAAAAAATCTCAAAGCTCAAATTCTCCCTCAAAAGCAACTCAATCTCTGCAGAAACAAAGCAATTTTCTTTCCAAATTGACCCTCAAACATCACTAAGAAGTTCTCCCGTTTTGAACAGTTCCAGCTCCTTCACTAATCACTTTCGCGCCATAATTTGCACGGATACGGATCCTTGGTGGGTTTAATGAAGCTGTGAGAGTTGGATCTCTGGTAGGTGTGTGTGATTTTGTCAACGATGGTTGAGATTTTCTGCAGCGCATCAAGATTCGTTATCTGGTAGAGATCAGAATCAGACAGACTTAGTAAAGAGAAAGTAAAAGACTAATAATTGTTCGTTGGAGAATTTAAAATGAGAAAAATGTTAAGGTACTTAGGATGTCTTTTATTATTATTATTATTATTATTATTTTGTTCTAATGTCATTATTATATTTATTGCATCACTCTCTCGCTCGCTCTTTCCGGCTGGCTTTCTTTCCTTGGAACGACTGGTACGGGTTTTTTCTTTATCTATTTATGGCGGTCATTTGATAGCTTGGAGAGAGCCGAGAATACGACGTCGTCGTTGAATCCTTCGGAATATTTTTATTTTTGTTTTATTTTATGTTATTTTTGTGTAAGCAGAAAAATCATTACCCTTATCCAAAAAACGAGAAAAAAAATATCTAGTGCCGGGAGGTGACTTCAATGGAGGAAGTCCACAATACGGGACAAAGATACTATGAAAGTCAAATTTAATTGCCGAAATCAACCCTCACTTTTATTTGTTTCAACGGAAAAGATATTATTGCGTAGCCTTTACATTTTCAAGAAAAATGGAGAATTAGATGTATGATTGCCTTTAATAATTATAGAAGTACCCCACTAGATCTAGTAGATTAATTTAGTAATTATTTTAACTTGGAGTTTGATTGAGTTTTATTTTAAATTAATTTTTTATCAAATCGCTATCATTTTGAATTTGTATAAAAAAAATAAAAGGTTTTTTATTTTAAAAATAAAACAACGTAATTTAATTAATAAAAATCAAATTAATTGATCTAATCCGCATGTTAAACTTAATTAACTCGTGAAACAAATTTCAATGCAATAATGTAACTTCAAAAAATCAAGTTACTCCCCTCTGAATTTCATGCTATACTATCATTTCCCAGTAAATGTATGAATTTTCTGTCTAGTTTTTCTTTTCAGGTGTGCCTTTCAAATGATTTTGTCTGTTTGAGAGGCAAATACACTACAAGTTTTCTTCGTTATTTAATGAACTCCTGGCCAGAGAAACGTTGTGCGGCACTAGAAGAAAATAAAGATCTGCGCATGACCAGATCAGTCCTAGGGCACCACTCGGGAGTTCTTTACTGGGTAGGTGATGTATAATATATTATCCATTATTGAGACATTCGCTATTTGATGTCCTATTCTGCTATGCATCTCAACAAGCACTATTTTTTTTTTATCACATCATGTTAACGAAGTGGCATCAATTCAATTTGGAAAAACTTGGGTGGATGGAGACATTATTTCAAAAATTAACCGGTCAAGATGATTTATTCAAGACCTAACTAATCAGAACCTGGATCGATTTTAAAATCTAATCCAGTCAAATACCCGAGTTAATACATTGATCCGGTTAATTCAAGCATCACGGGTCAAAATCATGTTATCATCCTATTATTTTTTTTTAAAAAAATATTTTTAATTAAAAAATGTTTTAGGTATAATTACACCATCCTGTTATAGGCAAGGATGTGGCTGCAAGCTGAAGATGGCTGCAAGCTGAAGATGGCTGCACCAAAAGGAGTTCTTAGCTTGTGCCACGAAGTATTAAAAATGTTGCACAGAAAAGTGTCAAGCTTGTCTAAAACCAAGAAGCGGAGGAGACTGACCGGAGAAATACAGAGCCGCCGTTGGTGTGTTAAAAAAGACTAGAAAGAGTAGCTTGCGGTGCGCTTGAGCAGTTGAGTTCAACGCCTTAACCTGGTCCTCTCTCTCTCTCCCTCGCTCCTGTCACTAGCATAAAAACGGTGATTTTGTGGGCTTCTCTTAAGAGACCGCTAGTTAAAGGAAAAACACCTGAGAAAAATAAGCTGGGCTGGATTCTACAAATCAACCTAATTTCTAAAGAGACCAATGCGTTTTATTTGGGCTTCAGCTTTACATGTGATCTTTTTTACAGAGGTAATTCTGTCTCAGTTGGCCCAAACCACAGAATCCCGTGCGACTATGGCTTGATAAGAGAAGAGGCTCATGTGGTCTCGCTTTTTTTTATAAAGACATCTTGTGGTTTTATTTTGGATAATTAGTTTTTATAATTTGTTTTGTTAGCCAGTAAAAGTCCCTTTATTCATGGTTAACTTAATTTTATTTTTATTTTTAAAGGCAAGGAGCGACATATGTCATATTTTTATTAGTCTCAGTTAAAAAGAATTAATAATAATTAGAAAAAATAAAAAAATGTTATTTTTTTATACATTTACTGCTGGATTTATTTTTTGAATGTTTTTATAAAAATATGTACTTTTCTATTATATTTTAAGAAGTCAAGAAACAAATAAAAAAAAGTGAGCTTTTATTATAAAAATAAAAAATGAAAGGGATGGACATCCCATACTTTAGTGATTTTCACAAGTTATATTGACAGCTGGTGTTCTCGAGCTTGCTACAAAAATCCATCCTTTTTTACCCAATAAGAAAAAAGAAAAAAAACTATCTCCACCCATGTCCAACCTTTTGCATTGGTGAACTTTGTTGAGGTAGGCTACACCATGTTTCCAATCTCAACATGTTTTATTTTTTTGATTAATGTATAAACTAATTTGAAAATATTTTCTATCATCAAATAATAAAAAAGACATTTTATTTTGGAAGAATGAAACTTTAATATGTTAGTGAGTGAAACAATGCAAGATGAGTTAAATTCCAGAGAATGAGTTGATTGGTTTAGGGACAATATATCATCGTAGCTAAAGAGTCTCGAAGTACTTGCCCTTTTAATTACATGTTGGAAGTTTCTTAATTTCGAAGGTTTCGATTCCAGCCTAGAATGATCGATGGCTTATCCTAGCTTGTAGTGGATTGTCGGTGCCACATAATTACTAGTTGAACTTGCCATGCCATGCAAGGAGCAATTACAGACAAGTACTAGAATAGTAGGAAGGGAGATTTTGATTGGAAACCTCTCTATTTCTATGTATTGTCTGAGGTATATATACATGCTCTCATTAGGGCATATATGCCTGTATAATTAAGGTGGGTTTGACAAGAACTTTGATTCCACTTTTTTCATCTCGAGTCACTAAAAATGTGCATGGGTAAAAGTTGGGCGGCTTAATGTAATATATGTTATGCTTGGGATAGGAAAAAACAAATTGCTCCTAACAAAGTATATTCTAAAAGGCTAACTTAAGAGAATTTTACCTGATACCATGGAAATATTCAGCGTTTTTTAAACTTGGAGATGGTCAGGAAAAGTTTTTAATGTCAAGTCTTGGATTTTCTATGATGTGAAATATTTATGCAATTAATACCAGCTCTAGGAACTTGATGCTTGTTCCCTCCCTTATCTGTCAAAGCCTTTTTTCCCTTTCTGCATGATAAGATTTTTCAGTGCTTTATTTTGACTACTTGTGTGTGTTTTTATATATATATGTGTCGACAGCAGGAATCATGCTTAATCATTTCAATCAACTAAAGTTTAGTTGAAACTGAAAATCAACTAAAGCTAATTTAGGTCCCTGTAGTAGCATAAAGCATTAATGTGCTCTTTTAATTAATTATCCCTACACATGTAGTTTAGAAAGCAGAAGTCCAAATCAATGCCCCGCCGGGGCGGCAAAAGTTTAATGAAAAAAATTACCAACGTGAGCAGGCTTATTGCTTGATAAGGTTAATCTCAAATAAGAGAAAAGAGGGAAGTGTGCTTAATAAGAAGGTACGTGAATATTTTGGGAACATTTTGGCAACACATCATCTCTGCCTTTGTTGAGATGACTAAAGCTCACAGCTGCTCTGGAATCTTAGGCTGCCAAGCGCCTAGATTTTTAGAGATATGGAACGATCGAAGAACATTGCCCCAGAAATGAAAGCAATATGTGCAGCAGCACTTGCCCGTAAACAAATTCCAAGTCCAAAAGCTTCTTCTTCTTCTTCTTCTTCTTTTTTTCATTTCTTTTATATATACAATAATTAAACTTAGCTCGGGAAGGCTGACTCGGAACTTAGCCGGCCAACTCTTGCCCATTTCAGGTTTAAAAAAAAAAAAACTTAAATTCAACTGAGCTGATGAAAACCCAATTTAACTTTATAAAAAAAATTTAAAACAACTTTATTTTAATTTTCATGGTTAATCCACTCAATCTATGACTTGAACATTAGGCCAGATTAAGAGCTGGATCAGATTTAATAAATTTGAGGCAAGAATTGAGAAAAATCAGAGGATAAGACATGGTATCCAATACATTGCTACCTTGGCAGATTTTAGTCCCATGACCTCCAAGCAGGAAATACTGCCCAGAATGTCCTGCTACCAAGCGGAAGCCAAGCCCTAAGCTTGTCTGGATGTTTCCGATTTTCTTGCAGCAATCTGCAGACAAATTTTTCCTCCATCACTGCACTGCTACTCATCAACTCGATGTTTAGACATGTTTCTTAAAAGAGACCATATTTGTACGTAGCAAATCCCAGTGGACAAATTAGGGAAATCCTGGGCTGGGATTGAGTCACTTGCTATGTATGTACACACACATATACAGAAATAATTGATCATCACTGGAACCAGGCTATAAATAAAAGCAAATGTCATGATTTGGATGGCATGCAGTTTTGATTAACAAGAGTGATTGTGCTAATCAGGTAATTAAATTTTATAGAGTAATATTGTATATATCCAGGGGTGGCCTACGGCAAGCTTTGGGGTAGCTTGGCACCCCCAAAGTTTTAAACAAATTTCATTTTAGTATTTAAATTTTTTATTTTTTCACAATAGTTATGCATTTATTAGTCCCTTCAAAAATAAAATATTTACACTCCAACTTTATAGTTTTTATAATGGCACTTTCAGTTAATATTTTCTAGTTTCAACCCTCATTATATCCAAATAACAAGAAATGTATTTTTTTTAATGAAAAATGGACATCCATGTCCACACACCATATCATAAAAATAAGATCTATCATTGTAAGAAGATTTATATCTACCAATATTTCTCTCTCTGTTTTTTTTTTAATGTAATTGTGTTTGTAATAATCGGTGATTTTATACATACATATATTATTCTGCCATAACTAAATAAGGATCTGCTCCAAACAGATTACATAGATAGCCTAGCAAATATATTTATGGACGAGTGAGATAGGTCTAGTTCCAAGAGAAAGTTTGGTCATGTCATACCAGAATAACGACTAAAAAATATCATAACTTTTGATCCGATTGTTGGATCGTGCTCAAATATTTATAGGAGTTTTCAGATGCCGTTTTTCTTAGAAAAAAAACTTGATCGTTGAATCTTTAGATTTTAAAAATCTCATCTTAGGCTCTCGATTTCGGCAGTTTTTGTGATTTTTCTTGTTATTTTTTGATTTCACGCTTCTTTCCTTGATAATTTCATATTTTTATTTTGTTTCCTAATTGAGGTAGGGTTTCTAGTCCATTTAAGACTTTGTAAATCTCTTAAAGAGGGGAATTGAAAGATTGCTATTCTAGAGAAAATAAAACCTACGAATTTGAGGTCCACGTCTTCAGTCCCTTATGCTCATTAAAAATTTTATGTTTTTTCTTTGTTTATCGTTGTTTTTAGTTTTCACTGCATCACTTTTCTTATGATTTTTATTGTCCTCTCATGAAAAATGTTGCTTTCACTAAAAGGTGTCTCATGAAATAGAAAAATTAGCTATGCATTCACTCAATAACATAGTTTTAGTCGCGGTCTAAGAGTTATGTTGCAGGTTGGTCATGACAATTTAAGTTATTTTGTTTTAATCAAAATATCTATATTTAACTAAATCAACTCTCATTTTAATTTAAAAATAAACTTATCTTGACACAAGCTTTGAGTTGATAAATTATCAAGCCAACTCATTTAGTATATATATAAACCATCGTTAATTGTTTGAAGTATAAAAAATAGTATTTCATTAATACAAGAAAACACAAATACAACATTATTAGCACATTATAGTTATAGAAAGTATAACAAGCGTGAGAGATCTAGCTATTTGAAAAAGATCTCGACAATATTAACGGTGAAAATTGAAATTTTGAATAGGAATTTTGAATAGGAATTGATTCAAAAAGCATTAAAAATAGTCTGAACAATAGTGGAAGAGAATGAAGATCGATGTTAGCGACTCTTTTTATTTTTGCAAAGAGATTTTTATATAAAAATTTCCATTATATATATCAAGCTTAAAATCTCTTGAGCAAATATTATCATTAAATTCAAAATCTCTTAATTTCATTCTTAATCATAATAAAACAATATCATTATCTTCAATTATCATATTTTATTTTCTTCTTCTTCTTTTTTTTGCCTGTTATTCTCACTCCCCAATCTTTATATCATTTTTTTTTATTTTTTTGATAAAACAGGTAAAAATTAGGTATGGCAATAAAAATATAAAAATCATCAAAATATACTGAAAATACATTAAAATAATTTATTTTATAT
>Ga0307517_10013019_pt1 | contig 11341 bp, 6 predicted proteins | sample 23_EM_MG_FD_194515 | JGI IMG/M metagenome (GOLD analysis project Ga0307517, IMG submission 194515) | Populus trichocarpa ectomycorrhiza microbial communities from riparian zone in the Pacific Northwest, United States - 23_EM | ecosystem: Host-associated > Plants > Roots > Unclassified | place... | reverse complement strand
GACATGTTCTCTTTGAAAATGTACAAGTAAAAACAAGAAATACACTCTTTGAGCCCAGAGAAGTGGGCTTTTATTAAATTCATGGTCCGTTACTGCCAATTCTATAGGGCTGGAAATTCATACATAACACCAGTTATGGATCAAGGCACTTCGGGCCACGTCCAGTCCAATCGATGAAGTGGCTTCTAACATTACGTTAGTGCAAACCGACAAGCGCCAATCATTTGACCATCATCCTATTTTTATGCCAGATGCTCTATTACGTGCCTGTTGGGTATTGAAATTAAACCTGTTTGTTGTTAAAATTTATTTTAAATTTTGATTTTATTTTTTTAGTATTTTTAGATCGTTTTGATGTATTAATGTTAAAAATAAATTTTAAAAAATAAAAAAAATATTATTTTAATACATTTCTAAACAAAAAACACTTTGAAAATAACTTCTACAACACTTTTAAATAACATCCTTTTCAATTTTAAAGTTTAAGCTTTCTAATCATCTAAAAAAACTATTTAAAATTCTCTAGTTATAAAAAAAAGTTTAAATTTTTTCAATTTTATCCTATATTTTTTTAAAAAAAGGTTAAATCAATATAACTCTTGATGTTAGATAACAGCCTTAAATTAAATGGAAAACTCCTTTCTTTTCTTTTTTCCCTCTTGTTATCTTTCACTTTTTTCTATTTTTATGGCATTTTCCCTTTCAAATCCCTTCATTCGATATAATATTTTATAAAAAAAATTAACAATCAAAATCAATAATTAGGCTACTGATGAATCAATATTTTTGGCACTTTGTGTAAAAGCTATTAAAACCCTGTCTAAAAAGGTCCAATAACAAGGTGGTTATCCACTGATAGATAGGTATGGCAAGCTGCTAGATTCAATATACTTGGGTTCGACTACGTGCTAAACCTAAGTAAACGTGGGTCTAGTGACCTACTAGACCCAATAAACTTAAATCAGACACGTACGGAGCCCAAGTAAATATGGGTCAAGAAAAATACTAGACCCAACATACTTGAGCTCGGTTATATGTGGAGCTCAAGTAAGTGTGAGTTTGGCAAGTTTGCAGACCCAATTTATTTAAGATCAGCCATGTGTTGAGCCTAAGTAAGAGTAAGTCTAACGAATTGTCACACCCAACACCATAGGTTTCAGCCATTTTTTGAGTCTAAATGAACATGGATCTAGCAAGTTATCAGATTCACCTCCACTGAGCTTAGCTACGTGCCAAGGCTAATTGGTCTAGGGGTTGTTATAGACCCATGCATGTTAGGGTCATAAAGGTTCTTTATTTATTCTTAAGACTTTTAACATGAACTATTTATGTCATGAATAATTGTCTATCTATATCTATAAATGCATAAAAGGTCTTTCAATAACCTACAACATTTTCATTTCATTGATGATGTATAAAAGATGTTTATTCTTCATTAATGACATGTAATTAAGGGGTTTTTATCCATAATTAGTGTTATCATGAAAAAATAACTTTCTAACCCCTCCACTCCATAAAAAAACAAAATTAATTCTGGGATTATAAATACTCTCTGAACCACCCTACCTTGTAAATAATCAATACTTAACTAATTATCCATGATTTGTTAAATTAATACTTTTTAATTAATATCAATTCCATATATATATATATATATATATATAAAAAATTGAATTTCTGATATTCAATGAAGTCAAAAATAGCTAAGTGCATGTTTCAAAAAGGATTCTTTAAGGAAGGATATTCAACTAAGACAAGGTGCAGCTAAACTAACGTAGATATAAATAGATAGCGTTGTACTGATAGCCACCTCCAGCAAGAAAGAGATCCAAAAGACTTTCTAAGGTAGTAATCTTTCAACCAAAAAGTGAATAACGAAATCGTTGGAAAAATTCTTCACCTTCTTCTAATTATTTTAAGGGAAAATTACACTTAACACCCCAAGATTTGATCATTTTTTTTAACTTTACAATTATATTTTTAAATATTATATTTTGAATTATATACTTTGATTGCAATAACATTTTATATCCTCAAGAATTGACGCTAAAAAAAATCAACAAAAAAATGTGTATTTACAAGTGTTAAGTCTGCCCTGCCCATCTTAAATGCATCTCTCTACTATTTGTCATTTGCATGGAATCTATACTGCTTTGTATAGTTGTTTAATAAGATGATTTATTCTAATGTTGTTTTACAGGGTTTTAAATCTTATGTGATTCGTCAATGGGTTCCTGCATGTGGTCGGGGATTTCCAAGAAAAATGTCTGATTTTTGGAAATAATTAAGAGGGAGGGCTGATGTGAAGTGACAGTGGTGGCGGTAAGTATGGCTGACAATGACAATAAGGGAGAAATAAGGGAAAGACTAATTTTTGGAAAGTGCGATGAGGGAAATGAGTGTTCGACGGGGGGAAAAAAAAAAGGGTGTGGGGGAAGATATACAATGGGCGCCTTAGTTTTTGTGTTTTTAAAAAAATTAATTTTGCTTTATATTTTTGTTTTAAATTATTTATTTTTTTGTATTTTTAAATTATTTTAATATGCTAATATAAAAAATAATTTTTAAAAATAAAAAATATTATTTTAATATATTTTTAAATAAAAATAAATCCCAAGATTGATGTAGTAATAGATAGGAGGTTTCAATGGATAGTGTGTGTGGTCTTAAGATTATTTTAATTATTTTAAAAATTATTTTTGATCTGGAAAATATAATATTTAAAAATTCAATGCAAATTAAAAAAAGAAAAGGTACATGTGCCATCGTAATATTCCCTTAATTAATGCCAACAATGTTGTAGATTCAATCAAAGTAACAAATATTGTTTTGTTCTGTATTTAATCTTCTGCACAACCTTGTCAGGAATCAGTCGAAGAAGTTAGAATTTTCCAATGGATCAGGCTGGCCTTAATTTTCTGCTGGCTAGTGACTGCACATAATATTGACAAAAGGCTACCTCCGAACAGAGGAATGCACTAAACATAAACTTGTAATATATTCTTATCAGCTTCGAGTTTCTAAATACCATCATTATCACGTAAGCGTTCATCTTCTGTAGATCAAGACATAACCAATTGGAATCATGTACTGATCTGTGTGATTAGTAATTAAAGCAATAATTAAAATCAAATCATATACGGTTTGCAAGATGGGTTGCTGTCTTGGTCGAGAAATTCCATCAGACACAAAGCTAGTGGAGCTAAAACTGGCTCCACACGGTGTGAATGAAGGGAAAATTAACAGATGACGACAATGGTTTAAGTTAATATTTTTTCGGCTGATAGCATGCATAATTTCATCAAAATCCGCAGTGGAGCCCATGGGGTGGGTTTTAGGGTTGCCCGTGACACGATCCCATCTAACTTCCACGAGAATCAAATAAGCCAAGTTGGAAGTGTGTTCCTTCCCATAATTTATATAAAGGGACAAATTCCAAGTTTTGTTTTCATAAATAGAACACATGAAACACTAAGTAACAGTAAAAGAAAAAAGCAAACTTTTTGTTTCACACTGAAATCGGTTAAGAGATCATAGAAAAACTTTGCTGTGATTGAAACTATGGCTCTCCATTAATATCTGATGCGTTTAGCAAAAAACACGATCATTTTTTTTTTGTGGCACTAGGTTTATCTCTGAGAATTTATGTATGATTTGATTGGAATGGATCTTCTGAGATTCATCCATGGATAGTACTTCCATCGTACAAGTCGAGTTATGCTTAACCTTGTCAGTGTCAATTTATTTACCTTGTATGCTTATTTTATTTTGTTCGACTGATCTTTTCTGTTTTTGGCAAGCTCTATATTTTGCACCCTCGTTTTCATAATGAATCCATTCGAACTGTTAAGGGGAAAAAAAAAAACAAAACAGTGAAGGATTAAGTACAAGTCAATTGTAAAGAAGAAGCGTCTTGAAGGATGTGAGCTGGGAACAACTTATAATCATGAAAACCAATTTGTCCTCAGCAGTAGGATCTTGCCTAATATAGAAGGGATGTAAGAGATATGTACTGCCGCTCATGAAAATGAAGGTAGAAACGAATGGCAGTCTTTCGAAGGAAGAGAATGATGGAGTAAATGCTTTGTTCTTTAAGCTAAATATCCAACCCTGCACCACAGATGACATGGGACATGTGATCTCATACACAACCAAAGGATGTGATGCAGGGAGACGCTTAACGTTATTTCATGCATGAATTATTAAAAAAACCAGAACATCTTTATTCAGCACTGGATGCACAGGAATAGTGAAATCTTGGCTAACTATGGATGATCCATGGTAATGTTGCTAGGGCCTAGGAACATGGCAATTTGCAATCCCTAGCTAAAACACAATCATCCAAAAGTTTGCCTAAAATTCCACCTGTCTGCTGCCAGCTAAATTCCCAAGTCACACATGGGTGCATGGACTTCTTCAATTTGTTTTTTTGGCAGAAATTCAATATATTATTTTGTCTCAACATCAAATTAACCGACAGGACCTCCTTGAGCCCTATAAAAAGCCACTCCTTTGGTGCATATTCCCATCACTTAAAGTTCTCTCTTCTATAGCTTCTATTAGCTAGTATTCACTGTAGCTTCTAAATTCAAAAGGAGCTATTAGCTTTTGATAGAAATGGCTTCCAAAAGCACAGCATCAGTTGCTCTCTTTCTTGCACTCAACCTCCTCTTCTTTTCCCTAGTCACGGCCTGTGGAGGGGGTTGCCCGTCTCCAAAACCAAAACCAAAGCCAAAGCCAAAGCCAAAGCCAACACCAACACCAACACCAACACCAAGCCCTTCCGGTGGAAAGTGCCCTAAAGATGCACTTAAATTAGGTGTATGTGCTGATTTGCTCGGTTCATTGCTTAATGTCACCGTTGGCAGTCCCCCTGTAAAGCCTTGCTGCAGTGTCATTCAAGGCCTTCTTGATCTCGAGGCTGCTGTTTGCCTTTGCACTGCCATCAAAGCTAACATCCTGGGTATCAACCTTAACATCCCACTCTCTCTAAGCTTGCTTCTCAATGTCTGTGGAAAGAAAGTCCCCAAAGACTTCCAATGTTCCTAAACATATTGGCGTACGGCGCCTTTGCATGCTTTGAAGTATGTTTTCTATTAAGAATTGTGTGATACAAGGAAAACAGCTGCTTGTTTTCGCTTGTACTGTGCTTTATCTGTTTTTATTCAGCTACCACGAATAAGTTTTATTAGTTTTCCTTGATGTTGTATCATGTTTTTTATCCCATGTGAAATAAACGTTTCCTTTGATATCATGTTTAACGTGTAATATTTGCTCAAACTTCTGTCATTACAAATCCTTTGAATTAAAATCACCATAGAAGTTACAACTTCTCAGAACGGCCAGTTTTCCTTTATAATTACTGTGATACAAGGAAAACTTCTGTCACTTGCAAAGCCTAAACAAATTTCCATAAAAGTTACAACTTTTCAGAACGGGCAGTTTTCCTTTATAATTACTGAAATAACCATAGAATTTTCAGAAATGGTTCAGTTGGGTGTCATGACATCCAGTTTTGGAAAAAACAAACTATGATTAGTTTTTATGTTAATGTGTGATTATCGGATATTGAAACATACAGTACCGTATTCTTAAATTACAGTCGCTGTATAACACGGGCTGCCACAGATTTTATATAACGATCATGACCATCTTGCTTGCAAAATATTTGTACATACACACACACACATCATTGATTTGATTGAATTTCACTAAAATACATATTATTAGTATTTCCAGATTTTTAAAAAAAAAACATAAATAGTCACCATAAACACATTACTTCTCTACTAGACATTACAAAGTTAATCACTAACTCTCCAAAATGAGAATTGTCAGGGATCTTTTGTTTCTATGTGAAGCTCCTTATCTAAAAATTTAAGAAAACAATATAGTAATTTCAAGATTTTTTAGGTAGTGTAATTGTGTTCCACTTGTAAATAACAATTGCAATGGCGGCTGCGACAAGAAATTCCTAAAACCTATAAACAGATGTAACATTACGGAATGCAAAGTTTACAATACATGACCCTGTGTTCGTATTGTTGTATCCGTTGTTTTTTAAAATATATTTTTACTTGAAAAGGCATAAAAATATTATATATTTTTTTATTTTTGATATAAATATATCAAAACATTTTAAAAATATATATAAAAAATTATTTGAAGCAAGAAAATTTATTTTTTTACAAAAATGTTTTTCAACCACTAAAACAAACGGACCACAATGGATGTCATGTAATGTAATGCCTTTTTTTAAATCATGTGTATCACATCAAAATTGGGATAATTAGCTATTTGACCTACACTTCGTTATGGGTTGGATAATTTATTTTCAGCAAAAAAAAATGAATATGCAAACTTTTTCAACGCGTTCTTTTACAAAAAAATCCTAATCATAAAATTTGTGCATGTATTTAATTAAATAAATAAATAAGCATCTATGCTAATAAATACAAAAAAAAATTTAACGCATCTATTCAACTCATCTCGTTATGGGTTGAATTCGAACACAAAAGAATGAATATGTAGGTGTTATTAACGTATTTTTTATATCATGTAAAAAATATAGTTGTCAATCAAAAGGTCAATACTTACTTATAATAAAATAAAATGAAGATTATATGTGTTAATAAAAAAGTGTAAGATCTTAAGTTAATTTTTAATATAGTAGAAGAAAGAGACAATATTGTAATTGCTATAGTGAAATACCATTATTTTTTAATTTTGTATAATAAGTTTTCAAAAAAATGTGAAAAAAAAGAGAAAAAATTACAAAAGAATGAAGATAAGAACAAAAAGAATGGTTAATAAGTCAAGTGTACAGTGATAAATATTTCAAGTGTAAATAATAAAAAATAATAATTTTTTTTCCAAAAAAATGTAAAGAAAAAAAAGGAAAAACTAAAACAAAATAAAAAAGAATGAAAATAAAACAAAAAAAGTGGTGATAAATAAGCCAAGTGTAAAATGATAAATATGCCAAGTATAAATATAAATAGGGAAAAAATCTAAGCAAAATTATTTTTCTAAAAAAAAACCTAAAAATTTATAGATTTGCCACCAGTAAACAAAATTAAATTTTTTTACAATTATACTATTTTTACAGGAAAACATCGTTTGCTTTTAGTACATGTACTAATTATTTAATCTACGCTTCGCTGCGGGTCAGATTAAATTTTTTTAGCAAAAAAAATGAATATGCAGGCTTTTTCAACATGGTTTTTTTACAAAATAATAATAATAATAATAAATCAAAAGGCCTATAATTATATAAATCGAGAACTATTTGTGCCAATAAAAGCAAAACAGAAGTTAACATTTTTATTCAATTCGCCTCAATGCGGGTCAAATAATTTTTTTTCTAATACAAAGGAATGAATTGTAGGTCTTATTAACGTGTTTTTTGACTTCGGGTAAAAAATATAATTATAAATCAAAAGGCCGATGGTTACATATAATAACATAAAATGAAGATCATATACGTTAATAAGACGTGTACGATTTCACTTTAATTTCTTAAGTACTAGAAAAATATGACAATGTTGCAATTGCTATAATGAAACTTTTAGTCTTCATATAATAATTTTTTAAAAAGAAGTGTAAAGAAAAAAATTACAAAAGAATGAAGATAAGAAAAAAAAATAGTATAGAATATAGATAGGCTAAATGTAGAGTGATAAGTATTCCAAGTGTAAAGAATAAAAAATAATGTTTTTTTCAAAAAAAAAGTGTAAAGAAAAAAAAGGAAAAACTAAAAACATGAAGATAAAAAAAATAATGGTGATAAATATACCATGTAAAGTGATAAATATACCAATTATAAAGAAAATAAAATAAAAATCTACATAAATCTGTTTTTTAAAAACAAAATCCTAAAAATTATAGGTTTATCACTGCTATAGTACCGTTTCAATAAAAAAAATTAAAAGAATACAATTATGCTATTTCTATAGGGAAATATGATTTCCTTCTAATATACATGTATAATGATAATATCATTCTCCCAATCTATAATAACACTATATATTACTAGTGAAACTTTTGATATCAACTAATACAGAAGGATGCCACAAATTGATTGAGTGCCTTTATCAATATATTGAAACAAGTATATATCTTTTCCCAAGCTGGTACGTAGCAATTATAAGAAGCTACCAAATTATAAACATTAAATAGAATAGTACAAACTTAGTGTTCTAATTTGTTATCAATTTTTACATGACACGCATGCCTTTCTCTGGGGGGGGGCAGCAAGAGTACTAAACAGAGAGAGAAGAGAATAAAGGATAAAAAAAGTTATCCTTTATACAGGGAAAAAAACGCAAGATAAAAATATCATGAATAAAAACATTGTTTCCATTAGAGTCTTTTAAAAGCTTATTTCCGAGGTTACTTTTATGTCAAGATGTTCAAGATCGTTAATTTGGTGTGTTTCGACCCAGCATGACATCTTGCTGTCGGATTGCTATCCCTTAATTTTCATCTTATTTATGGAAGTCTTTAGCTGCACCTGAAGTGGAGTCTTTCATCATCTTATATTGTCTTTGGTAAATTAACTAACTACTAAAGACAATCTTTTTTTCAAGGAAACGTCCCTTACTCTTTTTTCCTCTTCTGGAAAGGATTTTACCCACCAAAAATTGAAATGATCATCTTATATAACTGCTACTGCAGGAATGATGGAGTGTGTGCATGTCTTGATCTTTCCTAGCATGTCATTATTTGATACATCTTAGCTAAGCAATATGTCTCTTTTATGAACATCAAACAGAATAATCATTTTTTTTCCATTACTATCACACGTGGAGATTGTAGCAACAATTTCAAAACTAGTTTGATATCTTTAAATGCTTGTCAAATAGAATAGATCATATAATCAGTCAATAACGAGCCAATAACAGGACATTATAAAAGCAAGTTTCAGTGAAGTGCCTTAATGATACTATCATATGGTATTTTAAGGGGTATTTGGACTGCAAGAAACAAGCTGATGTTTGAGGATAAGATATTGGATTGGAATGTTCAGTTTCAGCTTATTCTTCACCGTCATACACTTCGATTAAAAGCTTCGAGCAATAACTTTACATACACAAGTAATAATTTAATTAGAGGTACTGATGGTAATTTATCATGGACTAATAAGTAAAATGGTTTTGGTTTAGGAGCTCGTCAATGTTTTTTTTTTTATATATCTCTATAGATTTAATGATATACTGATTTATCAATAATATCTAAACTATTATAAAAAAATCTTTTTTCAGAAAGGAATCGTTGATGCCGCTTCCAACCCTTTGATTAAAGTTGCTTCTCTTCTTTCTCTCCACTGCTGTGAGGGGGTGTGTGTGTGTGTGTGTGTGTGTGGTTATTAATTATGGTCTCGCATTTGGGATGGTGGGATTTTGTGTGGGTGATGCCTGATTCGGTCGATGATCTTTTCAAACAATGGTGCTTCTTTGCTCACGGGTCCATGCAAAAGAATTAAATAGTTGTCTAGGAATTTATTTTTATTTTTTTATAATCATCGAGAGTATATTAAAAAGGCCATAAAGTCAATAGTCAAAGAAAAATATAAGGGATATAAGAAAATAAAAAACTGATTTACTACAGCAGACAACAAAAAGACTGCCTAAGATTTCTTATTACACCACAATTTGATGCCATCAAAAGATCTTAAGAGGTCATTTCTTGTATAAGTGAAGTTTGAATCTTGAGTATGCAATCAAATAGTAACCCGATAAAGGATGGTGGAGAAACAATCAAATTAAAGCAAAAAAAATAGTTGTCTAGGAATGATTGTCTTAAATAGTGCTATCATTTGAATGAGATAATTTATATCTTCTTATCTTTCACAGAGTTGCATTTTAGGGTCGCTATCTTGAATAGCATTTTGTTTTCGATCCCAAAAAAATAAAAAACTTTTCAGATTTTTTTATTGGGATAATGAAAAAGTTTATATATTTATAAGTGATGAGGTAGAGAATGAGTTGATCCTTCGAGCTTTGTTCTTTATAAATATTTTACTATGAATTATAATAATATCACATGTGTTTTTTTTCAACTCAAATTTGTTTAGCTTTTCAATTTCATCATTTCCAATTGGTTAGAATTGAGATCTGATTTAATGGTTTGCTTTAATTGGCTCTAGATAGGATTCTTGTGGTTTCGAGAAAGACAAGCCTGTTGATATTTAGTTTGAAAAAATTAAAAAATATTTTATTGATTTAAAACAATTGAAGCAATGTGGACTAAAATTAAACAATAGAAAAATACTTCACCCCTCTTTCTTAAAAGAATTAAGGACTTAATTTTACATTTAGTGGAAAGCTCATCCTAATTTTTTCTTTGGAACTCAAAATATTTTTCAATTTGAACATTTTACATTTATTTTTATGGGATTGGAATTTAATTTTTTTTATTGCTTAAATATAGGTATCCCACGATGTCGAAGAAAAGTTCTGAAATATGGTTGATGCTCGATTTTAAAAAATAAAATTGAATTTCTTTGATTTAAAATAATTAACGCATAAGGAACCTAATTTGTAACCTAAAACAACTAGGTGACTAGGGCCAACATGTAGTGGAAAAGTGGTTGACATGTGCATTACATGCGCCAACATGTGAATGAGGTTGTCGTGATTAAATGGCGTGTGTGGTGTCTTGTAGTGTTTGAATGCCATCTTTTTTTGTGGTGTTGGATGCATCTCAACAAGCCCTAGCTAGTGTTCCGGCACATGTATTTAGTGGTGGCACATAGATGTTTATTTTTCTTCTCCTCACTGTTTTCTCCCTCCTCACCTTGATTTTCAAGCAAATTATCTCAAAAATACCAAGGTGTCTTGTCATTTTAATGTTATGTTAAATTGGATCCATATTCTTTTGATTGCTATTTTTATATTTGTTATGTCAAATTGGATCCAAAAATACATTAAAAAATTCCAACAATCTATATATAATCATTAAAGAACAGAAAATTTTTTAAAAAATTCCTACAACATATATAAAATCATTAAATATCAGAAAAGTTATAAAAATTCCAACAATCTATATACAATCGTTAAAAAACATAAAATTAAAAAAATAATTAAAAAGATTCCAACAATCCATATACAATCATTAAAGAATAAAAAGATTTAAAAATAATTCCTAATAACATTTATACAATTATTAATAACAAAAAATATAAAAAAAATGCAAAACAAAGAAGGAAAAAGAAGAATTTTACCTTAATGTTGAGTTTTCTCGAGCCTGTGAAGAGAGAAAAAAAATTGAACAGATCATTAAATAACAAGAGAAGAAGAAAAGTAGAATAGAGGAGAAGACATACCTACGAATGAAGGAA
>Ga0307517_10013018_pt1 | contig 11341 bp, 10 predicted proteins | sample 23_EM_MG_FD_194515 | JGI IMG/M metagenome (GOLD analysis project Ga0307517, IMG submission 194515) | Populus trichocarpa ectomycorrhiza microbial communities from riparian zone in the Pacific Northwest, United States - 23_EM | ecosystem: Host-associated > Plants > Roots > Unclassified | place... | reverse complement strand
AAATTACTACTAAGCCCTAAAGTCAAGGCTAATAAAATAAAAATCCTATAAAGCCCCTAGATCCAAGGTCAATATTTTAAAATTTTAAGGGTAATATAGTAATTTAACTATTACAAAAAATTAAAAAAAGATAATATTACCCCCAAACAAATTGATAAAGGATGACAAATTAATCTCATAAGAAGTTTTTTTTTACCCCTAAAAGCCAGTTCATCACATTTTCTATCAATAATAAAATTATAATTTTACTATTATAATCCACATTAAATCAAAGACATATCTAATCCCACATGTTTTAGGTTTTGTAACAAAACTCTTCTTTGTTATTTTTTCGTTGTAGTTGGAATTATGATTATGAATTCTCTTAATTATATTTCAATTGATAAATAACCCTAAAAACGTTTAATTGAGTTTAATGAATATGTTTAGATAAGTAGGTGTAATAAAAATAAATTCAACTTGAAATATGTATGGAAACATTTTTTTTTTTAATCTTTAATGGGGTAAAATATAAGTTAACACTTTTTTCACAAGTATGATCAGATATAATATTATTATTACATGGATAATACAAGAATAATATATATATATATATATATATAAAATTTATTATTATAGAAAAATAAATTACTTCACTTATTTACAGATAATTGAGCTATCATTTGTTCCAAGTCTTGGAGTCAGAATTCGTATTGGAGGCCATGATTATGATGGTCTTTCGCATGCGTCAAGTGTGCCATTTATCATGGTTGACTTGTTCAATATGAGGTCTATTACTGTTCAATATCATGGTGCTTGGATGATGTCAGGTGCTAAACTAGGGGAAGTTTATTATAGAATTGCTGAAAAGAGCAAGATTCATAGCTACCCTGCAGGAGTTTGTCCAGCAGTTGGTGTTGGAGGCCATTTAAGTGGAGGTGGATATGGTAACTTAATGAGCAAATATGGTTTCTCTGTTGATAATATTGTCGATGCAGTAGTGGTTGATGCTAGTGGTGATGGTTTGGATAGAGAGCGGGAGGGGGGGATCTTTTCTGAGCTATCAGAGGAGGTGGTGGAGCTAGTTCTGTTTCATGGAAAATTAGACTAGCTCAAGTCCCTTAAACTGTCCCTGTTTTTAGAGTTGAAAGGACATATTTGGAGAAGGTGCATAAGATGTTGCTGATAAAACAGATGAAGATCTCTTTATAAGGGTGGTCTTGAATCCAGTTGCTAGGAAGGGGCAAGTGGCTATCAAGGCCAAATTCAATGCTTTGTTTCTTGGAGATGCACAACGACTTGTTTCTCTAATGGATGAGAAGTTTCCTGAATTGAGTCAGTATTGTTTTGGTCTAATTATCAAACTTGTACATCTAGAGATGTTTTTCTTGAGAGACATTCAACAAAAGAGAAGTGCTTGAAGAGGAAATCGGACTGCGTGCAAGAGCCTATTTCAAAGACTGATCTTGAATGAATGTGGAAGAACATGATCCAATTGCAAAAACCAGTTTTGACATTCAATCCTTATGAAGGAAAAAAGAGTGAAGTTTCAGAACTTGACACTCCATTTCCACATAGAGCGGAGAACATTTACAAAATCCAGCATGCAGTGAGTTGGAAAGAAGGTGTTGAAGGTTTGGATCGCAACTTGGATCTTATCAGAAAGCTTTATGATTATATGACACCTTTTTGTGTCAAAATCATCAAGATGTTCATATCTAAATTACGGAGATATTGATCTGGGAATCAATGAAATTGGTAATGCTAGTTATGAGCAAGCTAGCAGTTGGAGTATGAAGTATTTCAAAGGCAATTTTGACAGGTTGATGCTAGTAATGGTGGATCCAGGTAACTTCTTTACGTATGAACAAAGCATCCCATCCCTTGCAGCTGCTTCTTGGAAGAATAGAATGTCTGAGTAGGTTCCCATTTATTTAAATATTAATAGGTTTCTAAGAGCAGCTCTGGAGTATTTTATATTTTACCAATGTATCAAAGAGAGGGACCTCCATTCATTTCTCTGGTGAGGCTCTCCTTTTGTATTGGTTATAGGATTCTGGTGTTGTATACCATGCAAAATCGTTCTTTTATACAAGGTGATTCTTATGAATATTGTAATAGTTTTGAGGTGAATCTATGTTTTTTTTTTTGTCTTTGTTGTTTTTATTTTTTTTATCTTGAGACAGTAACCAAATGTTTTTTCTTGGATATGATAGCTGAAGTTTTCTTTAGAGTCCTAGCTAATTAATGATGTCTTTTTAGCTCAAATTCTTCTACTGTGTCTATAACATCTATGGTATCATAGGTTGAAAGAGAGGATTCTTCACCAACTTCCCATGAAACTGCATGCTTATTCTCAATATTAGTTTAGTTTCCTTCTAGCAAAGCAAGAAATCTCATCCTAATATTAGAACAGGACAGGAAGACAAGAGGCATAATATTCTCATCTTCCAACACAACATGTGATTACTAGTAGTCTATTGGCAGAAAGATCTCAGCAATAGCAGTCTCAGCCAAGTTTAGCACTTATAAGTCCCTCAATTGACCCAAGTAAGCCTGCTATTGTTATTAGCAAGCAAGCAAAGCTAAATGTTCTCAGCACAATCCATTTTCTTGTCCAAGCACCTATTTTCTTCTGCACAAAGTACATTTCCACAGGAAAGTATATTGCCAAAGGCCAAAAGTTCAAGGCTCCAAGCACTCCCAAAACTTGGTTGAAGTAAGGGAAGGCCATTGCAACAGCAGTAGTTGATGCAACATATACAGTTCGGAAACATAGCCGGAAAAGATTGATATGAAGAGGACGAATCAATGGAAGTTTGAAGGAATGGAAGTTATTCACAAAACCACTGCTTGGAAATTTCCTACTGAACCATCCTTCCACAAATGCAAACACAGGCTGACTATATATCTGCAAACAGAACACATGAAAATATCTAAACCATATGAGCAACCTAATCGATTTTATAAAAAACTTATAGATTTCTCAGATATTTGGAGGAAGCTCTATGCTATCAGAAAAGCACTATGATGATATGATCACAGTAAGAAAATGTATTATTAGACCTTTAACTTCATGATTATGAAATAATTATATTTTTTTAACAGATTACTACTGCATATTTTAAGGAGAAAATGATCTCTGCAGTGAGGAATTAGATATGTAAAGAAATTCAACATTTTGAGCAGAAACAAAAGCGTGACAAGGTCAAGAATTAAAGACTGTGTAATGAAAATTTGATACCTGATATCCTCCCACCAAATGAAGAACAACGCAAGCATTTGCTAAATCGACGAGCCAGTAAGGCTCAAAGAACCCAAACCCAGTCAAGAGATTTCCAGGTGTATTGTTGCCAAAGGCTGCGTATCCAAAGCATCCACAACATAGGTAAAAGAAAGTTGTGATGAAGATTGAAATCATAGAGGCCTTCTTCATGGTCTTATTCTCTGGTGGAGGTGACTTCAAAGTATCCTTCATGCAAAAATTTCTTAATTCACTTCAGTCCCCAAAAATTTGTTATTAGCTGCTACTGCAGAAAATGAGTTGCTGCAACGAAATTGAATTTCGAAAAGTATAAGCCAAACCTGTATCTCAAGCAGAATGATCGAGTATGGATAGGCAAAAGCAATGTCCCCCAGTGCTTCAAATGCTAACCATAACTTATTGGCAGTAGTGGCAGCTGAGACTCCAGCAATGCTCCCCTTAATCGTCCCATTTTCTGCAATCAGATAAGTTTTAGAGATGAAGTAGCTTCTTCTCCCAATTTATTATCCATGCTTATCTTACATACTATGTCTGATTACCAGATAAAAACTGAACAGTGATTCAAGGCCCCGTGGGGACTGGAGAGTTACTCATTTCTCTAGTCCGAAAAATTCTAAATTCTCTATGCTCAGGTTTCTGTTCTTTTCAATACAGAAACACAGTAGAGAATTGAGCTTCGAGAGCTGTTTGCTGTAAGCTACTGAAAAGATTGAGTCTTTTCTAGCAGAGCATGATGTCTACTGAAAAGAAGTGGCCAGATTCGCAGCAATACCTATAACTTGTGCAACACCAAGTCCAAATCCGATAAAAGAGTAGGTAAAGGACATGATTGCTGCAATTACCGAGAGCCATTCCATGTTATGAAAATCAGGAATCTGTGACACTAGTATCTGAACAGCTCCAAATAGCAGCATATAAATAGCGTCCCCATATTCACATGAAGCTTTATGCCCTTCTCTATGGTAACAGTTTGATCTTTGAATTGCTCTACATTGAGAGGAAAAAAAATATATGTATAATCAGACAGAAGTACCTTCATCGAAAACATGAAATGAATATAGACACAGATATATTGAGACTTAATGTTGCAATGGCATTAATCCAAAACAATCTTCAACACAAGGGATGAAAAAAGGCGTAAATCACAGAATTTAGCGAGGAGGTACCTCATACTAGTTGAAGTAGTAATAACATAAGCAATACCAGTTCCATACATGCTCACATATTGAAGCAAACCACAAAACCATGTCTGTGTTTTACCTGAACTATCACTACATCAAGTTAGGAAGCATATAAGGCATATCCTAAGTGAAAAATATACAGGGATTCACAAGACAAGTTACAAAGGTAAAGGGCAGGTGTTAAACTACCAAGATTAACTCTAACAGCATGCATGTAAGAGTAGTTTCGTGTTCCTGTTATGGGGTCAGGGGACCTATAGCAATCGGAAAGGAGGAAAGCTGAAACATAGGTGACAATCGCAAAGCAAAGCAAGGAAACTGGCCCTGCTATCCATCCTAGCTGTGCAGTACTCCAAGCCAAGGACAGAACTCCAGATCCAATAACAGCAGTAATAATATGAGCAACGCAACTCCATAAGGTTCCTGGTTGAGTTTTCCAGAGGCACCAGATTCAATATTGAATTGAAAAAAAGGCAGTGAACTTAAATTACAAAAACTGGTCTTTGGAAATTTCTTTACCAGTTCTCAATGAATGCCCATCATCATCACAGCAACCATTTGCCAGTTCAAGAGGATGTTGGACTGCCATGACTATTCAATTCACGACAGGAAACTATGTTCACTAAAAGTTTTCTACAACCTGGATAGCCAAAAGAAAGGGCCTAAGTACTCTTAACTGTTTCTGAATAGAACACGACAACTAGCTACATGAAAGAAGCTACACAATTAGATCCTTTGTGGCTAGCGTTTCTACAAAAATAACATTAGAGAAGAAAATTCAATGCTGTATTCTTTGTGGAGGAAGAGTACAGCTATACTAAGCAGGAAATGCCATAAAGATAGCAACTTATCGAGATAATACAAAGAAAAAGAGTAGCAACTTCTATTCAAGGTGCAATATGTTCTCGATCAAACGAGTTGATTATAACATGCGCGATTATAACATCAATTAGTTGGTTTTATTAAAATCGGTCAATCAACAAGGACTGATTTCTAATATCTTACAGATCCTACCAAGTTGGGAAATGGACCAAGTTTATATCTAGCTGATGTGTGAAAGAGAAGCAAAGATGAAAACCATGAAATATACTTGACACTGTGAGACTATGACTGCTTGCCACTCAATTTGGAAATATTTCAAAGCAATGCTCTAGCTTCTTTGCAGCCAAGAACTTCTGGAAGGCAATATTTATAAGGGTTTTGGAAGGATAACATGACAGCTCACAATAATGCAATGAAATTGGCAGTCATCTTCATGTTGGCATATCCATTGCCCTCTTTACTTACTTCACATCCAACTTTACTACTTTTGTAAGGATTTTAACAGTATCTTCAATACGGGACCAAAGAGGTGGGTGAGCAGTCTTCTTCTATGACAAATCATTCAAAGTAATAGCTAATTATTTTCATGTTTGAAAGAAAAACTCCCATTCCTATTAGCCGGTAAAAGCCATTTCCTTTTTCATCACAAAAAGGTTAGTGACACCTATAAGTTTGGTGCTTGTTCCATCACAACCACTTCTCCTAGAATGTTTCATTTGGATGTTTCTTTTCCTTCTGTAATGACCATGCAATCATGAATCAAGAGTTCAACTAAAAACTGGAGAAACATCAAAATTGCTTGCACGAATCTTCACAATCATAATTAAATCTTGGTGGGAAGCATGATTCTGACCACAGTAGTCCAAAAAATCACATTCTTTTCCTGTAATTTTCACTCTTAAAATGATAGCATACAAGAAGTCAAACTTTCTACCATGAAAATGGCCACTGTCTCATTTTTCTTGGATATTCATGTTCACTGCCCTAACAACGGCAACATAAATGACACATAAAGAGCATATATGTTTGTGTGTGTGTGTGTGTGTAGGGGGGTAAACAGGAAAGAGCAAGCTGTTAGATTTTTGAAGGTTATAAATCCTGACCAGACTCCTACCATAGAATATGCCGACAGAGGTTATGGGAATAGATACTTGCTCACATACTTGCAACTATGAGTAGAATGCATGCCGCCCCGTCCTCTATCCTCTCTTCGGTAGTGTTTGGCATTGTGGTAGCGGTTATTTTTCAAAATGTTTTTCACATGAAAATGGATCAAAATAATTTTTTTTATTTAAAAAAAAATTAACATCATTACATCAAAATAATCTAAAAACACCAAAAAAAATTTAATTTGAAGCAAAACAATAATTTTTTTGAAAAACACTGTCACACCGCAATAACAAACAGACCTGTTTTTCCTTTGTTTCCCTCTACACAAGTAATCGATGTTTTTGTTTTTGTTTTATTTCTTTGTTTGGATAGTGAAAGCACACCAGTATAGGAGGAAGATGTTTATGTCTGCATCAGAAGTGCCAAATTGAAAAAAGCAAAAAAGGAGAGAAGACTTGTAGAAGACTTGCTTTGTAACATTATTATCCCACTTGTCAGCATGCTTGGATTTTTATGTCTTTATTTTCAGATAAAAAAGCCTCCAAAGCATCTTCTACAATGGTCCTTGAAAGTACTGCCTCATAAAAGCAGAGGAATCTGGGCTGCTCGGACTGTTATCATTGGCCATAGATTGATATTTTCTGAAGTTTCTGTGCACCATTTTAGCTTTTGTGGTCACTCAAGAATCCTTTTTTTTCCTTTTATTTTTGAGGGTCAAAAACTCTCGAGAAATACAGTAAATCTTTCGGTTTCTTAAAACAAGTTCCAGTGAGTTTGAGGTAGCATTCAATATGATTGCTTTACCAATCCCCTGATGTGCATCTCTACAAAACATCATGGAGAAAGAAATACTTCTTAGCATTCCCTACGCATGCCTACTCTGCTAAGGTTTATGCTTTTGAGATTTTCCATTTGTTTGTCCCACAGAGAAGAAATTGTCTTCCTGGTGAGAAAAACAGAAACTTCTTCCATTGTCACTAGTTCTTTCCCTATAAGAACTACAAAAAAAGGAGGCTTGGCATTGACAGAAAGACAAAAGAAAAGGTTAGCATATGTAAGGCTCAGAAAATATATTGCCCCCCAACATGAAAAGCAATCTTCATGGACCATGTAGTTTGATTGGGTCAATCAAAAGGTGTGAACCATGGCATGTACCAAAAAGAAGTGGCATCTTGGCTATTCTATCATCAAATCTCACTTTGTTGACAGGATTTTCTCTGAAACTTCAGAACTTTTTAGACATTTTGTGATTTGCCAAAGATACTTGCTTGTTAAAGCAATCAAGTGGTATCTTTAGTTGCACTCACTAATATTAAGAGCATCTCAATCAAAATATATAACAAATCTCAGAGACAAAGATGTGAAATTCTTCTTTGGATAGGCAAATTCTTCCTCAAGAAATATTCATGAAAAACAACAGCTCACTAAGATTAAGTTCACCAGAGACAAAGATGTGAAATTCTTCTTTGGATAGGCAAATTCTTCCTCAAGAAATATTCATGAAAAACAACAGCTCACTAAGATTAAGTTCACCTGAGAATGGACCACTGGGGCAATGAATCACAAGGGTGCAAGTTTTCTAATAATTAGAGCAGTCACTTGGCAAAAACTAGAAGTAGTTGGAAGGACAAGACAAAATGAAATTCTTGCTTGTAACTCGAAGTTATCTAGCATCAATAAAGCATAGAACAACTCAAGATTTTGGCTGCATGTTTTTCAAGTTTCTCAAACAAGTTCATCATATAGAAAATTAGGAAGGAAGCAGAGAAGGGTTGAAGTCTCACACCTTATGCTACCAGCAGAAGTAATGGTATAGGCAATTCCACACCCATATAAGCTCTCCTCGGCAAATATTCCACACACTACTTGGCTTTTCTCTCCTGAAATTGAATTGTCTATGTTGTCAGAATTCTGAACTCACTACTTCATTATAAAATAAACAGTGAGCAGTTTAAGTGCACTAGAGGCCACTGATTATTTAAGGAATCAGTAAGACAACAACTGCTAGACTATAATTCAATGCCTTAGTCAATGATTGTGTGTCATACGTAACAGAAGTTGGTGAAAGGGATACGTTTTTTGCATCATAGTCAACATAATGCAACTGAAATTTAAAAATGGAACATATATTTATTGTTTGTTACTACTAATAATTAGGATGGTCCGGTTCTACGGTTTGCACTCCATATATATTCTCTCTTTTTTAAGTCGAAAAAACTCGGAGACTCGTTGGCTGATCAGGTTAGATAAAACCTAGATAGATGTGCAATCATTTTGGCATGATTATTAATTAAAAAGGAACCCAAGACAGGCCAGGATCTCGATTACATGTTAGCTAGATTGACTCAATCAATCCAAAATAGCATTATTTCAAGATTTTTATTTTAAAAATAAAAGTTTAACAAAGTTGTTTTAAAAAAGAATTGAAAACAAAGTTAAATCAAGTTTTTATTAAGTTATCGGTGGATTGATCTATTAGATCGATCAGATTTGACAATATTAATTCTCACTTTGTTTAATTTGAAACCCAATATAAATTAAATTTTGAATTAATAACTTCAACCCGCCAAAGCGAAACGAGGTTTAATAACCGTGCTTGAATCATGCTCTCGTTCATTTACGGGGACCAACACTCCCAACAGTTATACCCTTGTGCATGGAACAATAAGAAGATGTGTATATATACTACTCACCCAAATAAAACTTGACAGCTTCCATGTAGGACCTGTTTCTGATGGGGCCATGTTCAGGATCAGGAAATCTATAGCAGTCACAAAGAAGATACGTGGAAACAATGGTGATTGCTGCAAAAAATATCATGCATAAAGGACCTGCAATCCATCCTAGTTGAGCTATGCTCCATGCAAGTGACAATACTCCTGCCCCTATCACTCCTGTAATAACATGTGCTGTTGCAGTCCATATGGTCCCTTCAAGTATTAAAAAACAAAATAAAATCAGTCCAATATGGAAGGAAGATGGTTTTAGGGTCATCATAGCTTAATGGACCTGGATTGGGAAGTAAATGTGGCATGAAATTTCGGAACAATCAGGAGGTTCTTGTCCCCATCTTTCCAAGTATTTAATTTAAAATGAGTTGTCATATTAGTGGTGACTGGTGAGTATTCCCGCCTGTCACGAGGGTGGCCCGGGTTCGATCCCCGGCACCGGCGTATTTTTTCTGCCCATTACAGAAATTTCATGCAGAAATGCAACTACCATTCAAACCTACCACACAACCCACCAGCCTTAATTAGATGAAGAACATGAAAATTTACAGGAAACCCTTTTCTGGGATCTAAGATTATGGAGGAAAGTCGTTGTTAACAAAAGAGTCTAAACCTTAAAGCAAAATATTATCTTTCTCATTATGTTCTGTAAGAAGAAGAGATGACATGAAGACTAGACATGGAAAGGTAAGTGAAGGAGATGAATACCAGTTCTTTTGAGAGGCTCTTCTGATTCATTAGCTGAATGAAAGCTTCCAAGCAATGGCAATGGCAATTCTTCTGTTCTATCGCCCATAGGAAATGAATTGCCAAATATGTAGAGCTTCACTTCTCATGAAAAGAACCAAACGATCCTTCTGCTTTGCCCTCTTTTATAGTCTGTCTTGTCGTAAGTATGGAACGTGAACGACCATAGCACTTGCATCATATCCTTAGCTTTACGGGTTGGTGATGATGTTAAGATGACTATGAAGGCTAGCAATGGTCATGTGTTTTTTTTTACAACTCATACAATTTTATATCAAACAACACGGGCTCTCTTTCATAAATATTTTTTTTATGTAAATATGTTAGGTGTTATAGTAGTTCTTACGTTTGGATAACTAAATTTTTTAAAAAAAAAAACTATAAACTATAGCTTTTTTATAATCAAGATTTCAAACCGAAAAGACAGTGACATGCCATAAATATAAAAGTCATAATGTTTATGCATACACGTTTCCTCTGTTTGACACATTGGTATGAGTGATTGAAAATGGTTTGCTGGTTGATCGTGACTCCACCATTTGGTGAATCTTCAATTCCAGAGTCTTGGCTAGGGGCTAGATTACATGGACGGCACTGTAGCATCTTGCTGTTTTCATCTAGTTTCTTGCCCATCATGTTTTTACCAAGCTTTGCCATTTTGTAGCTGTAGACATCATATCACGAGCACTGCCCACATTTTGGGAAGCTAATAGATTATCTCTATGATAATAGATCACGTCTGGAGGAAGATTTGGAAAACGTCTTTTCTGGATAACTTACAGTGGGATGTTTCGACTTTGAAAAGTCCCAACAAAATTGCCAACTACAAGTCTATGCTTATGGTTATATCTTTAATGTTTGACTAGTCCCTAAAACTCACCTTAATTTCAAACAAACTAGCCAGCTTCAAGTCTTCCTTGTAGCAGCTGCAGCTGTACCCAATTTAGTTAGGCATGGTGACATAACTTATCTTTTTTTTTTGTTGTTGTTATTTTAACAAGAGTGGAAGGTCTGGTGATATTCCCTTTGTCAACATACATGGAATTGCAGGCAAATAAATAAATAATAGGAGGAAAAAATAAAAAGAAAAAAGGGATTCTAAGCCTCACCAGTATCATAGAGTTTCCCCACTGCAATTAACAAATGGGAAACAATGGAAAGATATCCAGAAAGACGAGATACATTACAAAATTTTATATATTTTTTTGTTTTTTTGGTTTTGAACTTCCTACACTATAAACAATTCAACTTGTCATCTAAGTGGACCGCGTATGGTGAAAGCATATGCTGGAGGAAGAACAGAAAATCCAGCAAGATACCTGTTCAATACTACTAAAGGAACAAGGTCAAGTGGTAACCCCGAAAAATATATTGTTTTTTGAGTGTGTGTGTGTGTGTGTGTGTGTGTGTGTGTGTGTGTTCAAGACCAACTCTTGGTGATACCCTCTTAGACTGGCCATCGCATTGACTATGGTGTTAATGACTTCTCTGCAAAATCACATTCACGG
>Ga0307517_10013017_pt1 | contig 11342 bp, 8 predicted proteins | sample 23_EM_MG_FD_194515 | JGI IMG/M metagenome (GOLD analysis project Ga0307517, IMG submission 194515) | Populus trichocarpa ectomycorrhiza microbial communities from riparian zone in the Pacific Northwest, United States - 23_EM | ecosystem: Host-associated > Plants > Roots > Unclassified | place... | reverse complement strand
AAAATAAACATCCAAAAAAAAAAAAAAAAAAAAAGGAAAAAAACAATGGAAAATATACGACCATGAAAACCCTTGATTATGTAACAGTATGATTTACAGACACTCGACCACCGTAAACCTTGCTAATTGCCATCAAAAATTTTAGTCCACGTATTGATGATAACATTCGTAGCACTTGGCCATCACCACAATCTTCAAACCAAAGGCAACGCTACCTTTTCTTTTCAGAACCTGTAATATCTTTTGGAAAATTTTTCTGGTGCTGAATGCATCAGAGAGAGAGAGAGAGAGAGAGAGAGAGAGATTCCAGAAGCATCAGTGAATAGGGAAAAATCTGAAACAAAGACCTCTGAAATTGTCACCTTGCATGCCTCTCATGGAAAATATAGCTTCAACTGAACATTCCAGGTCTAATGTTGATTTCCAACGATTTTGACAACAGAGTAACACTTCACCATTTACTACAATCTATGGTGAGCATGATGCCATGTAATAAACAGAAAAAAAATCTAACCAATCTTTGTATCCGATTAGAGCAAGACCTGGAAATTGTAGGTTCTATAAATGAGTTTACGTTTCTTGTATTGGCAATTTGAAACTTTGAGAAGCAAAGAGAGAAAAAAAATCCTGCTGCAGTTTCCATTACTAGAGCCATGGCAACTGAATTATTGTGCTTGCACCGTCCAATCTCACTGACACACAAATTGTTCAGAAATCCCTTGCCTAAAGTCATCCAGGCCACTCCCTTAACTTTGAAAGTCAGATGTTCTGTAAGCACAGAAAACGTCAGCTTCACAGAAACAGAAACAGAAACCAGACGGTCTGCCAATTACGAACCAAATAGCTGGGATTATGATTATTTGCTGTCTTCGGACACTGACGAATCGGTACGTACGTAAAATCTGCATTTCTTGTATTTTTTGTCATTTACAAGTTCTTTGGATCAGCCTGATCCTCCATTTCTTTCATTTAGTGTAATAGGATTTGAAATAAGGAGTTATAACCATAGTTTTAAGACTCCGCCTCGACTCTTACTTGAAAAATAACTCGGATTATTAGGTTATTGAGTTGACCCACGAGTTATTATTTTTTTCTTGAAAAAAACAACTTGTAGACTAGGTTTGAATCAGATCACCAGTTAACTGTCAGGTTATTTTTTTTTAGTTTAAATTAAAATCTAATCTAAGCTAGGCTCTAGGCTGTGAGTTCACTGGATCGGCCATCGGACCTAGTCGAGTTTATTAACAAGATTACTTTTATTTTATTTTGGCTTAGTAGTTTGCTTAGCTAATTATAAATTCAGTCTAGAAAACTAGTCTTTCAGTACATATATCTTGTGACTGTTTGCATTTTTTTGTTTTAAGTTTCATTCTTGTTAAAACTTAAAGGTGACCTTACTAAGATAAACCAACACACTCCTTTAATTTTTAACTATAGTAAGATGATACTATAAAAAAATACTTTCTACTTAGCGATCTCATTTGAATTTGTCAATCCAAGATTCCTGGATTTCTTAATATATCTCCAGATCTTCAAAGTGGATCCGACTCTTCGTTAGGTTGTGGCTAAGTGAGTCCCACTTACAGCTACTGCTCCATGTGGACCGTGCGTGGCCTGCATATGATGGCGCTGGTTCCATCGCCCATTTTTGTGAAAATCAGCCTGGCTGGTCAATTCAGATTAACCTGGCATATGTCAAAATTAAAATGAAAAGGGTTCTGAAGAAGAGAAAAGGAAGAAGCTATGTAGTCATCAATCAATCTCCAATTTCTAACTTTGCATACTGTGATCTTGTAGATTGAAGTGTACAAAGACAAGGCCAAAAAGCTGGAGGCTGAGGTGAGAAGAGAGATTAACAATGAAAAGGCAGAGTTTTTGACTCTGCTTGAACTGATAGATAATGTCCAAAGGTTAGGATTGGGTTACCGGTTCGAGAGTGACGTAAGGAGAGCCCTTGATAGATTTGTTTCTTCAGGAGGATTTGATGCTGTTACAAAAACTAGCCTTCATGCTACTGCTCTTAGCTTCAGGCTTCTCAGACAGCATGGCTTTGAGGTCTCTCAAGGTATTTAGTTACTTACCTCAATCATTTAATATATCCTTATCTATGAAGTATATTCATGCAGTATGCCCTTGCCATCAACAGAAGCGTTCAGCGGATTCAAGGATCAAAATGGCAATTTCTTGGAAAACCTTAAGGAGGACATCAAGGCAATACTAAGCCTATATGAAGCTTCATTTCTTGCCTTAGAAGGAGAAAATATCTTGGATGAGGCCAAGGTGTTTGCAATATCACATCTAAAAGAGCTCAGCGAAGAAAAGATTGGAAAAGACCTGGCCGAACAGGTGAATCATGCATTGGAGCTTCCATTGCATCGCAGGACGCAAAGACTAGAAGCTGTTTTGAGTATTGAAGCATACCGTAAAAAGGAAGATGCAGATCAAGTACTGCTAGAACTTGCTATATTGGACTACAACATGATTCAATCAGTATACCAAAGAGATCTTCGCGAGACATCAAGGTCAGTCCAAGAACAAAATTTCATGTTCTTACCAAGGTCTAGAAAGCAGGTCAATTAGATTTCTGTCCATGGAAAATAACTTTGCTCCTGCTGTGGCACTCAGGTGGTGGAGGCGTGTGGGTCTTGCAACAAAGTTGCATTTTGCTAGAGACAGGTTAATTGAAAGCTTTTACTGGGCAGTTGGAGTTGCGTTCGAACCTCAATACAGTGATTGCCGTATTTCAGTAGCAAAAATGTTTTCATTTGTAACGATCATTGATGATATCTATGATGTTTATGGTACTCTGGATGAGTTGGAGCTATTTACAAATGCTGTTGAGAGGTTTGTACCAAGAAAGAATTAACCCCTCACCATTTCTGTTCATCATGTTGTTATGATGCTAATCATTTTATTTCCCTCACTATTCCTGGTTGTTTCAGATGGGATGTTAATGCCATCGATGATCTTCCGGATTATATGAAGCTCTGCTTCCTAGCTCTCTATAACACTATCAATGAGATAGCTTATGATAATCTGAAGGAAAAGGGGGAAAACATTCTTCCATACCTAACAAAAGCGGTACAGTATAAATTTCATCATTATTTGCAGAAAACATAGCAGGCTTGCAATTTTCTATTGCTAACCGATTTCTGTTGTAATGTCTTCGTTCCTACAGTGGGCAGATTTATGCAATGCATTCCTACAAGAAGCAAAATGGTTGTACAATAAGTCCACACCAACATTTGATGACTATTTCGGAAATGCATGGAAATCATCCTCAGGGCCTCTTCAACTAGTTTTTGCCTACTTTGCCGTAGTTCAAAACATCAAGAAAGAGGAAATTGAAAACTTACAAAAGTATCATGATATCATCAGTAGGCCTTCCCACATCTTTCGTCTTTGCAACGACTTGGCTTCAGCATCGGTAAGTTCTTCATATGCCTAAATGTACAGGCCTGTAGCTATCCGTTCCCGCATATTAACATTCCCGTTTGCTTATCCAGGCTGAGATAGCGAGAGGTGAAACTGCGAATTCTGTATCATGCTACATGCGTACAAAAGGCATTTCTGAGGAACTTGCTACTGAATCCGTAATGAATTTGATCGACGAAACCTGGAAAAAGATGAACAAAGAAAAGCTTGGTGGCTCTTTGTTTGCAAAACCTTTTGTCGAAACAGCTATTAACCTTGCACGACAATCCCATTGCACTTATCATAACGGAGATGCGCATACTTCACCAGATGAGCTAACTAGGAAACGTGTCCTGTCAGTAATCACAGAGCCTATTCTACCCTTTGAGAGATAAGTAACAGGTTTTCCATGTTGTAGTCTGCAAGTACAAATAACATATGCTGCATAGAAAATTAAGCCATGTAAATAGGCTATAACTCCATGTCCGGCGGAGTTTTTGCAGCAGCAAGTACCCTCCTGTATTGTGGATGGAGAGTATTGTATATTTTGATTCAGATTGCAAGGAAGAATATATTGAAAAACGATGTAGGAGGCAGATTATTATATGTCCGTTTTCTTATTTGAGTGCATTTCAGCTGCTCAGCTCTGTTTGCATCTGTAAGAAAATGGACTAGGCATTCCTGACGAAGAAATAAACAGGCTGTTGTCCTGATTCTTCATGTCCAGTCAATTAGTTAACTACCACCAAATTGCTATTGCTCCATAACATCCTAATTTTCATGTTATTACTGTCTGCTGATAGAGTCTCCTCTCTTGTAACATGTTACTACCATTATATCAAATTCTGCGGATTTTTGAAGTGCTTTGCTTACATTTCTGTATATTGGCAGATCAGAAATTTCTTACCTGCTAGTTTTTTACCCACAAAAATTTACGAAGCCAAGAGCAGGATCTTGCCAGGTATTTCTCTAAGGTGCTTTCTTCAGGAATTTTTTCACGTAATCATCTTCGGTACTTTAAAACTAGAATATGGCGCTAAAATTACCACACATTGAACCCTGTCATATTTAATTAAATCACTCAATTCGGATGCTGATATAAAGATATTACTGCAAGAATTATTAATATTACCTAAAAACATCTAAAAGATCTGGGTTTTGTGATTGAGTTTCACTGTCAATCTTTTAGATGATATGAACAGGTAACAGTGAACATCCATCACAAAACCCGATCTTTTATATGTGTTTGGTGGTATGAACAGTGACTTTTGTTTTTTCAATTCAATCACTCTCTAGTGTAATTGGATGAAATTGACTTTGAAATTATGGCAGGCCTATACAATTAGAAGACAAAGGAATAAAATGTAAGACACGCATATAATATATGTCTAATTTCAAATTTCACAATTTAAATTTTGATTCTAAAATTTATTTGTCATTTTTTAGTTTTTGTACATGGGAGAGAGTCACCTAAAAATGACTATAGAAAGAAAAAATATTTGGTTGTCGCAATTATGACAACTAAAATAATCAAGTTTGGTGTTAAAATATTCCATTCGATAAGAAGTATTTGATGCTGATGGTTTTTTGCTCTTATCTTACTGGAAAAAAAAAAAAGTATAGAGTGTTTAGAAAGATTTGTAGTCTCGATTTGATTTTTAACTAATTTTTTTGCTACTTGGAGGACACATACGAGTTTATTAAGGTTTGATGAATGTTTTTGAGATGCTTTCAAGTAAAAAATTAGTTGGAAATGGATTTTTTGATAAAAAAACACAAGCTTGCCATTCTCCTAGATCCCTCCACTTTGGCTACTGAAAATTGGACAAGTCTATGACATATTGTCTACTGCAACAAATAATACATGATCCATTTTATTTTATTTTTAAAAAATAAAATGGGAATGAAATATCAATCATTTTCCTTAAATAAAAGAAAAAGAAGAAAGAAACAAAGGCCTAGGCCTGACACATAGGTCTGGCCTAACATTAGGCCTAGCTCTTTTTTGTCTTTCTTTTTTGTTTTTTCATTTAGCTTTTTGGACACTATTTTTTAATGGTTTTACCATGTTGATTAACTTGGTTTTTAGTTTGACATAATTATTAAAAAAATACTATAATTTTATTTGATTTTTAATAATTACTTTTTAATTATTATATATCTGATATGAAAATGATAATATTTATAATAAGTTATTGATGAAAATTCAATTCAAAATGTTTTTTTATAAAAAAATTAAATAGATAATATTTTGATTATAACTTTATCGTGTTTATATGATTGTTTTAGCTTTTAATATATATAAAATATGAATATACTATTTTAATATTTTTTAACTTGCTTTAATAATTATATAATATTTTTTTAATAAAAAGTATTCTCTATAAAACTAAAAAAAAAAAGCCAAAATGTGCATTGCCCAAATCTTCTATTACATGACATGTTTTTTAGTGGAAAAGTGTGGGGAAATGTCAACCAATTGGAAGGGTGAGTTTGACATTATATTTCTTTATAGACTTTACTTTTCTTATATGCTATTATTTTAATCTTAAATGGTTAGTTTATTTTAAGAATTTTTGCTATTTTTTTATTTTTTGATTTCAAATGTTGAGATAATTGGTTAAATTTTTTTTATCATATTCTTTTAAATATACTAAATTGATATAAGAGATGCAAATTAATCTCATTTAACATATAAACTAATTCAAAATATATTTATAATTAAATAAAAATATTACTATTTTTAGAATGTATGACAGATACAACATCTATTAAAAACATCTTTTATACTATCATTATATTTATATCACAGTTTAAATTTAAATTTAAATTACCTTTATAACCTGGCTAATGAAATGTAAATATAATAAATTAAGAAATTAGTAATTGGATTAGAATTTAATACCTTGAAGAAATGGGGTTCTTTTCTTTAGTCTATAGTCTAGAGGAATGTGTATGTTGCCACGTGTGGAATTTAAGTTTTTAGACCGTTTAACCCTTTGGAGGATTCGGATTTTTTAATGGGATATTCCCGGCTTAGAATCTACTCTTGGCATCTTAGGTTGGGACAATGATCCTTGAAAGTTGAAAATACTTCTTCTTTTTTCCCTTGAATTAAAATGCCTTATCTTCCAGCTCCGGTTTAGACCTTTGAATGCAAAAAAAAAAAAGGTTCTATGCTGGAGGAATTTTGTTGGCATTGCTCTTAAATCTAAGCAGTTGGTAGATCTTGAATTTTCTTATATTTTTTTAGTTTGAATTTCAAATTAAATTATATAGAAATTATTTTAATATAACCTAGTAGATTTGTCAGGTTAAAAAATAACTCAAAAAATTGGTAAAAATATGGTTTGACTCTAATTTTTTTTTCTTCAAGACAATAATTATTTTTTAATATTGAAACAATGACATATTAAATTAACATAGGTTTCACGGCTTAGCCCGCCAAACTTACAATCCAAATTATGAGATTTTTTGGGTTTAATAACTTTGTTTTTTTTAATTTTTTGCTATGACATAACTTAGTTGACTTGACGAGTTCAAAGATTATCCGAATGATCGATACGAACGTGGATTAACTTTAATTTTTTTCTTAAGATCATGTTTTTTTTAATATTAAGACAATAATATATTGGATCGATCTAAGTTTCGCGACTTGACCTGGGTCATGGACTCCACTAAATTTATTAGCTTTTCTTAATTATTTTTTATTTAATTATATGTTAACAAAAATAAAGGCCGACCCGACCTAGGACCGGTCCGGGTCTAAGTAAAAACCCGCCGAGGAGTTGGCCCGGCGAAACTCGGGTGACCCGGGCAAACCTGATTGAGACCCGATCTCTTTTTTTATATATATACATCGCCGTAAACAACGTCATTCGTTGTGGCCTTTTAAAATATCAAAAGTTTTGACTCAAAACGCAGATGAAGGATGAGGGGTGCAAATTAAATTGTAGACAGAGATAACAAGAAAAAGCAATTTCAATCGCATAGCTCCTGTGCCCGTAATACATCTCCACCCCAAACACGGCATCCCCTTCGTAGTGATCCCTACTCGTTCTTGTAGATTCCATTGAAGACAGCATCCCCGGTTTTGATCAAATCCTGCATCAAGACATGATTGGAAAAGCCCCTCTTCAAAGTTCCGTACGTGAATATCAGCGTTGTTATTGATGCACGATTGCTGTTGTTTTCTATTTCGATGCCCACGTGTTCTCTCTCTCTCTCTTTAAGATTTTATTTTTCTCTTTACCTTCTATTCTCAATTTAAAGAGAATACCTATTTGTTGTTGATTAAAAGAGAATATTTATTTGTGATTGGAAAGCTGGAAAACAGATTGACGAGAGAGGGATAAGAGAGGGGAATTGTATTTATTGAAGTTTTTATTTGATTTTATTTTGGGTTGATTTATTGAAATTTTTATTTGATTTTTTTAGGTTAACCCGAGTCAACCCATCTGACCCGTGACCCGATCATTAGACCGGGTCGAGTTTCAAAACTATGGTAATATGTGCTACCATCGTGAGAGGATCCCAACAAAATAAAAAAGAAAAAGGAAAGGAAAGAGATATAGAGAAGATTACATGAGCATTTTCTTCGGGAGACATAAGCCTGTTTATTTTTGTATTTAACAACTCCAAATCGTAGTCAAACTTAACTAGGTTAATTTTTTTTTAATGAATGAACAATATTATTTTAATAAAAATAAGGTTAATATGATAATCCAATATCCCAAATATTTTCCAGGTCTAGACCAAAATTGGACCGCCATTTTGAACAAAATTATGTAGAGATGTGAACATGTTATTATTGTTTTTGTTTTTTAGAACTAACTACAAAAACACCAATGCTACTTTTTGTTGACTCAGGCCATCTATTTTTTCCTTAACGAGAAACCGAGAAAAATAGGGTTAGGGTTCTTAAAAGTTTCACTATAAAAAAAAAATGTAGGTTTCCATATAAAATAAATCTTGCTAGGCTACGATGTCAGACAGAGGGCCATTAATTTCCTTAGGATATCTTTGTTGTGGGGCAGATTGATTGTGGGCTTATATAAGCTGTACTTAGACCTTAACTCCACAAAAACTGGGCATTCTTTAGGTCACTGGTTCAGTTAGATTGGGATTTGCATTTACTGGGTCAGGCCATCAGGCCCATATCAGAGAATAAGAATATCTTCAGCAGTAAAATTGATATTTTTCTGGTTGTGAAGGTCCATTACAACCTTAGATCTTGTGATTGTCGTACGTTCATTGTAGCACATCCCAGAGTGCCAGCCACGTTGACACCATTATTGGTGGTTGTAGTAGCCACTCTAATTGTTTAACAACGATAGCTTTGATATGATTATTGAGTTTCTTGAATATTATATACGCAATGAAAATTATAAAATAAAATTATTTGGGAATCTCTAGGATCCTGTTAAATAGATCTAGAGTTATTTAGGGATTTATTACCTAAAGATTCGATTTTCTTCGGTTTTGAATAATTTTTTAAATGCAGGGTTATCGCAAATCACATCCAATTATCCGACCTCCAATGAAAATCCACACAAATCATTAGTGAGAAATATCCTAAATCTCTATTTAGAAGAGTAAAATTGTTATGCCTAAAGTGCTAGCTCTAATTTTATATTTATGTGATTTTTCTATCTATCAGATAACCTCAAAAAAAAATAAGAGGCACAACTTACTATTTATAGAAAAATCTAAAAAACCCTATAAATTGACAACATATCAATTTGCCTCTGAATAATGTCCATATATTAATTCTGGATAATTTTAGAAATTAACTCAATCAAGTTCTTACTTGATTTTTCTAGGTCTAGAAATATAATCTATGTATTAATTATATTCTAGTTCTTAATTTCTAAAATATATTTTAATCAAGTCATACTTGATTAAATCATTCCAGTTTAATTTTTGACTAATGGTTCTTAATGTGTGTGACCCATTAGGTTCCTAATATGTTGACCTAAGTATAAATTATAATTATAATTAAATAAACTAAATAATTTAATTTATTATCAAGTAAAAAATTGATTAATTTATATTTGAAGATCAGGTGCATCATTTAACAACATGTCATGATCCCTTAAATATTAGAAAAATCATCAGTGGTTTAACTTAACCTTTCAATGATAAATTCCTTAGTATAATTAATATCATTTCATCAATAATGTTTTGATTTAACATGAAAACATGTAGTATATTTGTCATGTTAAATCATGTTTGTTCTCTACATAATAGTCATTGATTATTTGGATAATATTTGAAACTCTTTTCAAATCTCATTCCACTTGACCAATGATTTCCCAGTTAATACTATTTAAGAACATATGAAATATTTTTTTTAATTCACTTAGGGTGATGAATTCTCTCATGATCACTCAAGTATCTTCTTATAGTTCATGTTATATCTAATATCTGCATTTTCATTATCTCCATGAAGATAACATGTAACAGGATCAAAGTATAACATTCTCTATATAGGATGATTTAGTGATCTCAAGTCTATGGATTACTTATACAACCGTCGCATGAACCTTTCTATAGACATAAGTGATTTCTCTATATAAAATTCTCATGCGAGTCAGTTCAGTGTCCATATCTTATAATAAGTACCTATATATTATTTTTAGGTATCCCTTATACCTTAACTTATGAGAACAACCGTTTTCTTTTATAAAAAAAAAGAACATAATATATATTAGTTCTTACAGCTCTAATGAATATCCGGTATTTGAGAGAGCATAGGCCATGAACATTGTAGGAACAATGTTTTGATGCATATGAATCTTATAATTATAAAAACTTTATAATTTCTTTTGCAAAATATTTTTATTACATAAACTTTATCTTTACTCTAAATTCATTAATCTAATATTATATGACTATTAAAAATAAATTAATTTTTTATTAATAATAAATATATATCTATATGAATATAATAATACTACATGTAACAATTCAATTGGCTAGAAGAATATTAAATTAACATCAAATTGCAAGCAACTTTTGGACACGCCAATTAAAAATCTATCCATTTTGTTTGGTTTTTTGTTTCTACTTTTAGTTGTAAAGCCATTAATACAAAATGCAGGATAAATCCTACTTAATAACAAACATGTAGGTCGAAAAATACCAATTAACTATTTAAAATTCAAACCATTTAATTCAGTATATAAATCAATTGAATATTTTTCAGAAATTTAACGAATAATGGATTAAAAATCTACTTGAATAATGAACTAAGGAAAGTGGACCTTTGTTTGAGAAAAATCGAGAAATTCTTAGTTTCTGTGGGCTTAATTTGCATGGACAAAGATGCAAGTTCATGGGCCTAATTTAGCTTAGATGCTATGATTTTAAAATCATTTCTGTTTCTTCTAACAAATCTATTTATAAAACCTGGATAATCTATTACTCGATATAGGCTGAATTTTATAAATAATTTTTTCTAATAAATTTATATTTTAGATCGTTTTGATGTGTTGATCTTAAAAATAATTTTTTAAAAATAAAAAAAATATTATTTTAATGCATTTCAGCACAAAAAACACTTTAAAAAGCAACCTTAACCACACTTCCATCAAACCATGCTATGATCATCTCTGTCTCTTGTAACAAAAATCTATTTATAAAACCTGGATAATTTATTACTCAATGTAGGCTGAATTTTATAAAAATTAAATTTATTACTCGATGTTGTCTCTCCTCAACAAACAACGGTCAAGTTTTTGTTTTTGTTTTTGAGTTTTTCCAAGATTAGTCTTGTCAATCGAGTTTAATCACATGCTTTGATTGGGTCAATAAAACATTTTAATCATGAAAACAACTTGCTCCCTGGATATTCAGCTACGACCTAGAGAGAAAGAGATATGGTTGACCACGGCCTCGGGAGTTCTTATTCTAACTTGAAGGGGCTG
>Ga0307517_10013016_pt1 | contig 11343 bp, 14 predicted proteins | sample 23_EM_MG_FD_194515 | JGI IMG/M metagenome (GOLD analysis project Ga0307517, IMG submission 194515) | Populus trichocarpa ectomycorrhiza microbial communities from riparian zone in the Pacific Northwest, United States - 23_EM | ecosystem: Host-associated > Plants > Roots > Unclassified | place... | reverse complement strand
GGGCACATGAACCTTTTGGAAAGTTTGCGCTTGACAGATTTTTCTGCATCTCCAGGCAAACAACGAAACGACTCCACACCTGTTTTACTCCCTCGTCTCATGGACATTTACCTAGAGGGGCCTTTGGATTGTGCAACACTTCTCGACAACATTCAACCAGCGGCTGGATGCATTTTCAAGTTAGTTATCACCGACGAGACCTGTAAGGAAAGTGAACTAATGCGCACGGCTTATCGTGTTGTCTTTCGGTATGCCCAGAGCTATTGTGTGACGTACTCATCCCCCTCTGTATGCGTCATCCTGTCGGAGTTCACCGTCACCATTATCGCCATCCCTTATAACGACTCCAAATCATCTCAATTCACCATTCCTCTGCCCAAATCTGATGCAGGAGTTTATGGATATCTTCTTCTGCTGAACTCACTTCCTCTTTCAACCTTCCCTCCTATCACATACGTTCAGCTCGACATCCTTCACCAATATGATGGATCTTGCTTCAAGAGTCTACTTTCCAGTTTTTCCACTATGAGACCCAAGACCGGGAAAGGTTCCTGGTCTGGGTTTCATAGTGTTCGTCGGTGGAGAAGCTGGAATGTTGCGAACAAATAATTAATCAACTTAACCAGATTTCAGCATCGGAGCACTTTTTCCCGCAGCTTAAGATCTTGAAATTGACGCGACTAAACTATCACAGTTACCACCACAGAATATTCACTCTGGCAAAAGCCAACGAACCACTCGAGGAGTGCGAACTACCACCGCTCTTAAAATTTCTTTCGAAACGATGGGAAAATGAACGGCCGATCGAACTATTACACATAGATTGCGAAGGCTCTATCCAAAACCCTCGAGTGCTGAGATTTTTACACGACCTCTCTGGATTGAAAGTTACCTGGAGAATTTACCCCTGCACCACCTACAATATTAACGACGGTACGGAGTTTAACTAATAGCAAGCTGTCACCCTAGCAAATGGTCCGAGACATGGAATGTACTAGTAGCTTGTCGTGGGAGGGGGCCAAACAATGGAATTACATGAATGTTATAAACCTAAATAAACGGATAAAAATTTAAAAAAACTTGCGCTCGTTACGACTTACAAGTTATTCCCCCCGCCTTCAGACTCCCTGCGATTGGGGAAATTCACAGCGGCACGGACGTGAGAAAATGATTCCGGAACGCAGAGCCCACAACTGCGAGCTTGCGCTATCTCCGGATTATTGTTCGAGGCGCCCGACGACCTCCCGCCATCTCTTTTTTCGGTACCAAAGGTGTATATATCAACGTAAGATATGGTACTTTACGTGTTTGTGCGTCCAAAAAAATGGAAATTCGGGGTACATCCCCGTAAAACGAACATTGGACGCCGGGCGCCTACCGGGCTCACTTACCCGGGCCGGTTGGAACTCTTATGATCAAAGCTCCCATAATGTGTTTTCAAAGCTTCCATTAGATCCCGGAAGATGTGAATTCGGTCTCTCTTGTATCTCATCCTGCACTCAAGCTTCACGACGATTTTTTATGGTCAATTTTCCGCTGGAATGCGAATATGGCCCAGGATCGCTATGAAAGGAAGCAAAACCAAGTGGAAGAGAGCTCCTTGTTTCTGAACCGCGAGCCCTTGCATCTACTTGTCAAAGTTCGCAAGTGTGTCAGAAATGGCGTCAAATCTTCCTTTGTACGTCGTCATTATGGGGGAACGTGTTGGATTTGTATATGCTCAGCCTGGGTAACGACGAGTGGAGGCAGGAAATCTTACGCAGGACAGGGTTCTCGCTCCTTTCGGTGAGAGGGATTAAACGGCCGTCTGGAAGATCAAAGTCCTCTCGGGAATTCTTTTCTTCCCTAGTCGAAAAGAATTGGGATGGAATTCGACTATTGCACACTCCACCATGCTCTGATCAGAACACAAAAATTGACGAAATACGGTGGTCCAAAATTTTGAGCTCCCTTGCAAAACATTTGAAGTCACTTCGACTTTCGGTGACTGGATACGCATTTCCTTCTGACTCGCTCTGTATCCCCCGGTCGAATCCAGCTAGTGTTTTCAGTAACAGTGCTCCTATATTAACCGGGTTTGAAATTTCAAACATGTACTGCTCGACATCATCCCTTCCCCACCTTCGCACTTTCTCAGTGAAGTTCTGGTTAGCGAAAGTTGGTCCCAACATCTACGAATTTATCAATGCATCGGAAACACATGAATCTTCTGGAAAAATCAAACCCAGAGGATTTTTTTTATCTCCAAGCAATCAATAACGAAACGATCCAACACCGATTTTATATGGAAAGCCTGACTATCAAGCCTCCGCAATGGTGATTAGCGAGTTCCACCAGGTGATGGCCATCATAGATGAGGCACAGAGTGATGGTGGAGCAATGGAAGACCCCGAACACCGATAAAACATGTCTATGGACAATCGTTTCTGTGAGTTGTTGGTGCGATAGAAAACACTGCCCAATAACTGCGCTGAGGCATTTCCCCCCTCAAAATGTTAATATAGATACACTATTTGGCTCATTGTATTCATGAAAATTATCGATCTCATTAAATATCAAGCGTACATCATGATGACTCGGAGTTGACGACATGAGCAAGGATTTGTTCCCAAATGAAACCCTACCACTCATCCTCGTTGTCCAGGTCTACAGCCTCCTCGTCAGAGAACTGAACCTCAATTTCGATATCATCCGCATCTGCAAGTTCATCTAGCTGCTTATTCAAATTTTGATCTGGAAAAATTCTGACTTAGTTCAACCGTGTATGAGACCTGATGTGCACACTCACCAAGTCCCTTTCCGTTATTAACACCTCCCATATAGTAGTTTCCATCTTTATCAACCACATCCCAGCCTCCATAAAGCTCCAAACCGCTTGGAGGCTTCAAAGCGTTGTCATCCCCATCTAGTAAGTTAACATGAATCTCCCACTCCTCAAGGAGGTCAGCGTAAGCGTCCATCTGCTCAAATCTTGCAACTAGGTGGGTGTACACTTCCCATGCATTCTCCCTAAATATTGGTGGGCTACCCATATCCCGATAAAACTGGTCTGCATAGTGGCCGAATGCTTCTGGGACGAGCTCAAAAGCTGGGTCATCTGGTGGTGCATATGTCTGTTCAACGAGCTGGAGTAGGTTTGGATCTACTCGAATCTAGGAGTAATTTTGTGAGAATCATTCAACCAAGTAAATTTTAGAATCAAATGTGATACCTTAAAATCCAAGCAGCCATATCGTTCTGGTGAATGGTGTATGTCATTAGGCTGTCCATGAGGCAAGATCTTATTGCGATCGGCTCGTTTTTTTGTGTTGTTGATACGATCTGTATAAGCGTCGAGCTCAACCTGAAGCCAAGGGATAAAAACCCATCTGAATGTCAAGCTGCTCCAGGTTCAGTATGTCAAGAAAAAAATATAGAGATGCAAGACTTACACATCAAGAGTGCGAGTCATATCATACCACCCCTCATTTACCCCGATATCCAGTAGATCCTCAAAGCCAGGTGAGAAGCGTTGTCGAAGCTGAGACCATGTGATCTCTGGCTTCACATTCTTCTTGGAGTGCATCCAACGGTGCTGAACGGTCCCAGCCAACCCGGGATCATGGAGGTGGCAGAGCATGGTATGGGCATTTGCAATCCCATAGTTCTCAGACCCAGGGTCGCTTTGCGTGATGAGCGGAATATCTACAAGAAAATTAATAGAAAGATAAAAAAAGAGGACTTGAGACCAACACGTACAGCCGCCCTCCTTGATGAATGTAAAATAGTACGAGACAACAACCTTTGGGTTATTGTTAGTCCAGTAAACCTTTATCCAGTGTGTTCTTCCAGAAAACGGGTCAATGCCTGTGTGGAGCGCTAATCCAAAATGCTTCCATTTGTCATGCTGGTCAACAGCCAACATGTCGTTAACGCCTGCCGCCCAAAACCTGCGCCGCTTGAGATTCCGGGCCTTGCGTTGACGGATAAGATCTGGCTCGAAAATTCGAAACCAGTTTACAATAAGATGACTATGTGTGTTCAACTATGTTAGCTGAGGTCCATGATAAAAGAAGTGAGGATCGTACCGTGAGACACACATAGCATGCTCAGCGAAGAGATGAGACGCAAATTCCAGCGCACCAGCTCTTGGGAATCGCACTCGTACAGCCTTCATCGCTTCATGGATGGTATCCAATGTGTGGCACTGTTGTTTTGCCTTCAGAAGGCCGAGTTTCTTCCTAATTTCACGATATGAGGTCATCCTAACCATGTTTAAAGTAATAGTCAGGTTGAGTCCCTCGATAAAGATAAAATAACTTCTGACCCAAGTCCATGTGTGTTAAGGTCAATAACATTCTCCCTAAGGTAAGCGAGAACCTGAGAATCCGTCTTGCGCATTTTCCACTGTGAATAGATATGTGGAGCCAGGTCCTCGATGGGCGCTAAGAAGTGATATATTAGGCCAAAGAATTGCTAGTCCCAGCAGAGGTTAACATACGAAGGGGTTTGTGCTGGTTAGTTTGAGGATGCATACAATGCACGAGAGCGCAGAAAATTTAAAGGAAGGAGGGGGATACCTTGATGATGTCTGCGAGATCTTAATTTGAGCATCCAAAATGTACCATAAGTTCGGGCCGATGGCTGTAGATACACAGTACTCAAGGCTACCAAATTAAGCAGTTACGGAAGTCTTTTATTGTTTGAGGGTCATTTGTGAGCACTCTGGTAGATAATTTTGCCGAGTCGCATCAGTGGCGCTTACTGCTTTGGTGCACAATGGGTGCCTAATATGTTCCTGGCGCCTCGAGGAGCGCTCAGGTAGATAATTTTATTGAGTCGCATCAGTGGCGGTTATTGACGTGGCCCACAATGAGTGCTTAATATTTTCCTAACGCCTTGAGGATATTGTTATGCCCATCTGCCTCCATTGTTTGAAAAAATGGAATGCCTCATGGTGAATCTCCGCAGCAGCATGGCAGTTATCACTGCAGATCTTTATTGTTCATATTGAATTTATCATTTCCTGGTGCCTTGAGGAATTGTCATGTGCGCTTTGCCTACATTGTTTGAAAAATCGGATGTTTTTGCAGTTCATCGTGGCCGGTGGCCTCCTGTCAACAAGAAAATTTGAATACCTTGGAATAAATGGAAATTTGAAGGACATTGTGTCAGGATGGCCCTCCAAGTTCCGGGAGACTGTATGCGGGAGACTGTAAGACGATGCCTTGCGGTTGGAAATCAATAGTTAGAGAGAGTCAAATAAATACGCTGGCAGTCAGAGAGTACCCTAGAGCGCTAGAGAAGTCCCTCACAATGGCTTCTCATCCTTCACCCGTTGAACACATTGCTGTCAACTTCTCATCTGATGCCATTGCTCAGGCCGATACCAAGTGCCAGGGATCAAAGTGCAACAACATTATTCGAGCAGGAGAGAAGCGCCTCTATGCTGGCAATGCCAATCCCAACAAGCCTGGTCGCTTTGTCTGCATGGCTTGCTTCACAAGGTATCGGAGTCAGCCAACCACTGTTCGTCGCACTGTTTCTGTTCAAGAAATCCGAGGTAAGCGTTCTGCAAACTGACAGTTCGCTCATTAATTTTCCACTTTAAAGCTCAACCCTCTATCGATCGAGAATCTATCAGCGGACAGATTAATGCAGCTCAACGGGAAGGTAATGCATTATTATTATTATCTATGTACCTGCCTGCTGATGACAATTTCAGGTGCCCATACCCCTCGTGGACGTGTTACTGCCATGCCTGCCTCATCATCCAACTTATTTCGTCACTCCTTCCACCTGCCAGATGTCGTCAATCCAAGTTCATTTGGCTCTTCATCATCTGTATCGCAGGCGGTGCCTTCAGGTTATTTAACTCCACCCTTGTCCAATCCGGCGCCTTTTGGATATTCACCTGCCCACGCCAGTTATGCATTGGAAAGAGTAGCATGGCAAGATGCATCTATTCGCGGCAAGGCACCTCGTCTAACCAAGCAAGTCCTTGCTATTCTTGTCGATGTCTACTATGAGGTTAGGGATCAAAGTACTGACATTATGGACGAAGATCCCACTGTATGTCACCAGTTCCTAATTACTTACATGCTTCCCAGATTGACCATTATTTTTGTAGCCTATTTCCGAGGGAACTATTGTCGATTATTACATTTCCCCCCAGGACCTCATGCACACTATGTTTACGACCATCCTTCCCGAGCTTCAGATTCTTTGACCTGGATTTACTTGGGATTCCAAAGAGATGACATTCCGGGAAACGAGTGGACGACATAACATCCAGAAGGTCCACATGCAAGGTCAACCTCATTACTTTAATGGGCGCTATATGAAGGAGGTGAAGCGAGGGAAATCAACCTCTGTCTCTTTTTCTCCACCAAAGGACTCCATCAAGTTCAAGGTTATAATTCAAATAAATCAGTGGAATCGGGCTCGCGCCTTTCTTGAGAAGAGCGTTTATCAACGGACAACCTGGGAGTCCAATGAGTCAGGGTTTTTGGTGAGGATATTCTTCAAGGTTTATTGTTACTTCATCATAACTATATATTGATCAGAAACGAAAAGCCCCACCAAGTCCTCAGAAATCTGTTCGCATGGAAGAAAACTCAAAGAAAATCCACATCTCATCTCCATCCCCTACATCATCCCTCAAGGACGATGAATTAAGGATCCTTCAGTCATCTTTTCCCTCCATGGTTCAGCGCCCAACTTTCGAGTCCAGCAGCAGCATTGCTTCCGTGAGCCTCAAATTTTCTTGCATGACCTGTTTCTATTTTTCCTCACGGCGTGAACCCAAAGGACACAGAATTTATTCCCATTGATCCAAACCAGATACGCTCGGGCATGGCTGCCATTGGAGGCAAATCTGTTATTGCAAAAAATCGCCAAACCTGTGTGTCTTACCATTCTTTGCTTGAATATACTCAGTAGTCTAATCCAATTTTTACTATCTAGTTGATGGCTTGGTCACTGAGGCAATTATTGCGTACACCATCAACAATGTGCCTTTTGATGTTCTATGCAAGGAGACTTCGTCTATGAAGGCAACCAACCTGTCTCTCATTATCGACCATCAGTACCCGTTTTATGGATATGTCTCCTATGCTCGCGATGAACCGTTCCTTGGCCGTGGAACGTTTAAAACAACGAGCCGTGCAACGCTCACATGGCAAGATTCCCCCACATACGGACTTCGGTCAGTGAATCGCCAACCGATTCAAATTGCCCTGAAGCGTCCCTATGCGGAGAGGCGTCCAAACAACTCTGGAATCGAAGCCCCAATCAAGCGCTTCAGCTTTGATGACGAAAGTAAATCTCTTCATACTGAGATGACTATGCTGGGATGGGCTCAGTCTCTCCTAACCTATGCATACAATTTTATCCACAGCACTATCCGGAAGCAGGGAGAGGAACCTCCTATGCTGATCCCATCCCTCCGATTTGTTCATGCTGTCCTCGCTTATGCCCAGAAGTCACTCGATGCTTCTGGGACAAGTTCCTCTCGTCAATCATCCTCTCATCGAGCTGTCTATTTACTGGAAGAGCTTCTTCCTATTGACAAGAAGCCTTTCATCAAATATATACACAATGGTGATGCCGTTCCAAATGTGCAGCCTCAGGAAGAAGGGTATGAGACGGCATTATTTCTTTCTTTTATTCAGCACATCCAATATCATTTTACTGGTGAAAATGTCTACATTTCTGACTTTCAAGGTTCGGTTTATTTGAGTATTCTATTGTGTAGATCATCTGCTGAATTTTTGTATGACAGGATGTGGGGATTTACTAACAGACCCTCAGGTTATGACGAAGCCGTGAGCATGGATTTCAATATATGATGTGCTCACTAACTTTCAATATAGAGATCCGAACGGGATTCACCTTTTCGGTGATGGGAATGTCCAGACAGCTTTCAACGCATTCCCTTTGCAGCACATTTGCAACATTTACTGTGAATGGTTTGGGCTTCAAAAATTCACTGGATAAAATCATGTTTCATTATGGGTAGTACTACTAGTCGATTGTATCGTTTGTAAACTATTCCCCAATGAAGCTGCACTCTGTATCCCAAGTGTCTGAGGTGTCACGAAACCTGACGAAACTGGCACATCATCAAAGCCTCGGAAAGTCTCACGCGTGATGCACCCATTGAGAGATCGATTTTGCCTGACGTCGCCCGTTGACGAGACGAGCTGACTTCTGTTTTGCGAGAGGTGCGCTACCCGGACCGTGATATCCGGGCCCGACGTTGACTTTTGCCACACGTGATCTCGTGGCAAAAGTCGATGTCGGGGATCGAGAAATGATAAATGATGTAGAAACAACTACGAAGATTTTGCCGGCTTCCCGGAGGCTTGATGGAAAAAACTTATTATATTGCCAAGTAATCCTATATCCAAGCAGGTAACGTTACCTCTGCCAAAAAAACGACTATACTCTATGTATGTGTTCCCGACTCATTTCTGCAGTGTCCGAGGTCTTCCATTGCTCCACCATCACTCTGTGCCTCATCTATGATGGCCATCACCCGGTGGGACTCGCTAATCACCATTGCGGAGGCTTGATAGTCAGGCTTTCCGTAATTTTACTTCCTCGTCTCAGAAACATTTATCTAATGGGGCCCTTCGATTGGGCATGGGTTGCGGCTTGTCGTGTCGTGTCTCGGTATGCCCGGCATTATTCCACGATGTGTGCAACTTCCTCCCTGACCAGCCCTATAAGCACTATGAGTCTTTTCATTTCAAGATTCCCAGCCCCAGATCCGATGCACAAGACCATGAATTTCTTGATATGGTGACCTCATTCTCCTCTGGCGACTGGCCGCCTATCACACACCTTCAGTTCATGGATCCTGAGAAATATTATGGAATGTTTGGCGCCAGGAATCCACTTTCCAGCTTTTCATCGGCGGACAAGTTGGAATGCGATGAAAAAACGATTGAAGGAATCAACCAGATTCCAGGAGCGGAACATTTTTTCCGGGTGCTTAAGACTTTGAAATTGACGGGATTACAATATACCAACTAAATTCGGCCCTCCTGAATGAACTACCGTTGTCTTTGTATTTTCTCTTCAAAACGATGATGGGCGCCGAAACACTAGACATAACTTGCCCTGATTACACCCCAAAACCTCGAGGTTTTGGAGCTGTAAACTCAGTCCCTGGATTGAGGGTTGTCGGTAGATATGTTCGCTACTTATTCACAAGGAAACCATTTCAATATATGATTTTCAACACAAGTAGCTCATTCCTCAACAGTTCTTCATGAAATTAGGTTTACGGCTAGGGAATGTCCAGTTGCAAGGCAGGAATAGGGAATGTCGGCTGGGTTCATTGTCTGACTACGAGAAACTACCAAATATTGTTGCAAGAAATTCCATGCACCCAGCCTGTTCGCAACCTCGTGCTTTAGCCTCTTCGTCAATCAAATTCTCTTTTGGTTTGGGAATTACATTCCGCCACCCCCGTATTTGGTACCCTAGAGGCTCAGCGATTGGTCTCGCCAAGACATGTCCACTCATACGAACAACGGTTGAAAAATCGAGAGCTAATTATAATGGTTTGAAGTGTGAGTGATTAGGGCACATCACATATATCAAAGACTGTCTCCGAGAGACTATGTTCGGAGTACCTCGCGCTCGTTACATCTCTCCGCCGCCTTAAGACCCCCCACAATTGAAAAATTCATAGCGGCGCAGACATGATAAATTCATCCAGGGACGCAGAACCCGCCCGCTGTGAGAGCGTGCGCTATCTCCGGATTAAGTATTATTCTAAGCGCCCGACAACCTTCCGATGTCTCCTTCCGTTCCGTTTCGGGGCTTATGGCAATGTGGTAAATTTTCGGGATCACGGTCGCTATCCCCATAAAGTTAAATTTAAACAATGGACACTTGTGCGCTTTTGGAACGCTACCCGACGATCGATGGTAGAATGGATGTCGAACCAGCTCATGGCCGACTGGGACCGTACACGATTTCAGTCTGATTTCTTCTGGATAGCTTTGATTGATTCATTCCTCCCGGCGTGAACGAGTATTATGAGCATTCCCAGGCAAACGCCACTGGTGGAAGATCGACGGGAAGCCCTGAGGTTGTCAATGATGCTTTTAGCGTCCACTTCCGTGTCAATGTTCGTGAAGCGAACTATGTATGCATAGTGTACAATCTATCACATCAGGGAACGCCACGACACGCTCAAACTTCATAGTTGTCTTCGATTTGGGGCTTCAACTACTTTCTGACCCATTCTATATCTGGGCTACTTCCCCACACGGGCCGGATTACCAGACGAGGTGGTGAAAATTTTCAACACATGTCATGGAAGCTATTAAATCGCCTTGCAAACTGTCTTCACCCCGCAGAAAATTTGCAGAAAATCTTGGAAACAACCTAATCAAGGTGCGTTGCTCAGGGAACTTTTGCCGTCACAGTTCGTCATGGCAAAAAAAAACTTCAGGCCTTACGCACTATCTAGACTCGAAACCGGTCCCTATAGGTTCAATACTTTTTCAGACAGCCGGATGGTGATTTTTCTGAAAACGGATAGGGATTCGGAGGCAATAGTCCGGTATTGTACCTATAGGGACTGGTACTTAGAACTTCATCATGATCGAGTACACTACGATTTCAAGGTCCGACTGAGCGACTCAAAAAGGAAATTAAATGCCACACGTGATACCGCGACGCGACGCGATCAACAGAAAGGACCGCCATCGTCATGTCCTACTCATCCGCAATCCCTCGAAAGCGAGCTAGCGTTCGATAAGAAATCACACACCAGCGCGCACCCCACTGACTCCCAGAGACATCTTCCGGACACCGTTACAGCCGCTACCACCCCTGTCAACACTGCTATGAACTTCGCGAGTTTTGTTGATGGCCATATCCCTGTGCCCCAGTCACGCAAGTCTCCAGAGAAGTTACCCAGGATGGCCTCATGTTTAGGAAGGGAGCAATAGGCGTGAGAGGCTGCAGAGGGGTTAAGGAAGCAAGAGGAAGAAAGGGAATAGCGCACGAACAACATTTCAACTCATTAAAAACTGGTGGTTCTTAATTGGTTCTTGAAAGCACCGTGCTCAAAAATCACTTTAAACCTCACAAAGGAGCCTCCGTCACCTCCATCTTGAACGACTCTTCTATCCATCAGTTTCTGTCTCCAGCACAGATTTCTTTGTCAATTTCGATTTTTTTGCTCAAATAGTACAGTTACAATATTTCTTATTAATTCACTCAACTGTGGATGGCGCTTGGATGGCGCATACATTCCCAGAAGGCTTTAAATGTATCGATATTGGCGAGCGCGATACATTAACTTCCTTTTTGGTCAACTCAGTCGGGGTTTGAAAAGCT
>Ga0307517_10013015_pt1 | contig 11343 bp, 4 predicted proteins | sample 23_EM_MG_FD_194515 | JGI IMG/M metagenome (GOLD analysis project Ga0307517, IMG submission 194515) | Populus trichocarpa ectomycorrhiza microbial communities from riparian zone in the Pacific Northwest, United States - 23_EM | ecosystem: Host-associated > Plants > Roots > Unclassified | place... | reverse complement strand
CAATTATCTCGTGTGACTGAGAAAGAAAGCTGAATAAAGAAAAGGAATTCATTTAGTCTCTTCACTTCTCTCTATTTTCTCTCTATCTGATTGCAGTAATATACAAGCTTGTAGTCTCTATTTTATAAAGATTAACAATTATAGGAGTAATATTATAGACAGATTTGTTGATCTAGTACTATATATATTTGCATGTATTCTTCATTCAAGAACAAGAGAAATAATAAATTCTTCTTTATATTTGATTCAAACTGAAAGCTTAGAGTTTATTGGACTCTAGAAATGGGCCAAGCATATCCATAATGGATGGAGATATAAAAGTTAGGTTACATATAAAGAATCTTTGTTCTAGCTAGAAAAAGGTTAATGAAAAGTATAATGATATCTTCCATCTACACAAAGTAACCTAAGGTATTGACATAATAATTAATCATGACAGGATGTATCTATCCTGTTAGTTTTTTGTTGTGTTTATATGTTAAAATAATCTTACATGAGCAAGTTAATCCATATTATATATCTTGCACAAATAAGAATTTTTAAGGAAACAAAGAAAATAAATGAGCACCCTTGCATTAAATGCACTTTCTTCACTTATTTTACATGGAAGTCAGGTCCTCTTTTCACATTATCAGATGCATGAAGACAACGAGAAAAATGGATCCAACGACCGCAATACCCTTAGAGAAAGCACGACATAGCTAAACTCACAAACTTAAAAACGGAAGACTAATATCCTTGTAAATAAAAACATATAAAAAGACGAATGAAACAAGTTTCATTATTTTTCTAGAGCCCATTGCATACTAGCTATTATATTAGCCCCCGAACGAGCATGCACAGAGAGTATTTAATAACTTAGCGCCTCTTATTTGCTGGCTCCTTCTGAGCATTGAAGTAGACGGTGGCAACAGGCAGGCCCAGGTCCAAATGAGCAGCATAGAGTCGAGTGTTGAAATGAGAACGGTTCTGCGGTGGTTCCACCATGCTCCCCAGCGGCATCTTCTGCTGGAAAAGCACCAGTATGTAGCGATGAATTCCCACCGGCGGACGAGGCCCAACATAGGAAAGGATCTCTTTCCCTGCAAACATTAGTTATACCAATAATTACCCAACAGTACTTGGCACCATGCAAACTGAATTGTCCATGATTAATGTTGCGCACTCACATTTGTTATTTTTTCATAAATATTTGTCAAGCTCGTCCAACATTTATAGATATCAAAGCTTATTTGCAACATTTACACAGTATAAGAAGTGATATTTGTACTTTTTTTGAATTCGCGTATAGCTAGATATACTCTGAGAGGATTGGTGATCTAACCAAAAGAGTATCTCTTTCTTTCTCTGCTATTAATAAGAAATAAATTTTCAAAAATTTATGTTTCACTAGCTAATGATAATTAAAACTGTTAGGATTGCCGCAGATTAACACATGCAAATTATTTATATAAGAGAATGCACAAGTTGGGGAGTAAAGCATCATCTACATGAACTCAATTTTTAGGAATAGCACATGCTTGCCACGTGGATAGCTTATAATATGCCACGTATCAGTAAGAAATTAGCTTCCACCAGGCTTTAGAGGTGGAAGTGACAGGTGGCATGAGACGTGTAACTTCAGTGGCAACGTTGGGGGTGATACTTGTAGCCAATGCAGACACCCACTTGTTAATAGGATTGTACATGCAATGACGGGGTACCGGGAAAAATTGCATACGTTACCAAATGCACACGTGGCAAGAGAGGAGAAATTACTGCCAATATGCCACCCTGGGGTCATGTCTGCCAGTGAGGAAAAAATGAAAAATATTCCTGCCTACTTTCACTCACACAGATGTTAATTCTCATAAATGAAACTGTGGGATGGTGTTTCCTGCTGGCTAGATTTTGTTTCAGATATTATAAACTATCTTGTTAATTATTGCTGTGATGTAAACTTCGAGCTGCGGGACATGAAATAGTGTGTGCTTGCATGTCATTTTTTCCTTTTCTTCTAATTTTCTGCCAAGCATTTGCTTAACAGTAAAGAAAAACAAAGAACTGGAAGTTTTGGCAGTAAAGAGGCATGACTAGCTATGGAAGCAGGTGGGAGACACAGTAGGTTTTGTCAGTGCTGCTTCTACTGACTACCTGCCATTCATGACCATTGATTTTCTAGCAATAATTCTTGCAATGATATAAGAACTTTTGGCTTTGTACGAATACGATGATCTTCTTTCTACTAATTAAAAAGGAAAAAAGAACAAAGAACAAATACAATAAATTTCTTCTTGAGATTAATTTGTAACATGAACAACAACAAAGAAAAAGGTAGAAAATAAGCTCAAAGTTTTTGCGTGCATGCAACTTGTGTATGGTCACGAAAAAGTTAAACTAGAGAAAATTAAAGAGATCATAAAAGGATCGAAATTAGTTTGTAAAGAAACAGATGATGCTTTCGAAAAAACAAAACAGAGAGAGATCAGAGAGGTAAAGTTTCATATTTTCACCTCGAGTAGGGTTTGTGCCCCCAGGAATGTCCGCAACGATCCTACAATAAGAAGCAAAACGTTAAGTTTTATGTTTTTTCTTAACTATAAATCTAGATCACAAGAATCATCCAACGAGTTTTTTCTTCTTTTTTTTTCCTGCAAAAGTACATACCAATGAACCCACTCTCGCATTCTGGGTTCACTAGGGCTGGGTGCATCAGGATCAGTCATCACCTGCAAGAACCATATCATCAACTTGTTAGATATATGTATAATCATCTGCAAGAATCGAACACAGCATCCCAGCAGATCGACATGCACAAACAAAGAGAAAAATAACACAGTACATATTATTTTAGCATAAAAGACACCTGCATGCAAGAACATAAAAAACACATACGCAGCTAAAAATCTAACCAGAGTGTACAGCTCGTCAGAGTGGCCAGAAATGGTCACTTTGGGAGGGTCCACGGACAAAGAAGGCTTAATATCACACCCATTGCTAACATGCTTTGATCCATAATAAACAGACATTTTTACAGCAGGGACAAACATATCAACCACATCACCAATAACACGACCAACAACAAGAGGATCAACAGAGGCAGCCATGGAAAACGAAAGCAAGATCAAAGCTAAAGAACAACTGCAAGAGAAGAGTAAGAACAAGAGGAGAGAAACCCCTCTTAAGATGGTTTGCTGTGTGACTCAAAGAGTTTCCAGTGCCTAGCTTATATAGAAGCGTAAAAGGTGAATTGGCCTCGTGGATTAGTGTGACCTACTAGCCATGCATAGGGCAACATAAAGTTAGTAGAAGCAGAGACTGCCACATGGATATCAGCCCTCTGAAACAAAACCACTACCATTTTTGTTTCTTTGTCTAACAAGTGGTTTAATCACCGCCGTTGAATTGTGTTACCGCCTTACAAATGTACACGAGCAAGCGAAAAGGTATCTCTCTGTTGAGAAGCAGAATAAAACAGTGGTTTTGGGGTTAGGTACAGTATGGTAACAGTGGACCTGAAAGCACTGCAGCATAGCCTTCTTTTAGTTTTTGACCTTTATCGGGCATTCAGTGACCAATGGTTGCTTGACAGCAAATGAAATGCCAGAGTGACAATGACATGTTTGATGGTTTTGAGTAAAATTGGGAAAGAGATAAAATTATCCCGTTACGTTGATTAATTTCTCAGTGAAAACAACACAACTTGAAACGCCCTGTTATCATACCGAATTCTGTCGTTTTATATTTTCCTATTTTGTCACATTCATTAAATTTATACTATTATATTCAAAATGGATCTGGTTTTATTATATAATAAAAATGACTACATTTTAACTACTTATTGGGTTTGCTAAAATTACAAATTGATAAATTGGGCTACTAAGCTTTAAAAGCGTATGTGTTAACAAAAACCTTACTATTATGAATAATTAATTTAATAAAACTTGCACTATGTGATTAATTTGGTCCAACGGACTAGACTCGATTAACTATATACTATTTAAATTTAAGTATAAAAACAAGGTATATTTTTGTATCAATTTATGCATCAATAAAGACTGAGTTTATTTTATTTGAAAGATTTATTTTTATATCAATTTGGTGAACTTATAAAAATAAATTCTTTTACATATACCATTAAAAAAATGTTAAATAGCAACGAAATTACCCACAAAATATTATTCGTTAGTAATGTCTGATTTAATAATGACAGAATATTTTGTTGGTAATTATTGATGAAATCACCAACAGAATAAAAAAATAAAAAAATATTATGTTAGTAAGATTACACGTCATTAGAACAGATTGACCGATGATATTTTTCGTTATAAAATTCTGTCGAAAATCTCATCAATAAATTTAAAAGTGTTATAACCGACATCAACCATATTCTCTGTTTTTTCTTCTTTTTTTTCTTTCTCTTGAACTTCAAATCATAAAAGCAGCCCCTCCCACCTATTTTGCCATAAATCTAGGTCTCATCATCACAAATTCAGTTACCCAACACTCTGTAATTTTAGGATCATTATCTTAGTATAATTTATTTCTAAATATTCCCTACCCCAAGTAAGCAAACCTATCCATTTATGTTTTAAAATAATGTATTAATATTTTTTTTTGAGTATTTGTAGTGTAGTTTGCTTATATATTTAAGTGTTTTACAACCTTTTCATATAGAATTAATGTTTGATTTATATGTTATGGCTTGTTTGTAATTTGGGAAATTTGAATTTTTTAATTTGATAAAATTGATTTTTATTTTTATTTTTTTATTTAGGTGTGTTATACTAAAAGAAATTATGGGTTATTTATTGAGTAACAATCATATTTTGTCAATTTTATTGTTATGTTGTAAATTTTAGGGAAATTATTTTTTTATGGAATTGATAACAATTAAATGTTATTAATATAGATTGAATAAGTTTGAATTGAACAAATGATAGATAATTAGTTGGGTACCATTTAATTGTTGTTAATTTGATTCATTTATTTATTTAATATTTTAATGCATCATTACATTTTTGTAAATAATAATTGGTTGATAGATTGTGAAATCATTTTTAATTATCAAAGTTGAATTTTGAATTGATTGTTACATTATTAAAAAAATATTAACATCATTATTCTATATTGGTTTCTAAGTAAAGGGTGATCATTCTTGCATGTATTGACATTCACCCAAAAGGTTGTATAGGAAAGATTATTATAAAGGGTTTAAGAGTTTTATTAATTTTGCACTTTAAAATTCAAAGAAAATTAGTGGAAGCGAAACTTGATGTTCATATGTAAAGTATAAAAACAAAATGTTCCACCAATCAAATATTATGATGATGCATCTTCTAATAAAACTAGTTCATTGAAAAATACTTGTGTTGATTTAAACACAAAGAACCCTATGTTCTTTATAAGAGCATGTTAGAAAAGATTATTGGCTCAACATCTAGTTCTAGGAACATACATAAAGTTATAGATGATAATACTAATCGTTATAGGAGTATGATGATGGATGCAATGAGAATAACCATGGTTATTTAAGTGAAGGTTCATGTGTAGATGAAGAATCAAATATAGATGCAACTAAGTTTTTTAAACCTCAATGCATGGAATCCACCCTTATTAAAGAGGGTGGAAGAGGGATATTTTTCTTTATTCGGGACAAATTTTGGCCCTTGATTCAGCCCAGAAAAAACTCAAACGTTGGCTCAAAGTGGCCATGTCAAATTTTGGCAGTTAAAGGCTACATAAGTTGGTCTTTTTTGGCCAACGCCACGGCCATTGTGGTGTTAATCAGCCTGAAGAAACCATACCGGGGTATGATTAAATGTTAGACCATCATGGTAGTGTATGTTTTGTCAAGTTTGGTGAAGAGATGAAGCATTAAATACCCCTGAAAAGTAGCCAACCGTGTAGCTGTTTTTGGTGAAAAGAAAGAAGAAAAAGAATTGTAATCAGACGACATGTCGTCTAGTTTTTCTTATTTTTTGGGTACTGTTTGGTCAAAACGTGTTGTTTCATTTAAATGAAATGGTGTTGTTTCAGCTTTTACCGTTTTAATTTAGGGATTTAACCAAAGATCAATTTAGTCCCTCAACTTTTGATTTCTTTTAATTGCACCCATAATTGACCTAAAACTTTTAATTTTATACAATTTTGCCCCTGCCAAACTTCAACATCAACCCTGAATTTTAGCGTCTTTTTCATTGTGGTCCTTGGTTTTGGATTTATACAAATTGACCCTCTATTAACCATTAAACTTTCAAATCTCGTCAATTTCACCCCTGATTTCAATCAATTAAATCTATAGAGTTCGGCGCCTTTTTCAAAAAACATCTTTAGCTGCGAATTTCTTCAATTTAGCCCCCAATTGACCCTAAACTTTTAATTTTCTTGCAATTTTACCCCTGATTTGAACCAAATGACTTTATAAAAATTATGTTTGGTCCTCTAAAATTTCAATCTTCTCAATTAAGCCCAAATTGGGCTCCCAAACTTAATTTGTTTTACCAATTATGTACCTCATAAAATTAATTTGACTCATTTAAAGTATAATTAAGTCTTTGCACTTAATTAAATCCTTTAATTTGACCCAAATTAACTCTTAAACATAATTAAACTTTAATCTGACCCATGATTAAATCAAATTGGCCTATTAAAAATATAATTATGTCTCTAGACTAAATGTTTATGCAAATTCATCCAATAATCATTTAATTTGACCTTAAATCCACATTGTCTCTCTAGTTTTAGGTGCAATGGGGTACGATTAAGCTCTTAATTTCATCCAACAATATTACAGCTTGATTTTTCTGTATATTTGAAATCCTCCTAACTTGTTTTTGCCAAAATATCAATCTTCTTGCTATTATTATTTATTATTTATTATTTATTTTAAAAGGAAAAAAAGGGTAAATTTTGGGGAATAACCCAAAAATGGGTTACGAGAGAAGTCAATAAAAGAGATAGACTTAGTAACATCAGGGATGTTTTTGTATTTGTCAAACAACGCAAACAAATGTATTACACATACACTCTTTCTTTTAGAAATGATTGTAATAGAGTTGATTGGTTATTCGTTATGAAAACCAAACTTAGTAGTCATGTTCAGGTTGTTAAAGATGATAATGATGAAGTAACTAAGAGAGAAGATCAACTAGATGAATTAATTAATTCATATCGAATTGGTTCATCTACTAAGTTAGAAGAAGATTTAATTTCCATGTTACAAAGAATACTTATGTTTGTGTTGATCTTAATGAGTTAAATGATACATTAAGTGTAAAAGAAATACAAAAGTTGATAAAGATGAAGGGATTGAACAACTTCAGTTCAACAAAAAAGATGATGGACATGAAGATGATGAAAATAAAGATGATGAGGTTTCTGATTAATCAGTGGATCTAGCTGATATTTGATGTAAAACATCGTTATGCAATTAACATATTTATTGTCATTGTATAATGCATTCTACTTTATATATTTATCAAGTGTTTATTATTATGGTTGTGGTTTTAATGAGTTGTTGTTGAATAAATTATGAATGCATCTATTGTTGCTGCTTAATTCAGTTTGATAGGGATTATATCCAATATATAAGAAAATAAATTACAATAAATTTATTGATAAAATCACCGATTGCATTAAAAAAATTAATAAATTATTAAATAATTTTCGGTGAATCTGTCGCCAATATAACTTCACCGATGGACAATAAATTCATCGTAAGTTACTGGGAGTTTGGGGAAGAATTCAGGAATGTCAACCATTAGATGGATTATTCAACAAAAATAAGTATGTCGGTGATATAGTACACACTGAAAAACAATAACATCATCAAAGAATTATAGAGAGTTTGGGAAAGAATTCAAGAATTTTATTTCTCCAGTAGATTTACAGACGAGCAATAAAATCATCGGAGAATTACAGAGAAGAATTCAGGAATTTTAATTTATTGATGGATTTACAGACAAAACCTAAAATCATTAGAGAATTACAAAGAAGAATTCAAGAATTTAAATTCTCCAAAGGCTTTGCCGATGAAATATAAAATCATCGGAGAATGACAAACAAGTTTGGAGAAGAATTTAGGCGGTGGATTCACCAATAAATATACCAACAGATGAAAAATCATCGATGAATTTAGGAGTTTTTAAAAGATTTCAATTGTTTTTGAAATGACTAATAGATTCACCGATGATTTTAAATTTTATTGTCGGTGATTCCGTTAGTGATATGCTGAGATTGTTATTGATCGATGGACTCACCAAATGAATTTTAAATCCAGATATGTCAAGGCAATCCCTACCTTTTCCTTTTTTCCCTTTCAATTGACAACTCGAGTCCCTCTCTATTCTCTCTTACTCAAACATCACTGACATTCTTTCTCTCTCCATCACTGACACACTCTCTCTTCTCTAGAAGGCACTCTCTTTTTCCTCTATGTTTGATTTCTTTTCACTTATTGACCTCTACTATTTACATGTTATGCTTATGTCCTTTGTTTTTTCATCTTTTTTCCCTTTTACATTTTCTATCATTTTTTATTCTTCATTCTTCAATTATAATTCTGTTTTCTCACTTATTTGTGTTTAAAATTAGAAAATCCTCAATTTAAGGGAAGTTAAGGTTTATGCGAATCTTGAATTTTATTTGAATTTATGATATGAAGATACTATTTTTTTTAATAAGTACTACTATCATTTATTCCTCCTCGAATTAATTTATCTTTGAGTTTTAATTTATTTTTTCCTGACTTGAATAAACTATTGAATAAGACAATGTGTCATCTAATGATGATTTTGCATTTAGGTTTCTTTTCTGAATTTAGACTATACATTGGCAAAGAATAGAATTAGGGATGTATCATTTGATTATGGATTTGCATTTAGGTTTTTGAATTGAATTAAGACTAAGCAAATATGCAATGTGTTTTTTTTTTTTATTGATTCGTAGATATGATTTTAATTTTTGACTAATTTAGTTAGTTGAATAAAATGATTTGGAGAGTGATTTGTAAGGTGATTTTGATGGAAAGTTGTCATTAAAGGAAGAACTTGGTGATTTGGGACCACTAGTGAAAATAATATTTGGAGTAATTTGCCTTTGAACTTTTGTAATTGATTTTTATAGTTAAATTAATAATATTAAATAAGTTCTTTAAGTTAATTTTTTTGTTTAATTTTGTTTAATATCAAATTGTTTTGATAACATTAAAAAAAAACAAATTAGTACGTCATTAATGAAAACATTGACGGACATAAAACTCTATCAGTTATTCCGTCGATATAACATGCCAATTTTTCTCTGAGAATTACAGAGAGATGCTAACTATTTTGATATAGGCCGATGGAATCACCGATATAAAATGGTCATCGGTGATTTTGCTGGTTATCCCTTAAAAATAAACGATATATTACCGATGATTTTTCTAGTGATGATCTGTCAGTAATATTTATTGACCGATAAACTGACAAAAAATAATCTTTGTATTTTTGTCACTAATAATAATTTTTTGTTAGCTATCTTTCGGTATTTAAATCAAAGATTAAATTACTGATAGATATGAAATCACCGACACGACACTAGCTGACAAAATGGTTCCTTTGATAAATCAATCGATGTTATTTTTACCGATGAAAACACATCTTTCACACCGACTAAATATTTCGATAGTGTAATTCAATTTTCGAGTGGTTATACTAATGAATTTTAAGATTTGAAATATGAAAATTAAGTGAGTGAGAGAATCTCCTTCACTACTATGTCAACATAATGTGTTTGGTTTGATATAATTCAGCTATGTTAATATGTAGCATATTTTTATTTTATTTTATTAACTTAAAAAGACAGGAAAAATTTAAATAGTTAGAGTAAATGGATAAAAAGGAAAAAAAATAAGAAATAAATTAAATGGACTTACATCAAATGCCTGATATTACGAGGGATTTCGACAATATAATTAGCCTATGAGCATCCCTTTTAAAAAAAATTCATATCTTAAGAAACTTCAATGCATTTCCTGCAATTGTGATCTAATTAGCCTATGAGCATCCCTTTTAAAAATCTTCTTCTCTATTTCAACATATGCATATTATTTTATTGAAGAGAATAGATTATTTTGCATAATTTGTGCTACAGTTAGCTCATATTGCCGCCTCATTTGAAATTAATAATATTAGGCAGTAGCTCGGGACAAATCGCTTTGACCGTTTCATTTTCTAGTCATGCTTTGAAATTCGATCTTTGTTTTTTCAAACTTGTTCTAAGAACAAAAATAAATAAATAAATAAATAAATCTTAATCTAGATGTTATAATTTGCTATCTCTCTTTCCTTCCTTCCTTCCTTCTTTCTCTCTTTAGGTGATATAGAGTGTCAGGTTGGAATGATAAGAAAAGGATTGTGCTGGCAACGGTGGTGGGTTTTTTAGGTGTTTGAGATTAGACATGGATACTGTTATAAGATTGATGGAGGAGGATTTAATGAATGGTAAAAGGCATAGTTATCCGGGTCACGGGTTATATAGATCAACCTGAGTTAACCTGAAAAATTATAAAAAAATATTTGAAATTTTAATATTTTATATGAAAAAATTAGCAAACAATTCATGTGAATATAAGGTATACATGTTGTAAATAATGAAGTTTAAAAGAATATTTCAAAAAGTTTTTTATTCCACATTGAAAAAATATAATTTTTTTCTTGTGAATATAGAGTATTATATATTAAAGGACTTCAAATCTCACATTAAAAAAATAACTTTTTTTTTGTGAACATAAAATATATATACTAAAGGGTTTCAAATCCTTCAAATCTCACATTGAAAAGACACTATGTTATTTTTTTAAGTTGAAGTATTTAAACCAAAAAGTTTTTTATCTCATATTGAATTAAAAAAACAAACTTTTTTCTTGTGAATATAAAGTATATATACTAAAAGGCTTCAAATTCCACATTAAACAAATAACTTTTTTCTTGTGAACATAGAGAATATATACTAAAGGGTTTCAAATCTTTCAAATCTCACATTGAAAAGATATTATGTTGTCCTTTTAAGTTGAAATATTTAAACAAAAATAATTTTTATCCCACATTGAAAAAACATAACGTTTTTCTTGTGAACATAGAGTATATATACTAAAGGGCTTCAAATCCCACATTGAAAATATAATTTTTTTCTTAGGAACATAGAGTATATATATACCAAAGGGTTTCAAATCCCACATTGAAAAAATAAAACATTCTTCTAGTATTTATATAGTGAACTTTGAAAAGGGTTAATAACCATCTAAAAAATATAAAAAAAGAGGGGTCTAGGAGAAAAACCACATTTGAAAAAAAAAAAAAACGGGTATCATTCAGGTTCGTC
>Ga0307517_10013013_pt1 | contig 11343 bp, 8 predicted proteins | sample 23_EM_MG_FD_194515 | JGI IMG/M metagenome (GOLD analysis project Ga0307517, IMG submission 194515) | Populus trichocarpa ectomycorrhiza microbial communities from riparian zone in the Pacific Northwest, United States - 23_EM | ecosystem: Host-associated > Plants > Roots > Unclassified | place... | reverse complement strand
GACGCGGTGCGCGAGCTCGGCCTCACGCCGACGGTGCTCGCGGCGAGCTTGCGCAGCTTCGTCAACGGCGATGTCGCGACCTACTGGACCGCGCCGGACGGCGAGCAGGTCGAGGTCGAGCTGCGCCTGCCGCAGCTGATGCGCGAAAACATTGCGCAGCTCGACAACCTGCCGGTGGCCTATGCGAAAGACGGCACGCCGATCGCGCTCGGCCGCGTCGCCGACGTGGTGCCGGTCGTCAACCCGCTCGTGATCAAGCGCCAGGATCTGCAGCGCCGCCAGGCGATCTACGCCGGCGTGAGCGGCCGGCCCAGCGGCGATGTCGGCAACGAGGTCAAGAAGCTCGTCGACGGGACGCAGCTGCCGCCGGGCTACCGCTTCGACCAGGGCGGCCAGACGCGCGACCAGGCCGAGGCCTTCCAGGGCATTCTGATGGCGCTGCTGGCGGCGGTGATCTTCATCTACATCGTGCTCGCGTCGCAGTTCGGCAGCTTCCTGCAGCCGTTCGCGATCATGGCCTCGCTGCCGCTGGCGCTGATCGGCGTGATGCTCGCGCTGCTGGTCACGCGCTCGACGCTGAACCTGTTCTCGATGATCGGCCTGGTGATGCTGATGGGGCTGGTGACGAAGAACGCGATCCTGCTCGTCGACTACGCGAACCACATGCGCAAGACCGGCGTCAGCACCGCCGAGGCCTTGCTGCAGGCCGGGCTGGTGCGGATGCGTCCGATCATGATGACGACCGCGGCGATGGTCTTCGGCATGCTGCCGTTGGCGCTAGCACTCGACGAGGGCGGCGAGCTGCAGGCGTCGATGGGCCGCGCGATCATCGGCGGGGTGATCACCTCGACCCTGCTGACCTTGATCGTCGTACCGGTGCTGTACAGCTACCTTGATGACCTGGCGGCGTGGGCGAAGCGGGGCTTCGGCTCGAAAGAGAAGCCGCCGGTGGCGGGTGGCGCGATCCCCACGCACATGCCGGCGTCGAAAGACTGACGCGACGCGGCCCAGCACCGGGCCGCTCCCAAGCGGGCCGCGCACCCACTCGGCGGGTGGCGGCGGCATGCCGCCGCCGGGTGCTCCATCACTGGGAGATGTGGATCACGTCTCTCACGAGCGGGTAGATCTGGTTCTGCCAGCGCTTGCCGCTGAACACGCCGTAGTGGCCGACGTTGGGCTGCACATAGTGCGTGCGCATGTAGGAGCGCAGGCTGCTCGCGAGGTCTTGCGCCGCGAGCGTCTGGCCGATCGCACAGATGTCGTCGCGCTCGCCCTCGATCGTCACGAGCGCGGTGCGGCGGATCGCCGCGGGATCGACGCGGCGGCCCTTGAACATCAGTTCGCCCTTGGGCAAGGCGTACTGCTGGAAAACCAGGCTCACGGTCTCCAGGTAGAAATCGGCCGAGAGGTCGGCCACCGCCATGTACTCCTCGTAGAAGGTCCGGGTGACCTCGGCCTTGTCGAACTCGTCCTCGACCAGGTGCTGGTAGTAGTCCTTGAAGGCGTTGACGTGGCGGTCCTTGTTCATGCTGATGAACGCCGAGAGCTGCACGAAGCCCGGGTAGACGCGCCGGCCGCCGCCACGATGGCGCCACGGCACATGGCTGATCAGGTTCTTCTCGAACCACGTGATCGGCTGGCTCGTGGCGAGCTTGTTGACCTCGGTCGGGCTGATGCGGCAATCGATCGGGCCGGCCATCAGCGTCAGGCTCGCGGGCGTCGCCGGGTGTCGGTCTTCCGACATGATCGCGACCGCCGCGAGTGCCGACACGCAGGGCTGGCACACCGCGATCACGTTCGCGTTGGCGCCCATCTCGGCGAGGAAGTCGATCAGGTGCTGGGTGTATTCGTCCAAGCCGAAGCGGCCGGCCGACAAGGGCACGTCGCGCACGTTGTGCCAGTCGGTGACATAGACATCGTGGTCCTGCAGCACGGTGCGCACGGTGTCGCGCAGCAAGGTCGCGAAGTGGCCGCTCATCGGGGCGACGACCAGCACCTTGGGCTGCACCGGCGCGCCCGGCTTGCGAAAGCGCAGCAGCGTGGCGAACGGCGTGGTGAGAACGACCTCTTCGACGACCGGGACGCTCTCGCCTTTCACCACCACCTGGTCGACGCGCCACGGCGGGCGCTTGTGCGTGACTTCGGCGAGCTCGAGCACGCGGCACGCGGCGGCGGCCTGACGCAACGCGGGCTGGCCGGCAAGGCCGAAGCTCGGATCCTGCAGCATCGGCAAGGATATCCTGGCCAGGGTGCGCAGCGGCCACATCAGATCCGATTGAGCCTGGTAGGCCTGATACATCATGGATTCTCCGTGTACGGGCTCTGATGGTCCAACTGAGCAACTAACGCGCCAGCGACGGTGGGCGTGGCACATCACTTGCTCGATCGCCGAGACCACGCCGGAGAGTCCCATGCCTGTCGTCGCATCCACGAAGTCGAAAGCCGCCACGCGCAAGCCGGCGGCCAAGCCCGGGGCGAAGGCTGTCAAGGCCCAGGCCACGCTGACGTTGAGCAGCAAGAACTACTCGTCGTGGTCGCTGCGCGGCTGGCTGATGGCGCGTTTCGCCGGGCTCGAGTTCACCGAGGTGATGGTCTCGCCCGACGATGCCGATGCGCGCAAGGAGCTGCTGCTGCTCGCACCGTCGATCCGCGTGCCGTGCCTGACGCACGACGGCGCGAAGGTCTGGAACACGCTGGCGATCGCGCAGTACCTGAACGAGATCAAGCCCGACGCCGGGCTGATGCCGGCTGACCGCATCGCCCGCGCGCATTGCCGCTCGGTCAGCGGCGAGATGAACTCGGGTTTCGCGAACCTGCGCGCGTCGCTGCCGATGAACCTGAAGGGCAAGTTCCCCGGCCACAAGGTCTGGGCCGGGGCGCAGCCGGACATCGACCGCATCGTCGAGATCTGGACCGAGTGCCTGGCCACCTACGGCGGGCCGTTCCTGTTCGGCAAGCAGCGTGGCATGGCCGACGCGATGTTCGCGCCGGTGGTCACGCGCTTCCTGACCTACGACGTGAAGCTGACCAAACCCTGCATCCTGTACTGCCAGACCATCATGGCGATGCCCGAGATGAAGGAGTGGGTGGCCGCCGCCAAGCTCGAGCCCGACGACATCGAAGAGCTCGACATGGACTTCTGACCTGGTTCAGACCCAGGGCGTGGGTGCTGGCACGTCGCAGACCGCCTGCACCTCGATCGACTTGAAATCCGCCGGCCCGACGACCTCGAGGTACTCCATGTCGGGCGAGTAGTCGAACAGGTAGTGATTGATGCCCGGGCGCTGGTGCACGCAGTCGCCGGCCTCGACGAGGGTGAGCTCGTCCTCGTACATGAACTTGGCCCAGCCCTTGGTCATGAACACGATCTGAAACTCTGCTTCATGGCGGTGCCACCCAGTGCCCTTTTCCGGTGCCATGTTCGCTTTCACCAGATGCGCGATCACGCGGCCCTTGGTCGCTTCGGCGACGCCAAGATCCTTGTAGAGGAAGAAGTCGCGCAGGCCATCGCTGCGCCAGCTCGTGTCGGCGGGTTTGACGTGCGAGAAGGTCGTGGTCGTCTTGTCCAACATGGGGCAATCCTCCTGCGGCGGGTTGAATGTGCGCCCGCAGCATGCATAAGGTGTTCCAGTGCCGGACCGGCGCCGCACCCCTAGACGCGCTTCGGAATGCCGAGCCCCCGGACGACGGCGGGACGCGCAAGAAAGGCCTGCAGCGCCCGCGTGAGGTGCGGGAAATCCTGGATGCCGACCAGCTCACCGGCTTCGTAGAAGCCGATCAGGTTGTTGACCCACGGGAAGCTGGCGATGTCGGCGATCGAATAGACATCGCCCATGATCCAGGCGCGTCCTTCCAGCCGCTGGTTCAGCACCGCCAGCAGGCGCCGCGATTCCGCAACATAGCGGTCGCGCGGGCGCTTGTCTTCATAGCTCTTGCCGGCGAACTTGTTGAAGAACCCGAGCTGGCCGAACATCGGGCCGATGCCGCCCATCTGGAACATCAGCCACTGGATCGTCTCGTAGCGGCCGGCCGCATCCGCCGGCATCAGCTGCCCTGTTTTCTCGGCCAGGTAGATCAGGATCGCACCCGATTCGAACAACGCGAGCGGCTTGCCGCCCGGCCCGTCGGGATCGATGATCGCCGGGATCTTGTTGTTGGGATTGAGCGAGAGGAACTCAGGCGAGAGCTGGTCGTTCGTGTCGAAGCGCACCAGGTGCGGCTCGTAGGGCAAGCCGGTCTCCTCGAGAAAGATCGAGACCTTGACGCCGTTCGGGGTCGGCAGCGAGTAGAGCTGGAGGCGGTCGGGATGCTGGGCGGGCCATTTCTTCGTGATGGCGAAGGCGGAAAGATCGGTCATGAGGTCCTTGCGGCGGGATGGAAGCCGGCAGATTCTCGTGTGCGCCGCCGGTGCCCACCGGCGCGAGCACTCAAAGCCGCACGGAGCGTGGGGCGTAGCGGCGCCGGCCGGCACGAGCCGGCCGCGCGCTCAACACTCGACGATGTTGACCGCGAGGCCGCCGCGCGCCGTTTCCTTGTACTTCGTCATCATGTCGGCGCCGGTGTCGCGCATCGTCTTGATGACCTTGTCCAGGCTCACATGGTGTGTGCCGTCGCCGCGCAGCGCCATGCGCGCGGCGTTGATGGCCTTGACCGACGCGATCGCGTTGCGCTCGATGCACGGGATCTGCACCAGCCCGCCGACCGGATCGCAGGTCAGGCCCAGGTGGTGCTCCATGCCGATCTCGGCCGCGTTCTCGACCTGCTCGGGCGTGCCGCCGAGCACCGCGCACAGCGCGCCGGCGGCCATCGAGCACGCGACGCCGACCTCGCCCTGGCAGCCGACCTCGGCACCGCTGATCGAGGCGTTCTCCTTGTAGAGCATGCCGATCGCGGCGGCGGTCAGCAGGAAGTCGATCACGCGCGCTTCGGAGGCGCCGGGAACGAAGCGCGTGTAGTAGTGCAGCACCGCCGGCACGATGCCGGCCGCGCCATTGGTGGGCGCGGTGACGACGCGGCCGCCCGCGGCGTTCTCCTCGTTGACCGCGAGCGCGTAGAGGTTGACCCAGTCCAGCACCTGCAGCGGATCGCGCAGCGCCGCCTCGGGATTGGCGCAGAGCTGGCGGTGCAGATCGGCGGCGCGGCGCCGCACCTTGAAGCCGCCGGGCAGCACGCCGTCGGTGGCGCAGCCGCGCACCACGCAGGTCTGCATCACCGCCCAGATCTTCAGCAGGCCGGCGTCGATCTCGGCATCGCTGCGCCAGTGGCGCTCGTTGCGGCGCATCAGCTCGGCGATGCTGCAGCGCTCCGCCGTCGCCAGCGACAGCAACTCGGCGCCGCTGTGGAACGGGTGCGCGAGCACTGTCGTGTCGGGCGCGATCACCTTCTGCTTCGTGCCGTCGTGCGCGACCTCGTCGCTGACGACGAAGCCGCCGCCGACCGAGTAGTACACCCGCGTCAGCAGTTCGGCGCCCGCCGCATCGAAGGCGGTGAAACGCATGCCGTTCGGGTGGAAGGGCAGGGTCTCGCGGCGGTACAGGATCAGGTCGGTCTTTTCGTTGAACGCGACCTCGTGCGTGCCGAGCACCGGCACCTGCTTGGTTTCGCGGATGTGCTTCAGGCGCGGCGCGATGCTCTCGACATCGACGCTGTCCGGCTCCTCGCCGCACAGGCCGAGCAGCACCGCCTTGTCGCTGCCGTGGCCCTTGCCGGTCGCGCCGAGCGAGCCATAGAGCTGCGAGCACACGCGTGCGGTCGCGGCCAGGTGGCCTTCGTGCTGCAGCCGCAGCGCGAACAGGCGCGCCGCCCGCATCGGCCCAACCGTGTGCGAGCTGCTCGGGCCGATGCCGATCTTGAAGAGGTCGAAAACCGAGACGGCCATCAGGTACTGCTCGCGGTGCTCAGGCGGCGGCGTAGTCGCTGAGCGGCGGGCACGAACACATCAGGTTGCGGTCGCCGTAGACGTTGTCGACGCGGCCGACCGGTGACCAGTACTTGTTGCGGCGCAGCGCGGCCACTGGGTAGGCGGCTTCCTCGCGCGAGTAGGGGTGCGGCCAGTCGCTCTTCAACAGCGCGACGGCGGTGTGCGGCGCGGCCTTCAACGGGTTGTCGTCCTGGGGCCAGGCGCCGGATTCGACCTGCGCGATCTCGCCGCGGATCGCGATCATCGCGTCGCAGAAACGATCCAGCTCCGCCAGGCCTTCGCTTTCGGTCGGCTCGACCATCAGCGTGCCGGGCACCGGGAAGCTCAACGTCGGCGCATGGAAGCCGTAGTCGATCAGGCGCTTCGCGACGTCCTCGGCACTGACGCCGTTCGCCCCGCCGGTCGCCTCCTTCAAAGGCCGCAGGTCGAGAATGCATTCGTGCGCGACGCCGCCGCCCTTGATGCCGGCGATGTTGCCGCTGAAGTGGATGTCGTAGTGGTCTGCCAGGCGCGCGGCAATGTAGTTGGCCGACAGGATCGCGGTCTCGGTCGCGGCTTGCAGCCCTTCGCTGCCCATCATGCGCATGTACATCCAGCTGATCGGTAGCACCGCGGCATTGCCCAGCGGCGCGGCCGACACCGCACCGACCTGGGCCTCGGTGCCGATGCCCGCGCTGCGATGCGCGGGCAGGTAGGGCACCAGGTCGGCGACGACGCAGGTCGGGCCGACACCCGGACCGCCGCCGCCGTGCGGGATGCAGAAGGTCTTGTGCAGGTTCAGGTGGCTCACGTCACCGCCGAACTCGCCCGGTGCCGCGACGCCGACGAGCGCGTTCATGTTCGCGCCGTCCACGTAGACGCGCCCGCCGTGCCGGTGCACGAGCGCGCAGATGTCCTTCACATGGGTGTCGAACACGCCGTAGGTCGACGGGTAGGTGATCATGATGCAGGCCAGGTTCGCGCTGTGCTGTTCGCACTTCGCGGCCAGGTCGTCGAGGTCGATGTTGCCCTCGGCATCGCACTTCGTCACGACCACCTGCAGCCCGCTCATCTGCGCGCTCGCCGGGTTGGTGCCGTGGGCCGATTCGGGGATCAGGCAGATGTTGCGGTGCGCCTCGCCACGCGCTTCGTGGAACGCGCGGATCACCAGCAGCCCGGCGTATTCGCCCTGCGAGCCGGCGTTGGGCTGCAGGCTCACGCCGCTGTAGCCGGTGGCCTGGCACAGCCAGGCTTCGAGCTGGACGCGCAGCGCGTCGTAACCCGCGAGCTGGTCCTGCGGCGCGAACGGATGGATGTTCGCGAACTCGGGCCAGGTGATCGGGATCATCTCGCTGGTCGCGTTCAGCTTCATCGTGCAGGAGCCGAGCGGGATCATCGAGCGGTCGAGCGCGAGATCCTTGTCGGACAGGCTGCGGATGTAGCGCAGCATCTCGGTCTCACTGTGGTGCCGGTTGAAGACCGGGTGCGTCAAAAAGGCGCTGTGGCGCTGCAGCGCGACCGGGATCAGCGGTGCGATGCCTTTCTCGAACGGCGCGAAGTCGGGCAGCGCGTGGCCGGCGGCGAACAGCTTCCACAGCGCGAGCACGTCGTCGCGGGTCGTCGTCTCGTCGAGCGAGATGCCGATGCAGGTGGCCGAAGCGCGGCGCAGGTTGAAGCCGGCGGCGCGCGCCGATTGCAGCACCGCCTCGGTGTGGTCGCCGGTGTTCAGCGTCAGCGTGTCGAACGCGGATTCGTGCGCCAGCGTGCGGCCGAGTTGCTTGAGCCCGGCGGCGAGCACGGCGGTGAAGCTCGCGACGCGCTGCGCGATGCGCCTGAGCCCCTGCGGCCCGTGGTAGACCGCGTACATGCTCGCGACCACCGCCGGCAACACCTGCGCGGTGCAGATGTTCGAGGTCGCCTTCTCGCGGCGGATGTGCTGCTCGCGGGTCTGCAGCGCCAGGCGATAGGCCGGCGTGCCGTGCGCATCGACGCTGACGCCGACCAGCCGGCCCGGCATCGCCCGCTTGAACTCGTCGCGGGTCGCGAGGTAGGCGGCATGCGGGCCACCATTGCCCATCGGCATGCCGAAGCGCTGCGTGTTGCCGACGACGATGTCGGCGCCCATCTCGCCCGGCGGCGCGAGCAGCGCGAGCGCGAGCAGGTCGGCGCCGACGATCGCGAGGCCGCCCTTGGCGTGGACCGCGTCGATGACCGGTTTCAGATCAGGCACGACGCCGTTGACGCCGGGGTATTGCAGCAGCACCGCGAACGCATCGGCGTGCGCGGCCGCCTCGAGCGGGCCGGTGAGCACGTTCACGCCGATCGGCCGGGCGCGCGTGCGCACGACCTCGAGCGTTTGCGGCAGCACGTCGTCGGCGACGAACAGGGTCAACGATTTGCTCTTGCCGACGCGCATCGCCAGCGTCATCGCCTCGGCAGCCGCGGTCGCTTCGTCGAGCATCGACGAGCCGGCGATCGCCATGCCGGTCAGGTCGCAGACCATGGTCTGGAAGTTGACCAGCGCTTCCATGCGGCCCTGCGAGATCTCGGCCTGATACGGCGTGTACGCGGTGTACCAGGCCGGGTTCTCGAGCACGTTGCGCAGAATCACGCCCGGCGTGTGGGTGCCGTGGTAGCCCTGGCCTATGAAGCTCTTGAGCACCCGGTTGCGGCCCGCGATGGCCTTGAGTTCGGCGAGTGCCTGCGCTTCGCTGAGCGGCGCGGGCAGCGCCATGGGCTTGGCGCGCACGATGCTGCGCGGCACGATGGCCTCGATCAAGGCGCGACGCGATGCGGCGCCGATGACCGAGAGCATGTGCGCCTCGTCCTGCGCCTCGATGCCGATGTGGCGGGAGACGAATTCGGAAGCGTTCTCAAGCTCGCGCAGCGGCTTGTGGGCAGACATCAACATCACGGAACCTTTCAGCACATCAACTGTTCTTGACGAGCACGTCGTAAGCGGGGCCGTCCATCAACTGGTCGAACTCGCCCATGTTGGTGACGTGCACCTTGAAGAACCAGCCGTTGCCGAGCGGATCGGTGTTGGCCAGCGACGGGTCGGCGCGCAGCGCCTCGTTGACCTCGACGACCTCGCCGCTGACCGGCATGAACAGGTCGGCAGCGGCCTTGACGGACTCGACGACGCCGGCGACCTCGCCCTTCTTGAAGCTCGCGCCGACGGCCGGCAGGTCGACGAAGACCACGTCGCCGAGCGCGTCCTGCGCATGGTGCGTGATGCCGACGGTCGCGGCTTCGTGGTCTTCGATGTTGATCCACTCGTGGTCTTCGGTGTACATCGTCGTCATGGGTGTGCTCCTGTGGTGAGGGACGAACAGTGGGTCAGCCGCGGAAGTAGCGGTGGGGGGTGAACGGCATGGCACTGACGCGCATCGGTTGGCGCTTGCCTCGCACCTCGGCATACACCTCGTGGTGCGGCAGCGCATGGTTGGCGGCGAGGTAGGCCATCGCGATCGGTTCGTTGAGGGTGGGCGAGAGCGTGCCGCTGGTCACGCGGCCGAGCTTGCGGCCGTGCGCATCGACGATGGGCGCGCCTTCGCGCACTGGCACGCGCTCCAGGCCGAGCAGGCCGACGCGCTTGGTGCTGCAGCCGCTGGCGAGCTGCGCATCGATCGCCTCCGCGCCGGGGTAGCCGCCGTGGCGCTCGCCGCCGGCGCGGCGCACTTTCTGGATCGCCCAAGTCAGCCCGGCCTCGATCGGCGTCGTCGTTTCGCTGATGTCGTGGCCGTAGAGGCACAGGCCCGCCTCCAGCCGCAGCGTGTCGCGCGCGCCCAGGCCAGCGGGTTTCACCTCGCGCAGCGCCAGCAGCGCGCGCGCCAGCATTTCGGCCTGCGCGCCGGGCACCGAGATCTCGTAGCCATCCTCGCCGGTGTAGCCCGAGCGGGTGACGAAGCAGTCGGCGCCCGCGAGCGCGATGGTGCTGCCGCTCATGAAGGTCAGCGAGGTCACGGCCGGGTTGAGTCGGGCCAGCGCCTTCGAGGCCTGCGGGCCCTGCAGCGCGAGCAGCGCGCGATCCGGCAGCGGCTGGATCGTGCAGCGGTGGCCGATGTGGGTGACCAGGTGGCGTGTGTCAGCCTCCTTGCAGGCGGCGTTGACGATCAGGAAGAGGTGATCCTCGCGCCGCGTGATCATCAGGTCGTCGAGGATTCCGCCGCTCGAGTTCGTGAAGAACGCGTAGCGTTGCTTGCCGACCGCCAGGCCGAGCACGTCCATCGGCACCAGGCTTTCGAGCGCTCGCGCCGCATCGTCGCCGATCAGGCGCAGCTGGCCCATGTGCGAGACATCGAACAGCGCCGCGGCCTCGCGGCAGTGGCGGTGCTCTTTGAGGATGCCGTCGGGGTACGAGACCGGCATGTCGTAGCCGGCGAACGCGACCATCTTGGCGCCGAGCTCGAGGTGGAGCGCGTGCAGCGGTGTACGGGCGAGCGGGGCGAGCGAAGCGGTCTCGGTCATGGCGGTCTCCAAGGGCAATTCATCCGAACGGTGCGACCCATGATCGCACCGCGATTGCCCTCTCTGTCCGCTTTACCTGAGAGATTGGCGGCGCGCCCTGTTGAAGCGCACCGCTTGCCCCTTCGGTGGACCCACTCGGGGTGGGTCTCTCTCCAGCGAGGAACGCCTCCATTCGGAAGCGCTTGCCAGTCCTTTTGCCTGAGCGTTCGACCCCGAGTTCTCATTCGGGCTCTGCGCCTTCGGCGGCTTCACAGGGAAGCTCTCTCCTGACGAAGGCGAGTGTAGCAGCGGCATCGATAATCGCGGACCATGAGCAGAGCAAAACACGCGAAACCCGACGAGCCACCGTCCACCGAGTGGCTGACGGTCGAGTCGATGGACCTCGACGCCCAAGGCGTCGCCCACAACGCGGAGGGCAAGGTCGTCTTCATCGACGGGGCGTTGCCGGGCGAGGAAGTCCAGGTCAAGGTCAACAGGCGCAAGAACAACTGGGAGCAGGCGACGATGGTCGCGCTGCGCCGCGAGAGCTCGCAGCGTGTCGTGCCGCGCTGCCCGCACTTCGGCACCTGCGGCGGCTGCAAGATGCAGCACTTCCACATCGGCGCGCAGATCGCGACCAAGCAGCGTGCGCTCGAGGACGCGCTGTGGCACCTCGGCGAGGTCAAGGCCGAGACGATGCTGCGGCCGATCGAAGGGCCGGCCTGGGGCTACCGCTACCGCGCGCGCCTGTCGGTGCGCTTCGTCGTCAAGAAGGACAAGGTGCTGGTCGGCTTTCACGAGCGCCAGTCGAGCTATGTCGCCGACATGGACAGCTGCGAGGTGCTGCCGCCGAAAGTCAGCGCGATGCTGGTGCCGCTGCGCGCGCTGGTCGCGGCGATGGACCAGCGCGACCGCCTGCCGCAGATCGAGCTGGCGGTCGGCGACGAGGTCGTCGCGCTGGTGCTGCGCCATCTCGAGCCGCTGACCGATGCCGA
>Ga0307517_10013012_pt1 | contig 11344 bp, 7 predicted proteins | sample 23_EM_MG_FD_194515 | JGI IMG/M metagenome (GOLD analysis project Ga0307517, IMG submission 194515) | Populus trichocarpa ectomycorrhiza microbial communities from riparian zone in the Pacific Northwest, United States - 23_EM | ecosystem: Host-associated > Plants > Roots > Unclassified | place... | reverse complement strand
CAGTGGTGAATTGGTCCTTTGCTACTTCAGTTTCAACCTCTGGTGGAGAATGGCCTGGTGAAGGAGCATTCCACAATGAAATCAGTTAAAGCTTGCATTCCGAAATGAAAGTTTGGCCTTTAATAGCTTGTTTAAGTTGATATTGGAGTTCATATTGTAACAACCCCAAATTTAATCCCATGATATTCCATATATACGTGTTATATTTTCACTGAAAGTGTGGGAATTTATTTTTTCAAAAATTCTAGTAAAATTTCCCCTATTTATTTCATTACCAAGCTATATTGACTTAACCAAATTTTCACACCCTGTAAATAAAGATTTCACCTTTTTCATCATTTTATATTTTCACCAATTTAGTGTCACACCTTCCAAGACTTTCATATTCTCAATATCATCCAACAATTAATTTTTTTAGCATCTTTAATTTATAATTCAAAATAAAACATTTATTATTTAAAATTTTCAAAAGATAGAATTATTATTAAATAAAATTGAAGTATAGTTTGTCGCACATGCGTGCGCGACATTACAGCGTTTGGATCAAGGAATTGCCACCTGGTTGTTTGGTTCAAGATCACTAGGAGATCCGGGTGGACTGGTCTTATATGAAATTCTAGGGTAAGAGACTGGTTGTGGTTAGAAAAAGTATTAATATCCCTAAAGTACCTTACCTGAGGTAAATTGCATTGTGTGATCTAGATGTGGCTTAAAGGTATTGATGGGCTCTTAACCGATAGTTTATCTATGGCTTAAAATAAAGATGAATAAATCTTGCGTTTTGAATTCATTATAGGCTCGTGTGCCCAAATAAATTATTGTGGAAAGAGTCCATGTATGTTCCTTGACAAGGTTCACCTATCTTGGAAGGTGAAAAAGTTTTCCACAACTTGTATATTGTGGTGAAAAATACTCTCAATTAAAATTGATGAATACCTAAAATAATTCTAGGAATTTTTTAGTCAACTTTTGGTATTTCAATGTCACCCTACTTGTAGGTTCAACATTTATATCAAAATATTGACCATTAATTCTCATGAATTAAAATTTTTAAAGGTTATTGAAATATTGGTCAAGTTCTCATGGATTCAATAAATTGGTAATTAAATGTAAAAAAATATATGCAAAAATCCTAGTAGTTCTAAGATGTACCATGATTTGAAGGGGTTTTATTGGTGGCTAAACATGAAGATAGAAATTATAGAATATGTGGCTAAGTGTAAGGTATGCTAACAAGTAAAAGTAAAGCATCAAAAGCTTGTTGCATAGTTACAACCACTCATGATACCTGGGTGGAAATGAGAGGACATCACTGTGGGTTTTATCTCTAGATTACCTTGAGGGAAGAGGGATAATGATGTAATTTGGGTTATTGTAGATTGATTAACAAAATCTATTTTATTCCTTTTTATAAAGATGACAGATTTAATTGATAAGTTAGCAAGATTGTATGTGAATGAAGTAATAAGATTACATAGAGTGCTAATATCTATAGTATTTGAATGAGACCCTCGGTTTACATCCTAGTTATGGCCAAGTATCCAGCGTGCTCTAGGGACAAAGTTGAATATGAGTACTACATTTCATCCTCAAATGGATGGACAATCAGAAAGAACCATTTAGACCTTAGAAGATTTGTTGAGGTCGTGTGTATTGGAGTTTGAAGAAAACTAGAAGGATCACCTACCATTGGTGGAGTTCACCTATAATAACAACTACCAAGCTACTGTGGGTATGGCTCCCTATGAAGCTTTATATGGAAAAAGGTGTCGAACCCCTGTCTGTTGGGAAGAAGTAGGTGATAAGAAATTAATTGGCCTAAAATTGGTGCAAATTACCATAGAGAAAGCGAAGATCATAAAAGATAGAATGAAAAAAGCTCATGATAATTAGAAAAGCTATATGGATAAAAGATATTCGCCCCTCGAGTTTGAAGTGGGGGATCGAGTGTTCCTTAAGGTTGCACCGTGGAAGCATATTATACGGTTTGGGATGAAAGGAAAATTAGCCCCTAGATATATTTGTCCTTTTGAGATAGTTCAAATGATAGGTCATGTTGCATATAGATTGTCTCTACCACCGCACATATTAAATATACATGTTATATTACATGTATCATTACTTCAGAAGGCTGGGATTGATCCCATTTGTGTGTCGCCACAAGTCTTGCTAGAGATAAAGGAGGACTTTACTTTAGAAATACATCTAATATATATATTAGATAGAAGTGAGAAGAAACTCCAAAATAAAAGAATTCCCAAGGGAAAGATATTTTGGAAAAGTTCTCAAATCGAAGAGGTAATGTGGGAACGAGAGTCAGAGATAAAGAAAAAGCACCTAAAGTTATTTTCAGATACGCATATGAATTAAATTTTGAAGATGAGATTTCTTGTTATAAAGGAAGAATATAAACCTTGACATAAATTGAAAATAATAATATAATCAAAATTATTGTGATGAAATAAAATAAGAAAAGGAAAAGAAAGGATTTAAAAAGATAAAAGAAGAAAGGTTTTACACTGAAAATGTCTATTTTTCTAGTGTTGAAAATGGTCTTGCCATTTTGAGAAATGGCCAGACCAATTTAATAAAACGAACTGATCATTTCTCAAAACGATCAAGCCATTTTAGCTATTGTCTTTTTAAAACTGATGGTGTGTAGTCAGGGAAGAAGGATAGCATTTTCATTTCTTCTTCCTTTCTTTCACTTTGAAGGGTTAAAAAGTGATTGTTAGGAGTGAAAAGAGAGAATTTTAAGAGAGAAAAATAGTTTCACACTAAAAATCAAAGAGAGGAAAGATTAAATTAGAGAGAGAAAGTGAGGAAAGAAGAGGAAATGAGAGAAGCTTTGGGAAAATCTTGACAGGTCAACTTTAAAATATGTTTTGTAACCAAGTAAAGTGCTTGGAACCCCTTTGTATTAATTCAAACAAGAGTTTAGTGATTTTGAACAAAAGTAATCAAAATTGAATTAGGGTTCTCGAGATGAAATTGGGGGAAAATGGAAATTTTAGAAATTAGGTCTCTTGGATCCTTGTAGGTTGTTGTAAAAGTGAAATCATGTTGAAAAAATAAAGAATTTGAATGGGTAGTGAAGCTTAGGTGCCAGCTATTGAGAGACAAACAAAGGGGGTTAGATGTATTTGTGTTAATATTGTAAATTGTATTGAAATTGCAATAACTAAGCATTTGGATTATGGTTTTGATTAATGGTTCTCTTTTGATATGATGAAAAAAGAAATTTTGATGTTTTAGAAATTCAATGCCTTTTGAGAAATTGTTGAACTTGAAGTGAGTTTTTGTTGTATTTATACTTGTAGTTGTGTTTGTGATTGAACCAACAAGGAATGAAATTTATGTTCATTTAGATGTTAAATAATTTTATGATAATAGGAATTGAATCAAATAAGTTTAAAATGAGAAATGAAGTTAGTTGTGGGTGAATAATATAGTGGAATTATAATAGATGCTATAATAAATAAAGAGTGTTTTCTTTAGATACGATGATAACAATTAATTAAAAATCATATCGATGCAGGAGAGACCGTTGGGGTGATTTAGCAAGCTGGTGAAGTCGCTCATAGTCAGACTACAAGTAAGTACATTGTACCTCGTGGCAATTCCTTATAATTTTCCCGCAAATCTTACTTGTGAACTAGTTAATTTCATGAAAATGCAGATAGTGGTATTGTTAGTGTGTATGGAAAGTAAGATATGTAATTTGAGAAAAATTGATTGGTATTTGAAAGGAATACTGAAATATTGGCTTCATAATGGGAATGCCAAATTGATTGAAAACCAAGATAAGTTAACCAGATTGATTGATATTCATAAAGAATACCAGAATATTAGCTTCTGAATGGGAATGCCAGAATGATTGGAAACCAAGATGTGTTGACCGAATTGATTGATATTCATAAAGAATACCAGAATATTAGCTTCTGAATGGGAATGCCGGAATGATTGGCAACCAAGATGGATTGACCGGATTGATTGGTGTTTGTAAGGGATACCAGAATAATGGCTTCCTAATAAGAATGCCAGATTGATTGGCAACCCAGATGGGTTGATCGGATTGGTTGATATTTATTCATAAGAAATACCAAAAAATTAGCTTCCAAATAGAAATGCCGGATTGATTGGCAACCAAGATGAGTTGACCAGATTGATTGATATTCGTAAGAAATACTAGAATATTGGCTTTTGAATAGGAATGCCTAAGTGATTGGAAACCAAGATAGGTTTGTCGAATCGATTGGTATTTGTTGGGAATACTGGAATATTTGCTTCATTATATGAATGCCTAGATGATTAATTATATCATGAATGTTGTGAGTTTTTCTTTAGACCGAATAAATTAAGTGGAGAAATTTGGAATTATTATGAAGAAGAATTTTAATTATTGTTTAGTTGAAAGTTTTCGATGTTTTCTTAAAGTTCTAAATAAACCATTTACATTGAGACTTAGCAAATGTTATCTATTTTTTTTTTACAAGTACCTCATAGACTTACCAGGGGTAATCCGTAGTTAATACTTTTGTGTAGATCTAGGTAAATAAAGACCATTATATTATAATATTAAGTACATAGATTGTAATTTTCAAATACTTTATTTTGTTATGTAATTAAACTAACAATTATCACTACCTAGTTAAGGTAATGTAATATGTTTGGTGATATAATTGGCTTAATTTAAATTTGTCTCTGTATTTATTCAAGTTTTAAATGATGTAGAATTATTGTAAATGATGTGATGTTATAAATCATTATGATGGATTTGAAATGAATAAATGTCTTAGTGGTAAGAATGAATGGATGAGAATGAATTATGGAATGATGGATATAATGTGATGAGATCCAGGATAATTGGTTCCGAAGTGAGGTGATAAATTGTAGTGTTTATAGTTATGAAGTGTTATTATTTGTGTTATGAATTTAATGTCGACACTTGAGAAGTCCTAAATACAAAGAAAACTCTGTCGATACTAGATGACGACTCTCTTAAATCATAACTTTATGATTAAACCCTAAAAACCCTTCATTCCAGGAGTTAGATCTGTCAATTAATGTTGTGCACGTCACGACAATTGCTATACCACTATCACAACCATTAAAAAAAAATACTTATATGTAAAATATTTTAAATAAGAATATTTTTTAAAACTAAACATTAAAAAATACTTTACATGTAGAAAAATATTTTACATTTTTCAGTTTTTGAAGAGCTTTTATTTTTTTTATTAATCTTATCTCTTCGTCTATGCACCCATAACATTGAATGAACACAATTTTTTTCATAGTAAAAACATTTAACAAAATAGTAAAATTAATTAGTCTTTATTTTTTTTGCTATTTACTTATTATTAAAATACAACACTATATAGTTATTTTGGATTGTTACGTACCTGCTCAGACTGATTATGAATAGCAGCAGCACGACTTCTCCTGCTTGACTGAGATCTTACTCTTTCGGTTTTGGTCTTGTTATCTTCCTGCTAAGTGTTTTCATGTCAAACATTGTGATCATATGCACTACTTACTCTTGATAACGATTTATTAAAAAAAAAAACATATTCCACAATGGAAGAATTAATAGCTTCTTTTTTTTTTTAATCTTTTTAACTTTCCTGTAAAGCTTCAAACCAAGTACAAATATATGTAATGGTTTTTTATATATATAAATGGCATACATATTCAATGTATGGGGGGAAATACTTTTTTTTTTTAAGAAAAAGAACAACGTCCTTAGAACACTTAGCAAAAAAAGGCCATGTCATAACGGTAATATCATTATAATCCCTGTAAAAAGGAGTTGAATGCTCATGATCTGTTGTTTTCTTTTCCAGGCTCCGAGGGGATTCCAATGAAGCCAAAGTCCTCAGACCAGCACTGCCATTGTCGCTCCAAAATGTTTCACTTGAACTTGCATAGGCACCATAGTCCACTTGTTCTTGACTGCTACCATTTAAATTTCCTGGACACTGGCTTGACGCTGAAAGTGTACGTTTTATTCACTAAGATGGACTATGGATTCTAGGGTTTCACAGGTCCTGCCCCATGTGGTCTTTGTCTTGCCAAAATGAAGGAGCTCTCCAAGCCCATGCATGGCTAGCTGGCCGTTTTCCCATGTCAGCTCTGCTAACTCATAAGTAGACCTCAATTTTAAGAACATGAATAAGTATTATTAAAGGCACTACTAGGATGAGAAAGCAACAAAGAGAATAAACAGAATATATTATTATTATTAATACTACTACTGGCTATGTGATCTGTGATTCGCCGCGAGTTAAATAATCAATATTTTTTAAAAAAAACTACTAAACAAAATAAAACAGAGGAGGTTTTATCTATTTTTTCAGTTTTTAGTTTTTTAACCGGTCACGTCATTTTTTTTAATTGTATTTTTTAAAGTTATATTTTCATGGCAACCATAGTTTTCAAACTCGGCTTGGGGGTTGACCCGGCAACGGGGTCGGGTCCCGGGTTATACGGTTTGACTCGGGTTAACCCGGAAAATTAAAAATAATATTTGAGGTTTTATATGAAAAAAATAAAAAAAAAATAATCCATGTAGATATATACTATAAATGTTGTAAACAATTAAGTTTCAAAAATTATTTCAAAAGGTTTTTTATCTCATATTAGAAAAATATTATCTTATTCTTCTAAATTGAAGTATTTAAACCAGAAAGGTTTATTATTCCACATTGAAAAACATAACTTTTTTCTTGTGAACATAGAGTATATATATTAAAGGGCTTCAAATCCCACATTACAAAAATAAAACATTCTTCTAGTATTTATATAGTGAACTTTAAAATAAGTTAGTAACCAACTGGAACACATTTTTTTAAAAAAAAAACAAAAGGTCTCTACTGGGTTTTTTTCAGGTCATTTGAGTTCTGGGTTGACCCAGTGGGTCGGCCAGTTTACTCCGGGCCAATTGCAAGCTGAATTTTGAATGAAATAGACCTGGCTAAGGTTCTGAGCCACCCAGAAAAATTTCAAAAAAATATTTGAAGTTTTGATCTTTTATATATAAAAAAAATTAAGAAACAATTTATATGGATATAGATATAGGCTATACATGTTGTACAAAATTAAGTTTAAAAAATTATTGTAAAAGGTTTTTTATCCCACATTGGAAATATACTATTTTATTTTTTAAAGTTTAAATGTTTAATCCAAAAAGATTTATTATCCCACATTAACAAAACATAATTTTTTTTCTTATGAATATAGAGCACATACACTAAAGGGCTTTAAATGTCACATGGAAAAAATAAAACATTCTTCTAGTATTTATATAGTGAACTTTGAAATGAGTTAGTAACCAACTGGAAAATATGAAAAAAAAGGGTCCAGGGTTTCTGAAAAAATAAGGCAAGTTAATAACCGGCTGACCTGGTGGGTTGACCCGGTCAAAAACCCGATTGTAACCCATTGACTATTTATTTTTTTTAACCAAAATGACGTCGTTTTGATTTATAAAAAAAATTTAGAGTTGACCTTAATGACCCGGTGACCCGGGCCTTTGATCGGGTCAACCACCGGGCCGAGTTTAAAACACTGGTTAGGGTGGGGCTAGGCTTTCTGGCCCAAGCCCAGAAACAAAGCCAATGAAGATCAAACAAGAGGTTTTTGCTGGAAATTCATGAAGAACACATCTACATGAATCTCGTTTCAGATCAAATCATGTCAAATTAAGGGCACCAAGACATGTAGAAACAACATTCAAACAAGATTTTGGGGTTGGATTAACATGATAATCAACCTTATATCACGATTATTTAATTTTCTATAAAGAACAAAACAAAAGAATCGAAAATCAAATGCCATGATTTCAATGTTTTTAAACCCATAGGATTCTAGATTAATGATCAATAAGTTAAATGCATGAGTAAGAGCCAATAATTAATCAAAAGGACACAAAAATCAAGAATCTAAGGCAATGTTTATTCAATGAATATCAACCCAGAAAAACCTAGAACTGCCCAACAAGAGTTTAACTTAAAAACAAGCCTTAAGAAGCTAGGAAATAACTTAAACTTAGCAACCATATCTTAAGCATGCTAACACAAATTGTTTGAACCATCAAAACAAAAAGAAAAAGAAAATCAAAAGCAAAATAGTAACCAAAGTTTATACTACATATTACAACCAAAAACATATTTCAACATTGTTCCATTAAATATTTTTCACATTCTTAACCATAAACACTATTTTTATCCTTTTTTTACCCTATAAAAAAATAGAAAAGATAAAATCCAAAAAATATAAGAGAATACATGTAAAGAAAGCCTAAAAGACTGTCCAAGTTGGTGGTGAAGGACCAAAACGACAAGTAAAAAGTTAGGAGACCAAAATATATAAGACCGGCAAAATTAGCAACCCAATTTTAATTGGTTAGTCTTCAATATCTCAAATACAGTCTTTAGGTGCCTTAAGAGTTTTGTTACGGTGTTACTGTAGATAAGAATATCATCAAAAAACACAAGGACAAACTTTCACAAATGGCTCCGAAATACCTCATTCATCAGACTTTGGAATGTGGCTGGAGTATTAGTCAAGCCAAAAGGCATGACCAGGAATTCATAGTGCTCATTGTGAGTCTTGAATGTAGTCTTATAAACATCATCAGGAGACATTCTGATCTGGTGGTAACCAGATCTGAGGTCTATCTTAGAAAAAATAGAGGCAAAAACCAACTCTTCTAAGAGTTCGTCTATTAGAGGAATAGGGAATTTGTCCTTCACCGTAAGCATGTTTAATGCTCTGTAGTCAATGTATAGCCTCCATGATCCATCCTTTTTCTTGACTAGGACTATTGGAGAAGTAAAACTTTGTTGGATGGTTCCCAAATCTAACATCTCATTAATCTTTCTCTCCACCACATCCTTTTATATACTCGAGTGTCTATAGGACTCGAGGTTGATTGGATTAGATCCCTCCTTTAAAGGTATACTATGGTCATGACTGCGAGGTGGTGGTAAGCTCTTAGGTTCCTCAAACACTTCTTGGTATTCTTTCTGTAGAACTGTTAAAGCATCATTCTTAGTAACACAAGGTCGTAACCTGGTGGACATTGGTTGCCCCTCGTGATCTTGACCCTCAATAAGGCGTAGGCTGTACAAATTAATTTCATAAACTAATCTAGTGTTGCATAACAAGCCATTGAGTTGCTCAAATCTGACAGTCTTTACTTATATTGGTTCATCCCCTTTGATAAAGACTTCTTGGCCTTGCCACATAATGCCATCCATATCTCTTCGTAATTGCAAATAATAGTTTTCAATTTAGCTAGCCACTGAATTCCTAGGATCATATCACAATTTTTGAGGTCCAAGGTAAAAACATCAGTAGTAAAGTTAACTCCATGAATTGACCATTGGAAGTTGTTGCACACTGAAGTGCAGGTCATGGTTCCACCAACAACTACTTGCACAGTTAAGGCTTTAATACTAGTGGTTTTACAACGCAACATGTCTGTCATTTGGTTACTGATGAAGTTATGTGTGCTTCCAAAGTCCACAAGGATAAACAATGGTTGTTTCTCTACTCTGTCAATGACTCTAAGAGTATTTAGGCCAATCATTCCTTCTAAGGCATTAAGAGATATGTGTGGATTGTAAGTGTCATGGTCTAATTTGGTTACTCCATTTTCCTCACTACCCTCCCCATCTTCTTTAACAACATACAAGGAGTAAAGCTTCTTTTTCTGACACCTGTGCTTAGGTATGAATTTTTCATCACACCAAAACACAAAGCCCTTAGCTCTTCTCTCATCCAAGTCATTATTTCTAATAGGTCTAGTGGTACTATTAACATTGTTAGGGTTATAAGGTGGAGGGGTTGGTAGGATACCGGTGTGGAGTGCTTTATAACTGTTATTAGGAGGTCCTGGTAGGCTTTTATTGTAGCTTAGAGGGGTGGAGGTCTTGTTTTGGTAGGCATATGTGGTTGGATGATAGGTCTGTTTGTTAGGATTGGAACTATAACGTCGGTGAGTAAGGGTGTTATCATGTAACCTAGCTAAGGTGTAGGCTTGTTTTAAGGATTTTGGTTCAAACATCTAAATCTGATTCTTGACATTTATGTCCAGCCCTCCTACAAAAAACACCAAAGCATTTTTCTCAGATATTTCGAATCTATTCCAGAGGTTATCGAAGTCCTTGATGTAGGTTTCTACGTCGTTTTTCTACTTTAGTTTAATAAGTTCTTCTAAAGGGTTCCTCTCCCCGCTAAACCTGCAACACAAGGCCTTTACATACTCTGGCCATAACACAACCTGCCCTCTCAAGCTTCTCATAAAATTCTAATGCTAACACAGAGCCATTCCATCTAGATAATAGAAGGCTAGTTTGAGCTTGTCATGTTCAACAATCTCCTCAACATTAAATTACTAGTTACATTTATAAATCCATTTAAGGACATCTTCTCCCTCAAAGATAAAGAACTCTTATTTTGGTCGACGTAGTTGATAATAAGGCGGCGTACCTTCACTGACCCAATTGAACTTGGCAGAGAAATTCCTTATAGCGGGGTACTGAGGTGTCTTGGGTAAACTGGACTCACCAGTGGAGAGCTAAATTTTTTGCAATGTTGAGTCTACACGAAAAACAAGGGCATCAATAGCTTATTTAAGCTCTCTGAAGAGTACATTGGTATTAGTCTGGTATCATTAAGTTGTTTGGTCACATGCCTGGTCTGCTCCGGATTGGTGGCTTCATCCACCTTCCTGATATCTTGAAATCTCGGCTCAGGTGGCATTTTTTAATCTAAAGATGCTGCTCTAATGCCATTTCGTGCAATGAACTTGGAGGCTGGAGCAATGGGTTGCCTATTTTTAAGATGGCAGATGATGAATGAAATGAAGAGGAAGACGATAAAAATGGAAGAGTAAAAGTAGGGTGATGCAGAGTGACTGAGAAGGAGATAAATGGAAGGAAACAAAGATAAGGGTGAGGAATGAGAATCTTCAAAAATAATGGATATGCTCAAGGTTGTCAAAATCGCGATTTTGACACGGTACGGAACATGCAAACCAAACTCGGATCGTAAAAACGGATCATAAAATCGTAAAATTGTAAGGAATTTTAAAATACATTAAAAAAAATTTATGTTTCAAATAAAAATTTATGGGTGAATAATAGTTATCCTACACCTTTTAATTTTTGTTACTTTATAAAGTTTAATAGCATGGTTTTTCTGTAAAATTATTATTTTTAATTTTATAAAAAAAAATAAACTATAAAAAATAAACACATATCATATGCTTATCATTAATTCTGCAGTTGGAACAGAATGCAATATATAGCAGTCTTTCTATTCTTTAATATTCTAG
>Ga0307517_10013011_pt1 | contig 11346 bp, 6 predicted proteins | sample 23_EM_MG_FD_194515 | JGI IMG/M metagenome (GOLD analysis project Ga0307517, IMG submission 194515) | Populus trichocarpa ectomycorrhiza microbial communities from riparian zone in the Pacific Northwest, United States - 23_EM | ecosystem: Host-associated > Plants > Roots > Unclassified | place... | reverse complement strand
CAAAACCTTAATTCGTATCGGGTAAGGTGTTCTAAACATGATCTTATAAGTCATTTCAAATTCGATAATGAATTGATGCCTTGATGTGAGTTATAGATTAGGGTTCTTAGACTTGAATTGGGGGAAAGTATTTGTTGTTAAAATTAAGTTCATTCATGTGTGGTAAGTGATTAGGGATGTGAAACCATGATAATTTACCCAGAATATGTAGTTTGTGAAAGTTATGTGTGAAAGGAAGGGGGGTGACGAATCTGGACAAACTCGTCTCCTAACTTTCGGTAAGATTTTGGATAGGAGGATGAGGGAATTAGAAACAGGTTCCTTCATAGCAATTGTAGTTTTGGATGTTAGCTAACTAAGGAAATTGGTCTTGCTCAATTTGGAGCTGTAGAACTCCAGTTATGGGTTATCAACCGAGACTAGATCATGACAGACCCTATAGGACAGTAACAGTTCAATATCTAGACAGTAACGGTTGGACAGTAACAATTCCCTACCTAGACAGTAACGGTTCAAGACAGTAACAGTTCAATGTTTAAACAGTAACAGTTTAAAATATAGACAGTAACAGTCCAAATTTTGTTGATGAACGATTTTGACTGTCTTGAAAGCAGATTTGGGTTCTCCTTCCTTTAGAGAACTTGTAACCTTATGTCTTAGCTTTCCAACGAGAGTTATCTCGCTTGAATTGGAGTTCTATAACTCCAGATATAGTTAAAAATCTGAGGAGAGGTCAGACAGTAACAGTTCAAAAACGAGACAGTAACAGTTGGACAGTAAAAATCCAAATGTTTGTTGATGACCAATTTTGACTATCTTATAGGTAGAACTGGGTTCTCTTTCTTTTAGAGAACTTATAGCCTCATGTCTTAGCTTTCCAACGAGACTAATCTCGCTTGAATCGGAGTTCTATAACTCCAGATATAGTTCAAAATCTGAGGAGAGGTCGGACAGTAATAGTTCAAAAACGAGACAGTAACAGTTGGACAATAACAATCCAAATGTTTGTTAATGAGCAATTTTGACTATCTTAGAGCAGAACTGGGTTCTCCTTCCTTTAGAGAACCTATAGCCTCATGTCTTAGCTTTTCCATGAGACTAATCTCGCTTGAATCGGAGTTCTATAACTCCATATATAGTTAAAAATCTAAGAAGAGGTCAGATAGTAACAGTTCAAAAACGAGACTGTAACAGTTGGACAGTAACAGTCTAATTGTTTGTTGATGCGCAATTTTGACTATCTTAGAGGCAGAACTGGGTTTAACTTCTTTTAGAGAACTTGTAGCCTCATGTCTTAGCTTTCCAACGAGACTAATCTCGCTTGAATCGGAGTTTTATAACTCCAGATATAGTTAAAAATCTAAGGAGAGTTCAGACAGTAACAGTTCAAAAACGAGACAGTAACAGTTGGAAAGTAACAGTCCAAATGTTTGTTGATGAACAATTTAAACTGTCTTGAAGGCAGAACTGGGTTCTCCTTCCTACAGAGAACTTGTAGCCTCATGTCTTAGCTTTCCAACGAGATCAATCTCGCTTGAAACAGAGTTCTATAACTCTAGATATAGTTAAAAATTTGAGGAGAGGTTGGACAGTAACAGTTCAATGTCTAGACAGTGACAGTTCAGGATTTAAACAGAAACAGTTCAAATATAAAGAAAGGAATGATAATTGTGGTTGGACAAAGAACGACAATATTAGTAGGTGAAATGAGAAAAAACATAAAATATTAAGAAATGACTGAAAGAAAGACTTATTGGTTGTTGATATGGTTATTATAAAACATATCCTTGAGTGAGGAAAATTTATGAGATAAACCTGTTATTTGCAGGAGGGACCACAGGCGTGGTGCAACAACAGCAGCAGGGGAGCACGAGTAGAGCTTCTATTACAGGTAGGTGATCCGCACCTATACTTTCTAGTTAAATTCTATGATTTAACATGTTATTGATGTGAGATGTGAATTACCGAACGTTGGATATTAGGAGAAAGGAGGAAAGTTTGTGTAATGATGCCGATATTTTGGATAGTATTCTGAATGTATGTGTACTCAAGGTGAACGGTTGTTGTGTGAATTGCCAAGGGATGAAATTATCGTTGACAAAGGAAATATGAGAAGTGTGATTTGGGGCGTGAACTAGCATACATTTAGTGTATGTTAGGATCCCGGGTAAGGGGATCAAGATGTATTGACTAGCATACATTTAGTGTATGTTAGGATCCCGAGTGATCACCGTATTAACTAGCATACATTTAGTGTATGTTAGGATCCCGGGTAAGGGGATCACCTTGCATTGACTCTTACGTGGTGATGATGATAACAGTGAAATTGGTATCGGTAATGTGTTAAGCGAAAATAATCATGGATGGTCTTATGAGATCTTAAATAGAGGCTAATAATGGAAGAGGAAAATGTTTTTAGTAGTTGAAGGAGAAAGAGTTTCCAATGAAAACCAAAAGGGAGAAGTGAATAAAATATGAATGCATGTTTGCCTTTTTAAATTGCTGGATATTTGTATTGCTATATTATTGTGATATTTGTATTGCTATATTATTGTGATATTTATATTTCAATAATATGTATTTTCTTTTCAGAGCCATCGCATGCACGATAGGAGTAGATTCTAGCTTGGGTTCACTTTTTGTAATTTAGGTTCTAGGGAGTATACCCTTGTATTTGGTAATATTACAACTTTTATATAACACAATTTGTATAATTGATGTTTAAACTTGAACAGATGAATTTAAGTCTGTAGTTTGTATAACCATGTTCCATGTATGCATGTTTATATCTTTATCCATCCATAATGATAATTGTTGTACAATGTATATCATAAACATTGTGGTTGATATAAATGATGATGTTTGTGGGATTGAGACCCAGGATGATTGGGTTGAATTGAGTTAGGAGATGCGGTATATTAGAAGTGTAAACAGGTCGTATGTCGATAACTTAGGACCTCCCGGTATAGGGGAGACTCCGTCGAAATTTCGGTAGACTTTAATACAAACACCATGAATAGATATAGAAAAAAAATTAATTAATCACTCTGTTTATCAGTTAACATGAGATCGTTGCTTTATCCCGGATATGGGGATGTTACACAATGCAACTTCATATTCTGTTTACTAGGGGTGTGATCGGATCATATATTAAATTTAGGTTTATTTTCATATCATTTACTTGAGGTTTTAATTTGAGGTTTAATTATGCCGTAAAAGCACAACTTTTAATGAACCCATATGCAAACCACCTCAGAATCAATTGAAACTTTATTTTCATTCTACTGGGAATGAGATCGAACCATATGTTAAATTTGGGCTTAGTTGATATCATTTTCTTGACGTTTTAATTTGAGGTTCAATTGTAATCGTAGTTTTGTTTTGCTTTGTTTTGTTTTCAGTATATTTATTGATTCTTAAGTCTAAAAATTATAATTGGATTGTGTTGCAAAGGCTACTGACTTTGATCTGTTGATTTCAGTTCCTGAATAACAAAAAGAAAGCAAGTTGTGAGGTAAAAGACGTAGTGATCTTATTAAAGTGAAAAACCTTGACTTTTATGTGAAACACAAAAGGTGTGGATATATATTTTGTTCTACTAAAAATTTTTTACAGATTGAATGAATGTCTAAAAACAATGAATCAGCGACACAAAACACTGACGTAGCTTTCCAATTGCGAGCCATAGGCCAACAAGTTGAGCTCTTGTCTAGGATGTACAAGGATCTGAAATATGAGGTGAATTCGATAAAGCAACAGAATAGTGGGGCTAATCATCGAGGAAATATGGTTCGATGGGCTGTACGAAATGTCATATTTGATTTTGAAAAGTTTGTTGATGGAAACACAGATGGGGGTAAAGATGACTATAATTTTACATCTGTTGACCAATGAATCAGGTCTAGATCAAATAAGGCTAAGAGGAATGTGAATTTTCATGGCATGAGGAATTAAGAAGATGTGGATAGGGACTTGGACTCCATTAAACTGAAAATTCATAACTTTCAAGGTAAAAATGATCTCAAGGTGTATTTGAAGGGGGAGAAAAAGGTGGATTGGATTTTCGATTATCATAGTTATTCAGAGGCGAAGAAACTGAAAGATGATATGGGTTCAATAAAGCAACACATTAGTAGGGCTGATCAGAGAAGATTGAATATGAGTAAGGAGGAGAAACAGTGGTTACGAGTTTCAAATATTTATGATCATAATGCTTCTATAAGATTAGATAAAGAGAGGGAGGTTGAACGACTTACAAAGGTTTATAAAGAAACAAATAAATAATGTGAAGAATGAAAAGCCTCAGTTCAACGCCAATAGGATGAAAAATGAAAAAAGGGTAGCTGATAGGATCCAAGCAAGGTCAGATTCAGACTTTTGCGTATAATTTTCTATCGTCCAATTTTATGCTATTGAGTATAACTCCAAATCCAACCGTTTGATCGAGTTGAAACTTTACCAGAAGATTCCAAAGGTATTTTTCTATGTTGGGATATATTTTCAAGTGAATCGGAGTTCGGAAAGAACTTGCGATATAGGTTAGAACATGCTATATGAATTTTGTTATTTACTTCCTTTTGACTTGTGAACTTCGTATTTGGCAAGGATCCTTTTCCTACAAGGATGTGGCAGCTTGTTTTGGGAATCTCCTAGTTATACAAGAATTTTTAATTGGTTGTAACATAGTTTTCAAGTGTGGCAAGGATTCATTAATGTTTCAAAATCCTTTTCTTACAAGGATTCCTTATTCATCCTAACTACACAAGGAAAGAATGGCTGGTGGTATTTAATGATATTTTGGTTTCTAGGAAGGAAACTAAATTGACATGTATAAAAGAGAAAGATTTGCTTCATTAATTATCCATGAAAAACAAGGCAAGAAGACTTTAGAATTAATTCCACATTCAGATCAGATTTTCCAATCTATTTGGGACTTCTTAGGGGTGACAAATCTGATTTTAGCATATCTAAGATAGTAATTTCAGATTTTTTATTAATTTTATTATTTTCTTCTTAGTCTTTGAGTTATTATTACTTATTTGGGTTAATTGTAAGTGGGCCTTATATAAATCCACCAAAGGGGGGTCCATTAGGGTTTATTTGAGTCTAGAGTCAGTATAAATAAAGTCATAACTAGACGTCCGGGGGGCTATAAAATTTTCAGATTAATAAACATCTTTTGCCGCAACTTTGTGTGTGAGTGGTGAGATATTCTCCCTTCCTTGGTTCTCTAAAGAACTAAAATGACTTATCGAAGAACAACTAATTTCATGGCGTGATTCTCATACCTCTCGTTTGCAAATTAATATTCATTGGGTGGGGGTTTCCGTTTCCAATAGTGTTGGTGCCTAGATACAAGTTATCTTTGTGTCACTCCTCTCAAACCTGATTTACTTTGTTTTTCGGGAATTTGGTATCTTTGTGTGTGGGTTACATGACTACATGATCACGAGGTTCACATCATTATGAAAGAGGGCAGCAGTGGTTATCATTCAAAAATATATACGCAAGTGGATGACAAGGTATGCTTATTTGAAATTATTTTTTGCTACTAAATTCATATAATGTTGATGTGGACCAACCTAGAAACATCAACAAGGATCAGTTTGGTCCAATGACTTGGTCCAAGACAAAGGCATTGAATGCATTGATTTTGAAGGTTTTGACCAAGTCAGATTTAAAGGGTCCATTGGAGTATCAAGAGGAGGTCCTAGTACATCTTATCCATATGCAAGAGAGGCCCAATCCAATCTTATTTAGGCCATGAGGTAAGGACAGTAAAGGAAATAAAAGAATCCTACTACGACTTGGAAACAACATGGGTGGCTACCTTTTCCTTTTGTTTCTAGGATTAATGAGTTCCATAGAAGGCTATAAATAAGCCTTGAATTAATTTTGTATTATTTTATTTCCTTCTCTTCTTCTTATGGTAGAACATGGATTTAATATTATGGGCTTTAATTTTATTTTTATTAGTTACAGCCCAAGGCTTGTTGGGCTTAATTAATACCTTATTTTTAGTTAGGATCCAAGACTTGTTTGGATCAGGTTATGGGCTTTCAGTTTAAGGTTTTTGGATCAGTTTTGTATGTGTGTTAGTTCAACCCACAAGGGTAGATCCATTAAGGTTAATTTTTAAGAACTATTTAAACACATGTAACCAAAATTTTAGTAGCCATTGATGAATATTAATTCTAAATTTTTCAAGTTTAACATGTGAAAGTGATTCTTGCATTCTTCAGTTCTTAAACGAACTGAATCTGACTTATCGAAGATTAACTGGCTTCATGACATCATTCTACTTCATTCCAATAGTGTTGGTGCCTTGGGGCAAGTTTCCATTGTGTCACACTCTTATAAGACCTATTTCAGCTTTCCGGGATCAGATCCCAATCTTGATTGTGGGTTGCGTGATCATGTGATCACAAGGTTCGCATCAGTTGATATCAGAGCTAGGCTCCGAAACAAGGTCATATCCTTTTGTTATTTCCATTTTTTTAGTGTTCCTTTAAGTTTTTTAGTGTTTGCGTTGTTCATCTTCTTGTTCCTTGTGTCTTTGTCATCTAAGAAAAAAAAGTGTTATATTTCATCTTGTTGTTATCTCTAATCATATCGGTGACATAAAAAGAAAAAGAGAGAGATTAGATAAAATTTGATGGATGATTCAATTCTGCTGCAGAAACACAACTCTTAGTGAACCATAAGCAAACCACCTTAGAGTCAATGAAAACTTCATATTCTGTCTACTAGGGTTGAGATCGCACCATATATTAAATTTGGGCTTATTTTGATATCATTTGCCTAAGGTTTTAATTTGAGGTGCAGTTCTGCTGCAGAAACACAACTCTTAGTGAAACATAAACAAACCACCTCAGAATCAATTACAACTTCATATTTTGTCTAATAGGAGTGATATCGCACCATATATTAAATTTGGGCCTATATTGATATCATTTGCTTTAGGTTTTAATTTGAGGTTTAATTTTACCGTAAAAACACAACTCTTAGTGAACCATAAGCAAACCACCTCAGCATTAATTGAAACTCCATATTTTGTCTAATGGGTGTGAGATCGCACCGTATATTGATTATTTTGATATCATTTTCTTGAGGTTTTAATTTGAGGTTCAATTCTGCCGCAAACTGATCATACAAGGGGATTGGGTACCTAGACATAAAAGAACAACCTATAAATTGAGATTTGTTGTTTTTTTTTATTTTAGTATACTAAATATTGAAATTGAGATCATTTCGAGATCGTTTGATCTAGGTTTCAATTCTATTACGTAAAAATTGCATAATAGGTCAGATTTGCTTCTAGTTCCAAAATGTGATCCTTACTGTTTGTTTTTGTCCAAATCTTTTTGTTTCTATTATAATTAGGTTATTTAGGAGTCAAGTAATTGTTTTCATTAATATTCGCTTCTGTTTTATTTCGTGTCTTTGTTTCGTCCACAATTCATATGAATTTGCATTGCTACTCGTGAAATCATAATCATAGTTTTGTTTTGCTTTGTTTTCAATATATTTATTGATTCTTCAGTCTGAAATTATAATTAGATTGTGATGTGAAGGCTACTAACTTTGATTTGTTGATTTCAGTTCCTAAAGAACCAAAAGGAAGCAAGTTGTGAGGTAAAAGACGTAGTGAACATATTAGAGTTAAAAGCCTTGATTTTTGTATGAAACATGAGAGGTGTGGGGATTGTGCTACTAACCAAATTTCAAAGATTCAAAGAATGTCTGAAAACAACAAATCAGTGACACAAAATGCTAACATCATTTTCCAATTGCAAGCCATAGGCCAGCAACTCGAGCTCTTGTCTAGGAAGTACAAGGATGTGAAAGATGAGGTGAATTCGATAAAGCAACATAATAATGGGGCTGATCGCCGAGGAAATACTATTTGTAGGGCTGTATGGAATGTTAGATCGAATTTTGATGAGTTTGTTGATGAAAACGCAAATGTAGGTGAAAATGACTATGATTTTGCAGATGCTAACCATGGAATCAGGTTGATACAACCATATTATTCGATAGTTTCACCCACATTTAACTAGTGTTTTGCCTATGTTTTATATAATAAATGCCTTGATATTCTTTGTTTTATGTTTTGAAAGAACTTTTTGATGAAAGAAGCGAAAAGGAGTAAACTTGAGATAATTGGCAGATTTCACCTTCAGTTGATGTTTTGTGCAGAGCATGAGCTCTAGAGGTTGAAATGAAGTTATTCTAGTGGCATTAGAAAGCTAACATCCATAAATTTCTGGAAATATAAGACAAGAAAAATAAAAAAGGGAAGAGCATGGAAATCGCAGCCTTCAAAGTCAAATCTCAGAATCTGCCGATTTTGAACTTCAGCCATTCCGACTTGAATATCTTGAGCTATAGAAGTCCATTTGATGAAAAGTCAATTTTTTTGGATTCCTGACTCAAATACATATCAACGTACCAAATTTCAGCCAAAAATGATTTCATATGAGGGAGATATGATCTTTCTAAGATGACAAATGAATTCTGCCAACAAACAGGTTTTGTGAAGAAACGAGTCCAAATTACGTCCCGAAGCATCCAAACTGATATCCAAGTTTTTATTTCAGCAATTTAGCTCCTCTAAGTCAAAGCTTGAAGATTTCATGCAAGGTTATTTTACGTCCCCTAGTTATTGAAGTACTTAAATGTAAATTGTCTACTACTTAAGAGAGGACTATTTTGTAAAATAGAGAATAGGGTTTCCTAGGGTATAAAAAGAAAGAGAGAAGGAAAAGAGGAGAAGAGAGGAGGATGGCTAGAAAGAGAAGAAAAAACACATCTTCCTCCAATAGAACCTAAAATCATGCTTTCTTTTTTCTTTTTGATTAATTGTTCAGTAGACATGTAAGGCTAAACTCTTTTTCTTGGTTGCAAGGACACAGAAACCTTCGGATTTCAAGAATTGTGAGATTTATTTTACCTTTTCTTTTCAGTTTATATGATGAATGAATATGTTTGTTCTCCTATGCTTATCTCCTTTGATTGTTTATTTTAATTGCTAGAGCGGACTCTAAGTTATTATTGTGAACAATCTATTGCTAAGTTTGCTATCAAAACCAGAGTTGTGGTATATAAACTTATGAAGCAACTGAGATTAATAATTATGGTGGATCCAGATTAATATTCTTAAGGAGAACATTTGATTAATCAAATCAAACATGGACTGCGGATAGTTATGTTGTCTAGATTAATCAACTCATCTAGTTCTTAAGGCTGTCATTGAATTAAATTACTAGTGTGGACACTATGGTTGTTTGATTGTTAGATTAGTTATACAGCAAATCTGTTAACTAATCAACATAACAAAAGATAAATATTTAGAGTATAAATTGATGTTTCGTTTCCATGATCAGTTCTGATTTCCATATGTGGATGTTTACTTGAAACCAAGGTTTGTTCTCTTGCTAATTTTCTAATTTTATTTACTTTTGTTTGATAGTTTTATGTTTCTTTTATTTTAGCCTAGATAAATTCCAAACCCCCCCCCCCAAATTGCATATCGTATAGCATAAAAATCTGAACTAGACCTTCCGCGTGGGATAGACCCCTTGCTTACTCTATACTATCTTGTGTGTTGTGTTTTAAGCTAGGGTAATTAATTTGTGCGACCGCGACATCGCAAAAAATTTTGGCGTTGTTGCCGGGGAACTGATTTTAGTTTATTCTTGTGCTGTGATTTTTATTTGATGTGATTGTTATTTATTTTGTTGAAAAAAAAGAAGATATTTTAGCTTGCGGTGGTGCTATATAGTACGATACAGTTACTATTCAAAACCAATTTTTTGGTGGAATTAGGTATCAGCCTTTTGTTTCCTGAAGGGAAACGACATTCTGAACAGGACTAATTCCCTTTAACTACTAGCCCCACCCTATCGAGGCCAAATTTGGTTGTTTTCTAGGGTTTTTAGGCAGTTTTAGTTTTCTAGCGTAGGATTTTCGTTCAATTTACATTTTTTTCAATCTCTTGTATGGCCGATTTCTTTTGAGTTTTCTTGACTATTTATGCTTGTAACCCGTTCTACTAATCAGAGTGAAGTGCAGGTAGATCTCGAAATTGAAAACACTTTACGTAGGTTACGGAAAGAAGCTCGTGTCAACATCATGATTGTTGCACGACAATAGACACGCAAGGAGCTCGCTAGTCCTAACATGGAGAATCAACCATTGTGCATAAACATTGAAAATAATGTCAACTTCGAGCTCAAGTCTGGTTTTATACATTTACTGCCAATATTCAATGGACTTGCCGGAGAAAATCCTCATACTCATCTCAAGGAGTTCCACATGGTTTGTGTTGACATGAAACCGAACGGAGTTGACGAAGAACAGGTTAAGTTGAAAGCTTTCCCTTTCTCCTTAAATGGGGCAGCAAAGACATGGCTTTTCTCTATTCTCCCAGGTTCCATTGGGACTTGGAATGGCATGAAGAAGATTTTCCTTGAAAAGTATTTCCCAGCCTCTCGAGTTGCCAACATAAGGAAAGAAATATGTGGGATTTGGCAATCTTATAAGGAGACACTCTCCGAGTATTGGGAAAGATTTAAGCAACTGTGCATTCAATGCCCTCATCATCAGATACCTGATCACCTGCTCATTCAATATTTCTATGAAGGACTGATGCTTACTGACCGTAGTATCATTGATGCGGCAAGTGAAGGGGCATTGGTAGATAAGACACCCGAGGCTGTATGCCAATTGACCTCAAATATGGCAACCAACTCGAAATAATTTGGCACCCGTGGAGATTTCCCAAACAAACAAGTAAATGAGGTAAGTATTTCTAACCTTGAGAATGAAGTTAATAATCTTACTTCTCTTGTGCGTTCTTTGGCTTGTGGAAATGTACATCAAGTGAAAGTTTGTAGCATATGCTCCTTACAAGGACATGGTTCAGATATATGCCCGACAATGCAAGAAGATTACATTGAACAAGCTAGTGCAGTTGATGGAGCATTCAATGGACAGCCTCAACGTAAGTATGATCCCTTTTCCAACACGTACAATCCCGGATGGAGAGATCATCCCAACTTACGTTATGGGAACCCGCCTCAACAAGGCAACCAAGGCTGACAGTTCCATCCCCATGGATTTCAGCCCCAACAGAATTATCAAGCAAGACAGCTGATGAGGGACAACAAACAAAAGAATTAAAGCCGAGAAAAGAAAGAAGCTTTTAGAGAAGAAGTTGAGAAGAGAAAGCAAAGAAAGAGAAGAAAGGGGATTGGAGATATGCAAAATCTGCAAATTTTCATTAATCATCAAAAGTCCTTAACATTTAGAAAAGTGGGATATAAATACTAAAACCCTAACTAG
>Ga0307517_10013010_pt1 | contig 11346 bp, 5 predicted proteins | sample 23_EM_MG_FD_194515 | JGI IMG/M metagenome (GOLD analysis project Ga0307517, IMG submission 194515) | Populus trichocarpa ectomycorrhiza microbial communities from riparian zone in the Pacific Northwest, United States - 23_EM | ecosystem: Host-associated > Plants > Roots > Unclassified | place... | reverse complement strand
CCCCCCCCCCCCCCCCCCCCCCCCCCCCCCCCCCCCCCCCCCCCCCCCCCCCCCCCCCCCCCCCCCCCCCCCCCCGGTTCTTGTCGCCATGATCTGCTGGGCAATTTATTTGAATTGCGATAAAAAGTATCCTTGAACACAAAACTCTTTCGGGACTTTTTTCCTAGGCTTCCTGTCTTCGATCCTCCCTTGGTTTGATATTACAGAGCGTTTAAAGGGAAAAACTGAGCTGTATGAAATATTATATTGGTTGGTTTACTATGACTCACTTCTGTTATACATTAATCCATGAGATAATGCTGAAAATTATAAAATGAAGAAAGGGGCAAGTATCTAAATACATGACAAAAAAGTTCCAGTCATAGGCATTTTGATTTCCCATGAATTGTTCATCCACGATACCTTCACGTTACATACTTCCGTGACACCTTCAAGTTTATACCAGGATTCTTTTAACCTGTCATTATTGCATGACGGTCAACTGAATGAGGCCAGCAAGAGGGTCATTTTGTTGAACAAGTGGAAACTCCTGATTTGTCAAACTTGTATATTAGCGACAGGTCACTGTCCACTACATTCAAACAGGTTAATCGTGTGGCCTTCACAACCTTGAAGAGGTTTCACAAAGATTGGTTTTTTGGTTCATAGAAACCAAACCATGGTAGTAAAATAAAGACATCATCATTTCATGTTCGTTGATCATTCTGACCTGGACATCAATAAAATTTGCCATAAATTGTGGTTATCAAGTCAGCACCTGGATTTTCTAGCTCCATTACTCATGGTTTTGAAGTAACACGATCAATCTCCCTTCTTTCTCATATCCCATCATTTGCATGATGATATGAACTTCATGATCATGTGGTTACATAACTAACAATAAGATTAATAACGAATCTTGGAAAGCCAAAACATATCTAACAGGAGTGTGACATAATAAAAATCTATTCCAAGACATCAATATTATTGGAATAAAAATTTCCACTCTATGAATACCAATTCGTGAACGAGAAGTATAAGGAAGATGTCATGAAACCAGTCAATCTTCGATAAGTCAATTTAGTTCATTAGAAAATAAAAAAATGCAAGAATATCTCTCGCACAAGTTGAATAAATTACGCAGCAATAGTATTATCAAATCTTGATATTTTGTCCTTACAAAGATTATTTATACTCTTGAAAATAAAAACTCTAATGGATCTACCATTGTGAGCTAAATTAGTTCACTTACAAAACTGACCTAAAACCTATACTAATAAACCCAAATGTATTGACCCAAAAAAACCTTGGGTCATAGCTCAAAACTAGTTATTAATTAAGTCCAAACAAGCTTTGAACCTTATTTAATTAATAAAACTCAAGCCCAATATGAACCAAGCCCATTAGGAATAATAGGAAGGCTGTTGGCCCCATTAGATAGCCCAAATAGAAGTTATATATAAAAAATTCATGAGAATAAATTATCTTCGTTGTCGTGAAAGAAAAAGAAGAAGAAAATAAATAAAAAAAGGCTTTATATAGAGCCTTGTTGCCGCCACTATTGTCCTTGAAAACAAGGAAAACTTGTCGCCTCTTACTTCCTTATTTTGGATGAGAAGTTGTTGCAACTATCGGATAGACATTCCCGATATTCCTTATTCTGATATTTTTATGCATATTCCTGGCAGATTTCAGTCATGATTTCAAACACGTCGTTCCCTCTTGTTCGGATGAATTAGCAGGCTTACCATATATCAATAGAAATGTATGAATGTCTACTTTCCAACTCAATTAGTATATTAACATAATTTCTTCTGTAGCTCTAAACATAGTCCAAACAATAGACGAACGTCTAGACAAACAAATTTGACAAGATTCATCTAGTAACTTCGACCCTCTGAAATAATACCTTACCAAACTCTAATTGACTTGAAATTATAACCAAATGTATAACAACATGTCTAGAAACCCCTGTAAAAATATCAACTCAATCCAAAAATCAAGTATATGTTCAATAGCATAAAACTGAACAATCAAGTTTAGAGGAACTAAACTGAGACTTTGGACAAAATCAGGAACTTAATTGTACCTAGGATTGAAAGATAATACAGATTCAAGGTTAAATTAAATGATTATCGAACGAATTTGTAAAAACATTAAGTTTGAGAACTTAATTAGACTTTTAATAGGTCAATTTGATTTAATTATATGCCTAATTAAAGGGTTTAATTAAGTTTAAGAATTAATTTGGGTAAAATTAAAAGAATTGATGAAGTGCATAGATTTAATTAGGCTTTTAATGGGTCAAATTAACTTTAGTAAGGACTTAATGGCTAAAAAATTAGATTTGAAAGCCTAATTCAGGCTTAATTGAGAAGATTTGAATTTTAGAGGAGCAAATTTAATTTTTTCAAACTCAATTGGGTGAAATCAGGGGCAAAACTATAAGAAAATCAAAGTTTAGGGGTCAATTAAGAGCCAAATTAAAGAAATCCAAGACCAATGACTTTTTTGCAAAAGGCGCGTGAATTCAGGGACCTAATTTGGTTAAAAATAGAGGTGAAATTGAAGAAATTAAAAGTTTGAAGGTCAATTGAGAATGAAATTAAAAATATCCAAGACCAAGGATCAAGTTGAAAACACGTCAAACTCATAGGATCATTTTAAAAATTTGAAGGGGTAAAATTGCATTAATTCTTAAAATCAAAATTCAATTAGGGACTTAAATCTAAAAGATTGAGGGATGAAATTAAAAGAGGGATTTATGACCTAATTTAGGCCAAAACACCAAAACAATATCGTTTTATTTAAATGAAACGGTGCGTTTTAGCCACATTTTGGTCAATGTCTAGTAAAATGATGTGTCTTCTTCATTCGGTCTTATAAAAGCTGGCCAATTTTGGTCAATTTTGAACCGAAACGACGTGTCTTGGTTCAAAATGATGTCATTTTGGTTAATGTCCAGTAAAAAAGTCTGACTCTGTTCATTGTCTTCTTCCTTTGGTCTTATAAAAGTTGGCCAATATCCCATTTTACAGAGCCATTTAATGCCTCATTTCTCCCCCAAATAAGATAATAAACATACCACCCTCATGCCCTAACATTGCACCCCAACCCCAACCTTGTCTTTACTGATTTGCAGCCTTATAGCCATTGTAATAAATGGCCCAAACCATTGGCCCAACCAACCTTAACAACCTGGTTTTGTAGTATCAAGTTGTTGGCTTATGACCAACGGTTGAGAACCTTCATAGGCTAATTAAAGGCTAGGATTCAGTTCTGAGAAGGACCACAAACACCTCTTCATCCATTATATATAGGGGTGAAGCTTAGGTGAAGATGAGGAGGAGAAAACTAAGAGGGAAAATAAGAAGAAAAACCGAAGCAAAAAAAGAGGGAAAAAGAGAAAAAAGAAAAAGAAAAAGACCAGAACAGATTAGCCACTAAACCATCCCGAAACACATCCTTTCACCTCATATTCCAGCCATATACCATTCATATAATACCCCACACTAAATCACGGTTCATTCAAGCAAAAAATAACCCGAAAACACCAGCCCAGGAACCACCTCGCCAATATTTCTCCTTATCTAGTGCAACTTCTTCATTTTCAGACTAGGAATGACAGTGATTCCAGCAACCCAAGCAACACCACCGTGGACCACCAATGACTCAAGCACCACCAACAACAGCTAAGCAACTCCTCAGGCCAGGTAATCCTTCTTATTCTTCATTCCTCTTGTCAAAATGCATAAAACAAGCATAATTCACGTTCTGCTGCTGCCATTTGCCAGCAAAGAAAAAGAAAAGGTTGGACCCTCATTCTAGCCCAACCCATATATATATATATATATAACTCGTTGGGCCATTTACTGACCAAACAAAATCAGGCTGGTCTGGGCCAGAGCCCAACTCGTGTGCGCAGGCTTGGGTCTCGAGCCCAATAAGCCCAACCCACACCTAAGGACATGTTTGGCATACCCTATTTTTGCTTTAAAAAACATATCATGTTTGGTTCCTTAAGGTGTGTTTAACAACACGACCTTAAAGCATTTTCAATGCCTCTGATTTTAGGCTAAGGGCGTGTTTGGTAAACATGCCCTACTGCCTTTCTCTTTAGTTTCAACTTGTTTTTATTTTAGAGTTTAGCCAAACAAGCCCAATAACTTAAAAAAAATCTGAAAAAATTCAGGGAGTGTTTTTAAATTATTTACGGATCCCTCGTGTATCTTTCCAACAATTTTACCAAATATCAGGTTGTAGACTTACACTGTAAGATACTGACCCGATATTAAAAATACCTGGTTTTTTCTTTGAAAATTTGAAAAAAAATTCAAAAGAATTCCTCCTTTCAAAAACATAAAAAAATATTTTGTTTATATGCATATGACCAAATCTAAAAGTTTTTGCGTATATTTTTTAAACAAATATTACATCTTTATCATGTTTTAAAAATATAAAATGAAAATTGTAACCAATTTATGATTATCCATTAGGATTTGATAAAAAAATTCACAATACCACAAAAAATAATTAATTTAATTAATATTCGGGGTATGAATTTTAGAACATAATGCATACTCTCGGTATTAAATTAAATGAATTAATAATAATAAATATTAGAAATTAGTTGTAGACTTTATTATTTGAGGGTATAAAATTACATTATAAAGTATATTCTCAAATATTAAAGATATAAAGTAGAAAATAAATGTAATACTAAAATCTGAGTCCTAGAACAATTAGTGTTTATCCTGGTAAGGTAGAGGCTTTCTCACGAAGGGAGATCTGTCTTGAACCTTAGATGAGACCAATGAATAGAAATATGACCTAGAAAAACAATAATTTGACAATGCAGCTTGCCATAGGTAGGGCGCACTGGGGTGATTTGTCTTTTTTTTGCACAACTAGTTCTCTTACTAAGACTTTCGCAGACTATTAGGTTTTCTAGTGACCATGATATTAAGTGAAGATTCATTTAAAATCATAATTTTATGATTAATCTCAAAACCCCTCGATCTAGGAGGCAGACCCACCATTCGATGTCATGCACGTCACGACACTAGCCACAAGCTTTTCCTTCTGCATTTTCACTCCATTAACTATACACACTAAAATTTTTAAGAGTCTAGCCTATGACCAAAAGCTCTCTTTGACCAAACAAATTGAATTTATTTAGGCTTAGGCATAAATTAAATTTATTGGGTTTGAGCCCAAATTAAATTAAAACTCAATCCAAATATATTTTATGGTTCTTACTTTAATATCCTTTTAAGTAAGGGTATTTTAAGTAATTTTCATATTAATTTTCCTAAAAATCCTTTGGATAAAAGGAATTTAAGATAAATTATACCTTGTTAGTCTATAAATAGACAACAAAGCCACCAAATCAAACATAACAAGCATAAAAAAATAACAATAACAAGAAGCACAAGAAGTACAACATGTAAAGACTAAAGACCAAGAACAAATACTTGGAAGTTCTCTTAAAGAAATTAAAGTCCATCAAGGAAGCAAAGTATCAAAATCTTTTTCTTCATCAAATCAACGGATCAAAATCTTTTCTTTTATCAAATCAAATCAAGTTAAGATATCACATGGTTAAAGATTTCAGGCTCATGTGAATAATCTTCATCTTCATTAAAGTTTTTTTTTCATCAAATCAAATCAAGGAAGTAAAGGATCAAAGTCCTTTCCTTTATCAAATCAAATCAAGTTAATATATCACACAATTAAAGTTTTCAGGCTCGTGTGAATAATCTTCATCATGTCAAGTGAAGTCATTCATTAAATCAATTCAAGTTAAGATCTCACACGGTTAAAACGTTCGAGGTTATGTGAATAATCTTTATTTTCATCAAGTCAAATCATATCAAGTTAAGATTTTACACTGTAAAAGCTTTCGGACTCGTGTGAATATCTTTCTATGTTATGTGAATAATCTTTATTTTCATCAAGTCAAATCATATCAAGTTAAGATTTTACACTGTAAAAGCTTTCGGACTCGTGTGAATATCTTTCTATCCAAAACAAGATCCAGATTTGACTGTTAATTAGAGGATTCGTGCACGTGAAGAGCATCTCAAGAGAGTTTCCATTTTTTCTTGTAATAAAATTCAATACTGTAATTTTGACATTATTTTTAATACACGAAATTTTTTATGTACAAATTTATGGCACGCCTGGTAGGATACTCTTTTCCTCTCATCTCTCAAGTCAACAAATATACTATTCAAAATAGAAAACATAGAGCATGAAAACAATTCTCCAATCAATTCTTAAGGTGCTGAAGTGGATGCTTTGTCAGCTACACATTTAAGGATTCAGTTTAGAAAGTCCAAGTTGGTGTCTCCATTAAGAAAATCCTCTAGAAGAGAAAAGAAAGAAAGTAATTTCCTCAAAATACGAGTTTGAAAATTCTCCCTTTCTAAATTTGCAAAAAGGGATTAAGATTCCATCATAAAACTCAAATCCAAGCATGCAATTGAAGTCTAGATTTCATTCTATGACTTATTCCAAAAAATGATGAGGAGATTACTCATCCTCATCTGAATCTGACTTTCAAATGCCAGTCATGGTTGTCATAATGTGCACGATGTTGAACGATGAGTCTTCCTCCTTAGATGTGTTGAAAGAAAAGAGGTTTTGGGTTTAATTATAAAATTATGATTATAAGGTTTAGGAGTCACCACCTAGTGTTATAGTCACTAGGAAACCTAATGATCTGCGAGAGTCCGGGTAAGAGAATGGTTGTGTAAGAGGAAGATGCATCATCTCCTATGCATCCTACTTAAGATAAGTTGCATTGTTGTTTGATTGTTATTCTAAGTTGCATTTCTATGCATTGGTATTGTCTAGGGTTCAAGGTAGATCTCCCTTCATGAGGAAGTCTCTACCTTATTGGGTTAAATTCTAACCATTCTAAGGGGCAGACTTATTTATTTTTTGGATATAGCTAAGTCCTAGCTTTTCTAATAACAAAATAATTGTTATAATTTTTTTTTATATTTTGACCAAACCCTATAGGATAATCAGAAAATTTGTTACGATATCCATTTTGTATTTTTAAAATATGATAAAAATGATTTTATCTCTGTTTAGAAAATATGCATTAAAGTTTTTTAAGATTTGACCATATGCACAGAGACAAAAACATATATATATATTTTGTTTTTGGAAAGAAGAAATTAATTTAAATATTTTTCTTGAATGTTTTTGAAATTGTTGAATTTTTTTTAAAAGGTTTCGGAGAAAACCATGTATTTTTAATACCAGATTTATATTTTACAGTGTAAATATACAACCCAATATTATACAAAATTATTAGAAAAACATGCAGGGGACCCATAAATGTTTTTCAAATACCCTTTGAAAAATTTGATTTTTTAATATATTTTTAATTTTTAATATTATTATTAAATATATTAGGCTCGACTTGGTCCAATCATCTGGGCTGGACCCGGTCAGGCTTAGTGGGGTCGACTAACAACCCAACAAATCCGTCTCTCTTTTATTTGGGCTGGACCCAGTCCAAGCATAAAGACTCGGCTGAAACGGGTTCAGCCTGACTCACATGGTTGCTGGGCTAGCCTAACGACCATGTGAATTAATTATGCTGCATGCAGAATGAATTATCATTTTGCATGCATCATCCATGATTGATACGGGGAAAAAGGAAGATGAGAGAAGAAGACTACCTGGTATGGAGGGTGTGGTTGCCGTCACTGGTCTGGCATGAGGATGGTGGAGGCGTTGGTGGCTCACGGTGGGGCTGGAGTTGCTGCCAGCGAGGAGGGCTGGTTTTTATTGCTGGAAGAAGAAACTTGTGGCGAAGAGGGAGAAATTTACGGTGGCTGCTCTTGTTGCCGGTGAGAAGATGAGTTGGTTGAGGAGGTTGGGCTGTTATTATTCACGGTGGTGCTGAGGTGGTGGTCGCTGAAGAAGTAACAGAGAGAGGAGAAAGAGACTGGCGGAGAGAAGAAAAAAACCGGGAAAAAAACTGAATTTTTTTTTTAACTCTGGCCTCTAATTTCTTCTCTTTCAATGCCTAGAATCCATCCTTATTTATAGGGGGTGAAAGAACGACACTTTATCTTTATTGGAGACAAATCTTGGCTCTTGATTTAATCTGGAAGGATCTCAATCATTGGCTCAAAGTGGTCATCATGAACTGTCAAATTTTGACAGTTAAAGGCTATTTGAGTTGGCCTTTTTAGGGCGGTGCCGCGGAAGCTATGGTATCAATCATCCAAAAAGAACCGTACCGAGATGGAGTCAAATATTAGGGCATTAGACCATCATGGTGGTGTATGTTTTGTCAAATTTGATGAGGAGAATAAACATTTAATGCACAAAAAGTTTTCGCGCGGCTCTTGTCCTTTCAATTTCAGTTGTATTTAAAGGATGTCGGTTTATGAACATGGGGTTTATGCTATGGTTTCCTGATTTTGCTCCAGAGGGCTGCGTTATGCAATTGGCTGAGGCCAGCATTGAAATTATATGCATGGAGTTGTCACTTGTGGATCCCTTGCTGCTGGATTAAGGACTAAGGCACTGGCAAACCTGCAATTCAGTAGGATACGTGCTGGAATTTTGTTGTTCATGCACGGGGTGTATGCGCCTGGCATTAGCTGGAAAATGCACCCCAAGGAGCCAGTCGACAGAGTACGAGCAACTTCACCGTAGAGGTGTGCCTATAGCCGTTGATGGTTTCAGGCAAGCTCATCCTTGAGTTATTGCTGTGTGACAAACAGAGCATGTTTATGCCTGTCATGACATGAATTATCATAGCTGTTAAAATTGTGTGCTCTCAGCCATTACACTCGAGGTATTATCCCTTATTTTTAGGATGTTTTAATATAAAACCTCATGTTTACACTCAAGATCTCTTACTCAAGATATATGCCAGCAGTTCTGTGGTAATAAAGTTGATGAACCCCTTTGGAATGCAAATAAGGCCCGACTTGACAACTCATTTCTATCCTCATTACGTAACAACCAAGATTATGTTGTGGTCAATGTTACACATTAATTACGCAGTTTTATCTCTGATTACAAGTTTTTCATAACGTGAATAACAGTAACTGGAATACAAGATTCAAGAACAATGGTTACACTGCTGACACTATAAGATCATATTTGCAAATATGAATCTCTAGATGTAATGAAAATGGCATTGTTAAACGAACTTGAATTATTTATGCATCAATCCTATGAATTGAATGGGCGAATGATGATGCACGTAAATTGAGTTTATTAGCTTGAGCATGTGATCACCCAGAGATCTTCAGCTGCTTAACATTCATATAGACTTGAGTGTAGCCTTGGGCGGAGGATGACCTCCAATGGTGTTTCCTTGGGGATAGTGATTCCAGGGCCTTCACTCATATCGATTAGAGCGTCTGAAACTGTCCCCATTTCAAAACCATGAAGCAGTCGAGCCAGTGTCAAGTGCAAAACCTGGAGCGCCAAGGAAATCCCTGGGCACATTCTTCTTCCAGACCCAAATGGTACGTATTCAAAATCTTGACCCCTCACATCCAGATTGGCATGCTCCTTTAGGAACCTCTCAGGCTGAAATTCCAATGGGTTAGACCAAATGTTAGGATCACGGTGCAACTTCCACAGGTTAACCAAAAGGCGTGTGCCCGCTGGGATGTGGAAGCCAGCTACCGTGCAATCCTCCATGGCTTGCCTTGGTGCTGAAAGCGGGGCAGCAGGGTATAGTCTCATTGTTTCCTTGACAATGGCTTGTAAGTATACAAGGTTCTTTATGTCTGTCTCGTCAACTTGCCGGTGCTTTCCTACTTGAATGTCAAGCTCATCTTGTGCCTTTTCAAGAACTTCGCGGTTGTTCAATATCAAAGATAGTGCCCATGTAAGAGTCACAAATGTCGTGTCGTGGCCGCCCAAAATGAGGCTCTACAATATAAAGATTGCGTGATAATCTAAAACCATGAAATAAAAGAAAGAGACGTTGACAGTATTGTCTCATCACCATTTTAATTCACTGCTGACAGCATTTCTGTTACATTATCTGTTAGTTTGCACAGGACACAGTCGATCACTGAGATTCGTTATCAATTGTGAAGTAATAGTGAGCAGCTTTAGTTGGCTTTTCTTTATCACCTAAAATGCCTGGCCCGGCCCTATCCTCCTACTATTTAGAAACAGGCCTTCTAGATGGTAGTTAGCTCAACTTGGTTTTTTATATTATTGCATATAGAAAGATAGTGTTGCTTTCTTGTCCTTCATCAGACACTGACTTCAAAAATTTCATTTCTTGAGTTTATTATTAGAGTTCTGGTGATTAGTCTAACTTGATCATTTACTTTCTTCCGGATTCAATCCAAGAAGTGCTCTTAATTTCTTTGCCTTTGTTTTCCTTCTTTCTGTCTTTACTGTGAATTTGTTGTGACTATTATAATTAATGGCCTTCTTCTGGGTTTTCTGCCGAACCCCACCGCCATATGCTCAATTGCTTTTCCCGTTTGGCGTTGTTGTGGTTTTTCTTTTATAAAATGCTTTTCATATTATTTTTTTTTTTTAAAAACATCAAATTAAAGTTTTTATATATTTTTCTATGATTTTAATCTGCTAATATTAAAAATAATAATTTTAGTTTTCTACGAATAAAATCATTGAACTTAATGGCAGAAATCGAAGACACTTACCAAGCAAGTGCCCTTAATTGCAGTATCAGTGTCAACAGCAGAAATCTTGCCGTCTTCCAAGTTAGAAAGCATAACATGAATGAAATCTCTCTCCTCCTCGTTGATGCTTCCATTGAGCCTGTTTCGTCGATGATCCTCCACCCAGCTACTAAACACACAGTCTATCTCCGTTGCTGTCCTCTTCATTTTGCCTACAATTCCCTTAACAAAATCCAACCAACCAAGAAATGGAACAGCATCTGAAACCAAGAATAACCCCAATAGATAGAAGAAATCTCCCAAAGCCTTTTGAAATCTCCGCGACTCCTCATCCCCGTTTGTATCAGTACCAAAATATCGCTTCCCAGCAAGCATTCTTACTATTATGTTCATTGCCAAGTTCCCAAACTTCTCCTTCATTTCCACCATAACTTGCCCTCCATTCTTTCACTACTAAAAAATAGAGTAATTAGCAACGGACGATTCTGTTGCAAATAATACTAAAATCCGTTGCTAAAACAATTTAGCAACGGAATCAACAACGGCAAAAATCCGATGCAGATTTGTCGTTGCTGATTTTTTTGCAACGGATTTATCCGTTGCTGATTTGACAGCAACGGAAAATCCGTTGCTGACAATCAGCAACGGATTATCCGTTGCTGACAATCAGCAACGGATTTTTCGTTGCAAAACTAGCAACGGATTATCCGTTGCT
>Ga0307517_10013009_pt1 | contig 11347 bp, 6 predicted proteins | sample 23_EM_MG_FD_194515 | JGI IMG/M metagenome (GOLD analysis project Ga0307517, IMG submission 194515) | Populus trichocarpa ectomycorrhiza microbial communities from riparian zone in the Pacific Northwest, United States - 23_EM | ecosystem: Host-associated > Plants > Roots > Unclassified | place... | reverse complement strand
GAAATTCGTATTTATGTTCCGCCGGGGGGGGGTTCAAGATCGCTGTGACGGAAAAGTGCCTTATGTTGTAGACAGAAGGCTAGGCATCAAATTTTGTTTATTACTTGTTTTTATTTTCACTACTATTCTCATTGGGTGGAACTATTAATCTCCACATGCTGCTCTAATGTAGTTGTGTTATTTCTTGTAATGCTCTTGGTTTAGTGTCTTCATCCCATCATTGATGTCCTTGGTTATTTTTCCACAGTTTGGAATAAAGTCTGCTGTTTTAAATGCTGAGTTGCCGCAGAATTCTCGTCTCCATATCCTAGAGGTATGTTAGGTTCACAATTTCTGAAAATTTAAAACACAAATAGTAAGCCAAGGTCGAATGATGGTTTGAGGTTTGAAGGTTCCAAGTATGGGTTTTATGACCAAAATTTTGGTTATTGTTTTTAAAAGTAGCTCATTTTGCCTCCTATGCTGCTTGTTTTCAGGAATTCAATGCTGGGCTTTTTGATTATTTGATTGCAACGGATGACAGAGAAACAAAAGAAAAGGAAAAAGCCAACGAGGGAAGTCTTGCTGAGACAAGAAAATCAAAAAAGCATGCCAAGCAAAAGTTGGACTCAGAATTTGGAGTGGTGAGGGGAATTGACTTCAAAAATGTACACACGGTAAGCTAATGATTTTTTTTTTGGATAGGTTTTGTTGCTGCAGTTCTGCAGGCTGTAGTATTATATTCTATTGGACTGTTGTATCTGTGCTGTTTGATCTATTTTGGATGATGATCTGTTTAGAAAATAGACTTAAGAGGTTCATTCATAGATTCTCATGTTTGAAATTTTTACTTTTTTGTGTCTGAGATGCTATGGAAATCTGATGACTTGGGCTACAATGTTTGTATGTTTTCATCTTTGCAAATAACTTCATGTCACAGGGGGTTTGAATGAACATTCCTATCAAGTTAGCAAACAGATTAACCGTCTTTTGGTTGCTTTCACCTGATGTATAAAATGATTTTTAGTTTAAATTAAAAGTTTTGATGGTTTCTATTCTCCCTTCATCATTTTTGTGTTAGTCTTGATTTAAATTACCACACATTTTTTTAGCAATAACATATTTTCAGATCGGGTTTCTGTTTTCTTTTAATCAAATCACTTGAAAGAATGGGAGGAAGAGAATCTGGGGCCTATAATTTGCATTAAACTAATGAGGTCATCTACTCATGCTTATTGGATTGGACTCCCAATCATATACTCAATGTCCTAAAATGCCAAATTTTGAATTTAATAGTTAGTTGACATGATGGCCAATTTCGACAAACTACTTTTCTAATATTTAGCCCATTGTGGCATCACAGGAGTGTATGATTTAGGTTATGCTAGAAACTATTGACTATTATTATATCACCATAAAGATCATTTTTGTCTTCTATGTTTCTTATGCTAGTTTTTTGCTGTTTTAGTTATGTATAGGGGTGATCTGCATTATTTTCATTGTAGATGGTTTAATTATTATAGCTAAATATTGTGTTCAACCAACATTCCTTTCCTTTTTATATTTCTGGGTGTGCTTTTATTAATATGTGGGGGCCTTTTCTTGCCCCCACCCCCTTCTCTCATTTCAGGTTATAAATTATGATATGCCTCTAAGTGCCACCGGATATGTACATCGAATTGGACGTACTGGAAGAGCTTACAGTACTGGTTCTTCTGTTTCTCTGGTGAGTTGACGCAGAGGATTAAGATTTATTGAGATCCGAGCAGAATGACTTTAGACCTGTCCATGCATAAGATATAGTAATTGTTTTGTATAGATGAATAAGTTATGTTTTTGTTTTCTTATTCTCTCCTCTGTTTGTTGATATGAAACTATGAATATATATATATATATGGCTTTTCCAATACTTAGCCATTCTGATTCTTGATCTGTTGATAGGTTTCTCCAGATGAGATGGAAATTCTCGAAGAAATAAAATCCTTTTTAGGGGATGACGAAAACAATGAATCGAATGTTATTTCTCCATATCCTTTGCTCACAAAGAATGCAGTGGAATCTTTACGGTACAGGGCCGAGGTGATTGTTTTGATTCCCTCACTTAATCACGTTACTTTTATTTTGGATCATAAAAGATACAAGACTGAGTTTTCGTTGTTGATGTGATGTCCGCTAAGAAGAGGATGGTGTGTTGGAGTGTTTTTTTTTTTGTCAAGCTGTGGTAGGTGTATGCTGAAGTCCATTTGAGGCCAATGACTGGCATCTATTCCCCTCCCCCTAAGTGGTCTCAGGTTCCAGCATCTCCCTTGTAGCCCAAAAAAAAGAAGCGCATGTGTGTTTTAGTTCTCTTGGATGTTTCACTCTTATCTTTCAGAATAGCTTTTTCCTCATTTTTTTTCCTCCTTACAAAGCATACCATTAGAAGGGTATGCTTTTTTTTTTTTTTTTTCCTCTTCCTGTGATCTTCCTAGATTCTTCAATGAATGGTGCATGTGAAATCTAGGTGAAGTCTTGGTGATCATAGTTGCTTCCTGTGATTTGGTCTCCTTTTTAAACTGGTGTTCCTGTCCAACTTTCGGTTGTTGTCCTTACCTTAAATTTTGGATATGATTTTGTTGTATCGGCGCAAATTTGGACACATTACATCCAAAAGAAGCAAAGGTCATAATTAACGGGTAGAGATTAATTTTGCAGGACACAGCAAAGAGTGTGACAAAAATTGCTGTCAGAGAAGCACGAGCTCAGGATTTGAGAAATGAAATTCTTAACTCTGAAAAGTGAGTATATGCTTTCCTCTGTCCAATTTCTTACTCATTTTCATCTTTCCGAGATTTTTAGTTGTTATGAAACATCTGTTGAACTTGTATGCGAGCATTGACCTTTCGTTTTCAATTTATGTTTTCTTGTGTAGGTTGAAGGCTCATTTTGAAGTCAATCCAAGGGATTTAGGTGATGCACTTACTAATTTTGTCTATTTTGACTGTCCTGCTTCCCTCACCTCACTACTTGTCCAAGTTCTTAGCTTTGAATTTGTATTGGAACAGATCTTCTAAAACATGACAAAGTTCTGAGCAAGAAGCCCCCTGCTCCACATCTTTCTGATGTGCCTGACTACTTATTGGATGCAACAACCAAGGAAGCAAGCAAGATGGTTAAGCTTGCGAGAGCTGCAATGGGAAACAACAACTCTGGTCGCCGCCAAGGACCAAAGAGAAACTTCAGAAAAAGCAAAGACCCCCTCAAGTCTTTCTCTGCTGAGGTAATATACGTTCATCTTCAACCATGAATCCTTGGTTCATTTCAAAGTCAAATTAAATAGTGGTTGGAAATGCTAAGCTTATAATGCTTTATTTTGGTTTCAGGGGCCGAGGAGAGGTCGCAAAGGTGGAATGAAGAGAGAAGGAAAAGACGGGGATGATACTCATAAACACAAGAAGAAAAAAAATCTCTAAAAAGATCCCGTCTCTCAGGCCTTGACCATGCAATTTTGTATGAATGACTAGTTATACAAGAAATTTTGTTTCTTTCAATTTCCGAATGCCCTAAATCTATATTCAGGTGGCTATTTTTATTCTTTTTTCGCCGTCTGCTGTGCTATTTGTTGCCATAAACAAGCTTGAGGCGTGCTTAACACCTGATTTGAATCCATCAACATCATCATCAATGCTTTCCAATTTTAAGGGGTGTTTGAAAATATATTAGTGATTGTGTTGCGAACTGTTTTTTTTTAGAAATATATTAATTTTTTTTTTAATTTTTAAAATTATTTTTTATATTAGTATATCAAAATTTTTTGAAAATATAAATAAATTAATGATAAACAAAAAAAATTAAAATTTGATCGACCAGGTTATTTTTTTTAAAATCAAAATCAAAATCAGGAAGAGGTAATAACACAGGTGTAGTTTTTAGTAGCTGTGATGAGATGAAAGCAGTGATTTATCCCATACATACAGGGTGGTTATGATCATCTCTGTGCAAAACCACTACAGAAGATGGTAATAATCCCTTGTATTTTCGCTCACAAATTATCTCCAGGGCCCAGTGGGCCTATCAAGTCTGAATATAAGTTAATTTGTGCCCGGGAGTGCAGGTTGACTCTCGGAATTAAAGGAGTGAGAATACGGCTCAAATCGGCTGTTAAAAATTTTATTTGTTTTTTAAAATTAATATTTTTATATTTTAATACATTGATATTAAAAATCAATTTGAAAAAATAAAAAATATTATTTTAATATTAAAAAAAAACACAAGTAATTAATACTATAATATCTAACGTTAAATATTAACTACTAGTAATTAACCGCGGGCTAGTCTAGTGCTTGGCACGGCTACTTCTTTTCCTTAACAGAAACATGCTTCTCTCAGTCCGGTCTCATGTTAGAAGACTATGTGCAGTATCGACCATGGTTTGCACAGATTACAGATACCTCGTCGACTCTTGTCCAAAACCAGAAGCCTCACACCCGAAAACCCAGATCGAAAATCACTTAAACATGCAAGAAATCAACTTAGTTTTGAAGAATCTAGTGAAAACAGGTCATTTAAACAATGCACGTCAACTGTTTGATAAAATGCTTCAAAGAGACGAAATTTCATGGACTACTATAATTTCTGGTTATGTCAATGGTATGAACACGACAGAAGCCTTGTCTTTGTTTTCTAAAATGTGGGTTGAGCCGGGTCTCCACATGGATCCCTTTATTCTTAGTCTTGCACTCAAAGCTTGTGGACTTAATATGAGTGTGAGCTTTGGTGAGTCATTACATGGGTATTCGGTTAAAACTGATTTTGTTAACTCAGTTTTTGTAGGGAGTGCACTTGTGGATATGTACATGAAAATTGGTAGAGTTGAAGAAGGTTGTATTGTGTTTAAAGAGATGCCTTTGAGGAATGTAGTATCTTGGACTGCTATAATAGCTGGGCTTGTTCGTGCCGGTTATAATAAGGAGGCTTTGGCTTATTTCTCTGATATGTGGATACAAAAGGTAGGGTGTGATACCTACACGTTTTCTAGTGCGTTAAAGGCATGTGCTGATTCTGGTGCTTTGAATTATGGGAGGGAGATTCATTGTCAAACATTGAAGAAAGGTTTTATTGCAGTGTCTTTTGTGGCTAACACTCTTGCTACAATGTATAATAAGTGTGGGAAATTGGATTATGGTTTGCGGTTGTTTGAAAGCATGACACAAAGGGATGTGGTTTCGTGGACGACGATTATAATGTCGAATGTGCAGATAGGTCAGGAGGAAAATGCTGTTAAAGCATTTAGAAGAATGCGAGAAACAGATGTAAGTCCTAATGAGTTCACTTTTGCAGCTGTCATTTCTGGTTGTGCTACTCTTGGAAGAATTGAATGGGGTGAACAATTGCATGCACATGTTATACGTCTAGGTCTAGTGGATTCTTTGTCTGTGGCCAATTCAATTATGGCCATGTATTCGAAATGCTGGCAGCTAGATTTGGCTTCAACTGTGTTTCAAGGGTTGTCCAGAAGAGATATTATTTCGTGGAGTACTATGATTTCAGGGTATGCTCAAGGGGGCTGTGGAGAAGAAGCATTTGATTATCTATCATGGATGAGAAGGGAAGGGCCAAGACCGAATGAGTTTGCTTTTGCAAGTGTGCTGAGTGTTTGTGGAAATATGGCAATTCTTGAGCAAGGGAAGCAACTCCATGCTCATGTCTTGTGCGTTGGATTAGAACAGAACACCATGGTACAAAGTGCTCTAATCAATATGTATTCAAAATGTGGGAGCATAAAGGAAGCTTCAAAAATCTTTGATGAGGCAGAATATAATAATATTGTATCATGGACAGCCATGATTAATGGATATGCTGAACATGGATACAGCCAGGAAGCCATTGATTTGTTCAAGAAGCTTCCCAAGGTTGGATTGAGGCCAGATTCTGTGACCTTTATTGCGGTTCTTGCTGCTTGCAGTCATGCTGGACTGGTTGATCTTGGTTTCCACTACTTCAATTCTTTGAGTAAGGTCCACCAGATTTGTCCTTCAAAAGATCACTATGGATGCATGATTGATCTCCTATGCCGAGCTGGGCGATTAAATGATGCAGAGAGCATGATCCAAAGCATGCCATTTCAACGTGATGATGTTGTTTGGTCTACTCTTCTTAGGGCATGCAGAATCCATGGTGATGTGGATTGTGGAAAACGTGCAGCGGAAAAAATTCTTCAATTAGATCCAAATTGTGCAGTGACTCACATTACCCTGGCTAACATGTATGCTGCCAAAGGAAAGTGGAAAGAAGCAGCAGAAGTGAGGAAGATGATGAAATCAAAGGGGGTAGTTAAGGAACCAGGATGGTCTTGGATTAAGTTTAAGGATCGAGTTTCTGCATTTGTGTCTGGTGATCGGTCTCATCCAGAGGGTGAATATATATATGATGTGTTGGATTTACTAGCATCTCAAGCAGAAATGCGTATGCAGGAAATGGATTTTCTTCTTAATGAAGTTCAGGAATCTCAAAGGTGAACCATGCTTCATTATAACAATGCAGATTTTAGTGGTCTGTTAAATCATTTTAATCACTTCTTTAGGAGCTGCAGATCCTAAACAATGGCAAGGATGTTGCAGAGTGTTGATACAAATCAAAAACAATAAATGGAATGCGATTTTGTCTTCAAAAAGTAAATCAATTGAAGGATGAACTGAAGTAGAAGTGCAGAAAGCAGATGCATCTTGTTATGGGGTGGCATGTCCTGGGATTGCTATATTTTATGGCAGATTAAAGTCACAAATGATTCTGCTGCAAAACTGAACAGAAGCCATAAGTCGATCAACTGATAAAGTGGAATTTTATGCAGAAACTCCTGGAAATGATCCTGGTTTCGGCACATAGCAGAGAGACCTAATTTTCAATATCATCATTATCATTTGCAGCAGCTTAAAGTTTACAAATGAATCTGCCAAGCTGAAGAATAGTCATAGGCTGATCCACCAAAAATTGGGTCAGAGGAATATGAGGGCATGCTTCTATCATTTATACCTTGCACTTTAAGGGAAGGAGTCTTTCAATTTCAGCAAAATCCCATCTCCTGCCCATGATCTTGCGTGAAGAGTTTATATGCATTTTGGAGAAAATTTCTGGACATGAGCATTCCAGTTTCAATCCAACTGTTTCTGAAGGCCATGTTCTCATTTGTTGTGGACCTTGTGGTGATAACCTATCCTACCTAAAAGGGATGGTAGTGTTACAACAGCGAATTGAAGGTTCAAAATGCTAACCTTCTTGTGGAACTAGTTTTTGTCGATGGTCTTTTCCTTGACCCTTTTTGTCTAACAACATTAATATCAAGATGTCCCAAGTTTTCAAAGGAAATGTCATTCCAGTACTCCAACAAGCTTTTGAAGTGAAACAAGAAGATTGATGTTGTTGAATAAATGCTGGGCAGGGTTTCCTGATCATTTTAAAATTTACAGTGGAGTAAGATCTTTGTGCTTGAAATTTCATCAGAGTAATGTCAGGGAAACTATTCTAACACACGTCCACTTTAAAGTCTTATAGTGATTAATGAAATGGGAGGCTATGATTTGCTTTCTTTCCACTAGTCAGATTCAGATTTCATTTCATCTAAATCATGTGGAAAGTATTCATTTTTTTAATAGTTCTTGGATGGTCATTGATTTTGCTTTAGATAGTTTGAAGCACCTGTTCTTGATTATGTGCACAATGCACTCCTTCGTGTTCAACTATGTCTAACAAAAAAAAAAAATCTTTTTCCTCATGGTTGGTTAGATAATGCCAAACTCCGAGATGCCAAGACAAGTCAACATAACCCTAGTTCCAAAACAATTGAGGTCAGCTCTATGAATCCGTTTTCTTTGTTTCATCCCTGAATTCTTTTCATTCAAGCATCTCTCTTTTGAGTTGCTATCTATCCTTTTGCCGTCGAGATGGGAGCTCTATTCTTCCTCCTCTCTCCTTTTGTATTGAGACTGTTTAACAAGAACATCTTTGTTTTTTATTTTAAAAATGTTTTTAAAAAAAATTAATTTTTTTTATTTTTTCTTTACTTCAAATTAATTATTTTTTAGTAATCATTTTTATATACTAATATCAAAAATAATTTTAAAAAATAATAAAAATATAATTATTTTAATACATTTCCAAACAAAAAATACTTTAAAAAACCAATCAATATCACATTTATAAATACCCTCTAAGTTGAAACAACATGGTGGTTATGCACATAAGGATCTTTATGCAAAACCTGGCTTAATAAAAAGTTGAAGGTGCAAAATCATGGTGAGTGGACGTTTTGTATAGTGTGTGGTAGCATATAAACACATCTAATATACTGAAAATAGTTGAGAAAAAAAATTGAAGAATAAAGCAACCTCTTTGCTTTCAAAGTTGGTTCGTGAAGGTTCCTTCACTATAAGTGGACAACAGCATTAAAAGACTCTAAATATCTTGCATAAAGCCCTATTTCAGGTTTTGATATTCTGATTTGCTCCAAATGAATTGCTTGTAAATTGTGTAATCATATTCAACTATTTAAAAATTCATCATTCATCTCTGAACCAATAACGGATAACATATACAAGAAAACCCAGGCAGGATGCAGCAGCTGCCATAATAACAATTATGCGAACAGAAAGAGAGGAAATAAATGCCTTAAGCACAAATGCATCCCATGACCAGAACCAAAAAATGGAGAAAAAGAATCCTACAGCAGCACCCGCCGCAACTTGGCTGATTGTATGAAACCCTTGTGAGACCCGCAACCATGTCTACAAAACAGATGATGATAGATAAAAATTAGAAACCTGTCCATTTCGGTTTATTTACTTTGCTCCATCTCTTCTTTGACCAAGGCATTTCACTTGCTCAACCAATGGGGGTCATAACCACATAGATTTTATAAATTCTTACCAAATCATAGGGAAAAAGTTAAAAAAAAATCTACAATTGTCATAAGCTCCAACCTCAATACTCTATTATTTGGTCTTGGAATGGCTTTGGAAAGCATACTAAGTACCTTGCACTAGTTCACAGGCTTCACATAATCAGCAGTGATTTTCCTAATTTGCAAGCCACTAGGTTTCTACGTTGTTGGTTGTTTTTTATAAACTCGAAAGTGAGACCAAATTTTTGTCACATGCTGAATTTGACTGTATTATGAGGGGGGTAACATGATACTTACAAGATATGTGCCAAATGCCAGGATAAGTGCACCGAGGATCAATGAAAATCCATTCACTCCTAGCCATTCCACAACTGCAACAGCACACAGAACAAGCAATGCATGTCAGCAATGAAGTCAGTACATTGACAATTCACCAAGGAGCATTCATCAAGACCAAAAACAGACATGCAAAAATCATCTGTAACAGTAAGTAGCCACATCGTAAGAAGAGAAAATATACAGATTACTGAAAGTCGCTCCATTTTGTAAGAGATGAGATTAGGCTCACGTTGATGGGGAGATAAGATATCATTTCATTTACTTCCTTTGTCACAACTACATAGATCTATTCTATGTCCTAAGAGAAAAGACTTGTTAACCAATCAATCATTAATTATCCAAATATCTATACAAGCGCATTCTACATGGCTTCCTGGTGTTATCTAAAACTAAGGTGAACTAACCCAGATCATCTTTGCATTTGAGGAGAACAAAAATACGACACTGCATGCCATCATCATTGATGGAGTTATCATGAAGCTTCTTCAGTTAGATTTTGCAATTGCTGATCTAAAATAGTCAGTTGCATGATAAATAGCAAACATGTCAAGTAAAGAGGGGACTTTACCTGACAGAATAGCAAACACCACAGTGAAGAAGATAGATTGTCCATGTGAAGATGGCATCCCAGGGTCAGACCTCAATGTGGAATCGGGTCTCTCTTGGTTGAATATTCGTTTAAGGATTACAGAGAGGATTGAGTTTACAATTGACCCCAAAACAGCCCACATGGCTTCTGCATCATGCCTCCAAAGAATGACAGCACCGAATAGAGCAGCTACAAGCCATTTGCTCTGTACCAACAACAAATGTACGACTAACATCATGAGGATTTGTTTCATTCGAATGCCAAAATTGAAATACTGACAGAGGAATATTGCAGAATATGACAATAACAAAACAAATTGGAATGGCAGTGGTAGTGGTAGTCAAATGTGGTGCTAGATGCTTGACATCATAAAAATAGCCACTTTCTTGAATTGAACCTCATATAAATATAACAAAGATATGAAATAACATAAATCTGGTATACAGCAGCTATAGAGGATTCCTAGTGCTAAACACCATCCAGCCAAGAAGATTTTGTAATAACTTCATGCCATGATTGCCAAAAAATTGCGTTCTCAATGCAAATGCTCCAGTAGAGAATTAGGAATAGGAACCAATCTTCCTTGAATTAGTCTCATCTTTCAATTGCAACCTCAATTAACTCCACAATTTCAGCTGTTTTGGGCACAAGTCTCACTTCAAACCAGACAAAAAGGTAGTGCAATTTGTGTCCATTTTCACAAGTCTTGACCAATAAAGAAGGAAATGCAGACAGACAGTAACTGAAATTAGAAAGACAAGCAGATTGATCTTTGATTGTAATAGCCTTACATCAAATGCTGTTGAAAGTAACTAAATTTGATGCTTTCATTTCCAATTAGTCGACATGTTAAATCATAGTTATTATAAAAAAGACCCGTAAAATCAAGAAGAAGAAGAAACACAGCTTAGATTACAAAGAATAAAAGCACTAAAAATAGGCAACTAAAACAAAGAGAAAAACACAAACCAGGCGGTTGAGAGTGGCTTCAAGTCCATCAGCCAACAGCCCACTTTGAAACTCGTTAAGCCCATCAATAACAGCTTCTTGCTGAAACAACCCTGTACTTTCTTCACTGTCACTACCATTACCACTTCTAAAGGCAGACATTCTGACCAATTCAGTCATGTTCTTTGACAAAGCTTTATTCTTTGAACTAAAAAAATCAGATTTTGAAGCAGGAAACCGATGGAACGAGATGGGTTTCGCTTGATTAAGCTTAAAAGGACTAAAAAGCAAGGATTTGAAAGTGGGTTTGTGGAGAATAGCAGGAGTTGACATCATTTTTGTGAGAGATAATGGCAGAGAACCAGAGTTTGGAAGCAAACACAGTCGTGGAAGTTGAGAGGACCATTTCTTGGAATTTTATAGTGCAGGACCAAGCAAGTAGTGTACCTGTGGAATTTAAAATCTACTGGTTGTTAATACATAGAGTTGTTGGTTTGGGTATCTGTTTTCGGCCATGAATTGTCAGGTTTTGCATCCAAAGAGGATTTGTAGCCATGGATTTTCCAACAAGGGATTGGAATGCCTTTTTTTTTTTTTTTTTAATTTACTACTCTAAT
>Ga0307517_10013008_pt1 | contig 11347 bp, 10 predicted proteins | sample 23_EM_MG_FD_194515 | JGI IMG/M metagenome (GOLD analysis project Ga0307517, IMG submission 194515) | Populus trichocarpa ectomycorrhiza microbial communities from riparian zone in the Pacific Northwest, United States - 23_EM | ecosystem: Host-associated > Plants > Roots > Unclassified | place... | reverse complement strand
GGCCGTCTTCGCCACCACCGCCGCCACCGTCCCCACCCACACCCCGGCCAGGGTCGCCGCCGCCCCGGCCTGTCCCGTGGTCGCCGACCCCGCGATGGCCGCCGTCGACCAGCGCGTGGACATCAGTCGCATCACCCCGGACCCGGTCTGGCGCACCACCTGCGGCACCCTCTACCGCAGCGACAGCCGCGGCCCGGCGATCGTCTTCGACCAGGGCTTCGCCCCCAAGGACGTCGTCAACGGCCAGTACGACATCGAGAAGTACGTCCTCGTCAACCAGCCCTCGCCGTACGTCTCGACGACGTACGACCACGACCTGTACAAGACCTGGTACAAGTCGGGCTACAACTACTACATCGACGCCCCGGCAGGCGTGGACGTCAACAAGACCATCGGCGACACCCACAAGTGGGCCGACCAGGTCGAGGTCGCCTTCCCCGGCGGTATCCAGCGGCAGTACATCATCGGTGTCTGCCCGGTCGACAAGAAGACCAAGGTCGAGATCATGAGCGACTGCGAGAGCAACCCGAACTACCGCCCGTGGCACTGACGCCCAGGGCGCGCTGTGACGCCTATGTGGCGCTGAGCAGCACCGCCTCCGCACCCACCGGACGGTAGCCCGCCGCCAGGAACGCCCGCATGGAGCGGGCGTTCCCCGGCGCGACCTGCGCCCACAGCGGCTCGTCGGTGAGGTGACGGGCGGCGGCCACCAGGGCCCGCCCCAGCCCCCGGTGCCGTACGTCCTCGTCGATCTCGACGGAGACCTCGAGCCGGCCCCCGACCCCGCGGCCCAGCACCACCACACCGCCCTCCGTCGTCCACGCGCGCACGTCGTCGCGCCGGCCGCGGGCGTACACGATGCGCGGATGGTCGCCGTCCGTGATCTCCCGCAGGGGGAGCGGGGGTTCGCCCGGCAGCGGGGTACCCACGAGCATCGCGTCGATCGTCTCCGCACGACGGCCCGTCCGCTCCAGCAGGGCCATCAGGAACCACGGGTTCATCGGCGCCGCGAGCGCGTCGCACGGCACGGCGGCCAGGGTGTCGTGGACCCACTGCGGATCCTCGTCGATGAAGACGACCGCGTGCGCGGTGAAGGCGAGGACCCCCGCGTCCCGCTCGGACATCTGCGGTACGACGGTCACGCGGCCGTCCGCCGGGGGGAGGTCGTCCCGGGCCACCGCATCGAGAATGTCCCGAAGAGTCTCCATCACCAAACTCCTTGCGCCGCTTGAGTCTCCACCCACTGGAAGGCCCACACTCACAGACATGATCGACGACGGCACCGGACTCCTCACCATCGGGGAGCTGGCCAGATCCACCGGACTGACCGTGCGCACCATCCGCTACTGGTCGGACGAGGGCGTGCTCACCCCGGTGACCCGCTCCGCGGGCGGCTATCGGCTCTACGACGCCGAGTGCGCGGCCCGTCTCGAACTGATCCGCACCCTGCGCGAGTTGGGCCTCGGTCTGGACGACGTACGCAAGGTGCTGGCCGGTGAGACGACGGTCGCGGAGGTGGCCGCCGCGCATGTGGTGGCGCTGGACGCGCAGATCAGGTCGCTGAGGGTGACCCGTGCGGTGCTGTCGACCGTCGCGAGACGTGGTTCGACCGCGGAGGAGATGACGTTGATGAACAAGCTGGCACGGCTGTCGGCGGCCGAACGCAGGCGGATCATGGAGGAGTTCGTGGAAGAGCTGTTCCACGGGCTCGACACCGTCGATCCGGCCATCGAGGAGCGGATGCGCTCCATCGCGGTGGACCTGCCGGACGATCCGACCCCCGAACAGGTCGACGCCTGGGTGGAGTTGGCGGAGATGGTGCAGGACCCGGAGTTCCGGGCGCAGATGCGCAAGGCCGTCGAGTTCAACGCCTCGGACCAGGAGCGCGCCGCCGTCCGCGGCCGGTCCACCTGGTTTCCCATGCGGCTGGTGCAGTTGGGCGCGGAGGCCAGGGAGCGGGGCATCGCCCCCGAGTCGCCGGAGGCCGACGTGATCCTGCGGGAGGTGCTCGGCGACGGCGGCGACCCGGCCGTCGTACTCGAACGGATGGAGTCGGCGTCCAACGAACGGCTCGCCCGCTACCGGGAGTTGCTGGCTACGGTCAAGGGCGGCGGGCCCGCGGCGGCGCACCGGCCGGAGTTCGCCTGGGTGGTCGCCGCGCTGCGGGCTCGTGCGGCCGGTTAGTCTGGCCTCCGTCAACAGGCAGTAAAGCGTTACGAAGGGGCGGATCCGGTGGCGGACATCGAGGAAGCACGCAAGCATTTCCAGCGGATCGACACGGACGGTGACGGCTTCATCACCGCGGCCGAGTTCAAGACCGCCCTGGCCCAGGGAGGCGACTGGAACGTCACCGAGACGGTCGCCGAGGCCATCATCAAGAGCCGGGACCTCAACGGGGACAAGGTCCTGTCGTTCGACGAGTTCTGGGCCCACCTGAACAAGTGACCCGAGAGTGACCTCCGTCTGAGCGGAAGGGGCGCCCGTCCTACGGTGGACGGGCGCCCCTTCCGCCATGCCCGGGCGACGGGACCTCGCGGACACGGCCTAGGAGCGGCCTAGGAGGCTCGCTTCCGGTATGTCCCCGGTGCCACCCCGTACTCCCGCCTGAACGCTTTGGCGAACGCGAACTCCGAGGTGTAGCCGGTTCGTTGGGCCACCAGCCGGAGCGGTATGTCCTCCTCGCGCAGCAGCCGCCCCGCGGTGACCATCCGCCACCACGTCACATACGTCAGCGGCGGTCTGCCCACCAGGGTCGCGAACCGGCGGGCGAAGGCGGCGCGGGACAGGCCGGCCCGGGTGCCGAGTTCCTCGACCGTCCATGGGCGGGCCGGGTCGGCGTGCACTGCGTGGAGGGCCGCCGCGATCGCCGGGTCCGCGAGCGCCGCCGCCCAGCCCGTGGGGTGCCCGCAGCCGTGCCGCCCGTCCAGCCACCAGGCGCGCAGGATGTACAGCAGCAGGGTGTCGAGGAGCGAGCCGACGATGGTGTCCGAGCCCGGCTGAGGTTCCTCCAGTTCCGTGCCGAGCAGCTCCACCGCCGCCCGCAGCGACCGGTGGGCGCCGACCCGGGCGGGCAGGTGGACCACCTCGGGCAGCTCGGTGAGCAGGGGGTGGGCGCGGGCCCGGTCCAGCAGATAGGCGCCGCACAGCAGGACCGCGTCCGGGGGTGCCGACTCCCGTGCGGGGGAGGGCGGTTGGGGCCAGCTGCCGTCCGCGCGCAGCCGCATCTCCGCCACCGGTACATCGAGCCCACTGGCCAGCGCGTGCCCGCGCCCGTGCGCCAGGAACACCACGTCACCGGGCCCGAGCGCCACCGGCTCGCCCTCGGCCGGGATCACCCAGCCCGAGCCCCGCAGCACCACATGGAACCCGGCTCCGTCCGAGGCCTCGAAACGCATCCCCCAGGGCGCGTACCTGTCCCGGCGCGAGGAGTGCGGCCGTCCGGTGCGCATCGCGGCGACGGCGTCACTGAGTACGTCCATCTCCGCACCGTAGCCCGTGCGTTGGAGGCGAAGACGGGCGGACATGAATCGGAGACCGAAGGACATGGATCGTCTCGTGGCCGACGCCTAGCGTCGACGTCATGCCAACCACCGCACGCACCGTGCTCTTTCACGAGATCGGCGGCCCCGAGGTCCTGCGCGTCGAGGACACCGCCGTCCCGGACCCCGCTCCCGGCCAAGTCGCCCTGCGCGTGGAGGCGTTGGGGCTGAACCGCGCCGAAGCCCTGTTCCGCGCGGGCACTTACTACTACCAGCCGTCACTGCCCGCCTCCCGGCTCGGCTACGAGGCCGCGGGCCTCGTCACCGCTGTCGGCGAGGGCGTGACCGAACTCGCCGTGGGAGACCCGGTGTTGACGGGCCCGGGCATCGAGATGAGCAGCCAGGGCGTGTACGCGGAGCAGATCGTCCTGCCCGCGACCGCCGTGCTACGGCGCCCCGCCACCGTCGACGCCGTCACCGGGGCCGCGGCCTGGCTGACGTACACCACGGCGTACGGAGCGCTGCTGGAGACGGCCGGCCTCAGGCCGGGTGACCGGGTCCTGATCACCGGTGCGTCCAGTGGCGTCGGTACCGCGGCGATCCAGGTCGCCCGTCGTATCGGCGCGATCCCGCTCGCCACCACCCGCACCGAGGCGAAGCGGCAGCGGCTCCTGGCGCTGGGCGCGGAGGACGTGATCGTCTCCGGCGAGTCCGGAGCGGAGGGCGTGGCGAAGGAGGTCGGACGGCTCACCGGGGGCCGGGGCGTCGAGGTGATCTTCGACGCGATCGGCGGCCCCGGCTTCCGCCCGCTCGCCGGCGCGCTCGCGCCGGGCGGTTCGTTGGTCGTCTACGGCTGGCTGGACCCCGGTCCCGCCGAGCTGCCCTGGAACTGGCCGCTCACGATCCACGCCTACGCCAACATGGCCCTGACCGGGTCGGCCGACGGGCGCCGCCGTGCCGCCGCGTTCCTCGACGCGGGCCTGACGGACGGCGGTTTCCGGCCGGTCGTGGGAGAGGTCTTCGAGGGCCTGGACTCGATCCGGGATGCTCACCGGCTGATGGAGTCGAACGCCCATACGGGCAAGATCGTCGTACGGATCTGAGGATCTGCCGAACGGTCGAGGGGCCGGAATAGCCGACGGCCGACCCGGGTTGAGGCCACCAGAAGCATGCGCATGCATGAATTCTGGATCGGCGAAGGGTCTGTCATGAAGATCGGCATCATCGGTGCGGGCAACATCGGCGGCAACCTCACCCGGCGGCTCACCGCGCTCGGGCACGACGTCGCCGTCGCCAACTCGCGCGGCCCGCAGACGCTCACCGCGCTGGCCGAGGAGACGGGTGCGACCCCGGTACCGGTCGAGGAGGCGGCGAACGGGGCCGAGGTCGTCGTGGTCACCATCCCGCTGAAGGCGGTCGCGAACCTGCCCAAGGGCTTCCTCGACGGCGCGGCGGCGAACGTCGCGGTCATCGACACCAACAACTACTACCCCGGGCGGGACGGCCGGATCGCCGCGATCCTCGACGAGGGCCTCACCGAGAGCCGTTGGGTCGCGCAGCAGATCGGCCACACCGTGATCAAGGCCTTCAACGGCACCTACGCCCAGGACATTCTCGACGCTCACCGCCCGGCCGGCGCCCCCGACCGCCTCGCCCTCCCGGTGGCCGGCGACGACGAGGCGGCGAAGCGTGTCGTCAGGGCCCTGATCGACGACCTCGGCTTCGACACCGTCGATTCGGGCACGCTGGGCGAGTCCTGGCGGCAGCAGCCGGGGACGCCGGTGTACGGGCTGCGGGAGGGCGTGGACGCGATCGTGAAGGGGCTGGCGGAGGCTTCGCCGGAGCGGACCGGGGACTTCAAGGGCTGAGGAGCATGGAGTGGGGCCGCGGCCGCCCGTGACTCAGGCGCTCGCGGCCCACGTCTTCAACGCCGCCTTGCTCGCGAAGTCCGCCACGTCCTTGTCGTGCGGGTCCGACGTGTACTGGTGGAACTTCCAGTCCGCCTTGATACGGGGCTTGCCGGCCGTCGTGTAGTCGGCGATCCACAGGCCGTCGCCCGCGTAGGACGTCTTGTCGAGGTTCAGCCAGAAGCTGCGGTTGCAGTAGAGGATCACCCGGTTGTTCGGGCGGAGGGACTTCACCTTGCGGATGAAGCTGTCCTTCTCCGCGTTCGTGGCGTGGGTGCCGTCGCCCGTGGTCTCCCAGTCGACGGCCAGCAAGTCGCCTGCTTTTTCGGGGGCCTTGCTCACGAAGTACTCCGCCTGGGCCGTGATGTCGCCCGGCCAGAGGAAGTGGTAGAAACCGACGACCAGTCCCGCGTCACGGCCCGTTTTCGTCTGGGCGGTGAGTCTGGGGTTGACGTACGAATGGCCCTCCGTCGCCTTGATGAAGACGAAGGAGGAGCCGTCCGTGTCGTACGCGGTGGACTGGAACGCGCTTACGTCGATGCCATGCAACATGGGGGACTTGTGCCCCGTCCCCCGGATCCGGAACCTCAGGTTCTGGTGGCCACCGACGACAGTACTGACGCCGATTTCGCCGACCAGTCAGAAGTGATCACACTTGCGTGATCCGCTGCCAATAGTGCCAATTTGGCGGCGACTTCCGCGTCTGTCGGGGCGGTTGAGGAGATCGCCGGGGCCACCGCGTACGCGTCCGTCATGATCAGGATGTAGTGGTTCGTGGAGTAGAACGAGGTGTCGTAGCCGTTGTTGACGTACGTCGCCGCGTCACCGTCGAAGAAGATGAACCACGGGCGGATCGACGTGTCCGAGGTCCAACGGGTCGCCCTGGGATCGCCGTTGGCCGCGCCCAGCACCGCCGGGAAGGCCTGCGCCTGGGCGATCGTGCCGGCCGCGTACAGGTCGCGCAGATGGTCGCCGTACTCCTGGTCCGTCCAGTAGCTGTCGAACGGGTTGGCCTGCTCGACCGTGCCCGGGATCAGTTCGAAGATGAACTTGCCCTTGAGGTCGTCACGGGAGGGCCACGCGTTCGCCTTGGCCGCCGCGTCGAGCGTGGAGTAGGAGGAGCCGAGGAGGTCGGACGGCGTGTAGACGCTGCTGCCGAGCTTCTGCGAGACCAGGGTGTCGAACGCGGTCGGGCCCAGGCCGATGGTCTGGTTGAAGCCCACCTTCATCTCCACCTTGATGATGACGGGAGCGTGGTCCGGGTGCAGGGTGTTCCAGGCGGCCATGTTGTCCAGGCAGCTGCCGAGGTCCTGGTTGCGGTCCTTGCTGTACAGGTCGGCGGGGGTGCTCGCGTACTCGCAGTTGTTGTCGTTGGCGAACAGGTCGCTGTGGCTGACCCGCCAGCGCTTGCTCAAGCTGTCGACGTAGACGTCCAGTTCGAGCAGTGAGGCCCCGGAGTCCAACGCCTGCGCCCAGTACGTGTACTTGTCCTTCTCGTACGCGTTGTGCGTCCCGATCGTCGTCGTCTCGGAGAACTTCGCCGCCGCCGCGTGGGCGTTGCCCGCGGCCCCCGTCAGCAGCAGGGCCGTCGTGCCCAGCAGTGCCGCCAGCCGTCTTATCGCCTTCATGAGTCTCAAGTCCCCTTCGCCGTGGCCTAGTTGGAGCCTTGTTGGCGGCAGCAGCGTAGAGGGGAGCGGTTACTGTCCGGTAGCCCCTGGAGGAACATCGGCTTCCGCACGGCCCGTTTCCGGTGCGGCCGTGATCCGGTCGGCCAGTTCGGAGACGCTGGTGAGCAGTTCGGCGGGTGCTCTGTCGAGGTCCAGGGCGTGGGCCGTGACGGTGATCCCCACGCGCCGGACGACGTGCTCCGTCGGTCCGTCCCGGGTCGTCGCCGCGTAGACGAGATGGCCGTCCGTGAGGCCCAACGCCGTGCAGTAACCGAGGAGTTGGTAGAGGTGCTCGGTGGGTGGCGCGGGGAAGTGCCGGGCGGCGTACTTGGCGTCCACGACCGAGACCGTACGGCCCGCGCGGTACAGGACGAGGTCCGGGCGCAGCCGCACGTGCCCTGCCTGGTCGAGGCGATGGTGCTGTTCCTGGGCGGCGCAGCGGACCCCTCGGCGGGCCAGGGCGTCGGTGAGCGCCAGGGTGAGGAAGCGTTCGAAGACGGCCGGCATGTCGAGCACGAACCCGTCGGCCGAGGTGGGGAGTTGGCCGGTCGGACGCACCGAGCGGCCGGACAGGAGCAGTTCCGCGAGCCGAAGCGCGGGTGCGTAGCGGGAGTTGAGGCGGTTCGGGGTCCAGCGGGGGAGCGGTGTGCCGGGCGGCAGCAGATGGACGCCGGTGAGGTGCTGGGCGAGGTGGCGCAGGGCGAGGCCGGTGTGCGGGGGGAGTTGGGGCAGGTGGGCGGCGCGGTGCAGGGCCGCGAGCAGGATGCGGTTCTCGGCGATGTCCGGGGTGTGGTCGTCGTAGCGGACGGCGACCGGGAGCGGGAGGCCGACGCGGCGCAGTTGGTCCGCCGTGCGGATCCGGCCCCGGATCAGGGGGAGTTCCTCCTCGACCGTGCGGTAGCCGTGCAGCACACCCGCGTCCAGGGTGCGGCGGGTGACGCGGGCGAGGAGGTCGGCGAGGGCGGGCAGCAGGTCGTCGGCCTCGGCCGCCTCGACCGTGTCGCGGAGCCAGGGGTCGGCGGGCGCGTAGCAGAGCAGGAACAGCAGGTTGCGGACCGGGAGTTTGGGGCGCAGATGGAGCTGGATCGCGCCGCCGGAGGGGGTGCGGAGACGGATCAGGCCGGCCTTCTGGTTTCCGGTCAGCCGCCATCGGCCGCCGGTGGCGGGGCTCAGCCGCACCAGCCCGGGTACGCCGAGCAGCGCGGCGAGCTGGTCGCCGGTCAGCTCGCGCACCACACCGGGGCCGGTCTCGTCGACGGTGAGGTGCAGTGGGTCGGCAGTGGTGCTCACTGTTCTTCCGGGTGCGGTGCTCAACGCTCCGCCGCCGTGGCGGCGTTCAGCGCGGCGAGCCCGTACTCCTCCTCGACGTCGATGCCGGTGCCGTAGAGCTGGTCCTCCAGGAGGGGCAGGATCTGGGTGCGCCAGATGAGGTCGCGGCCCTCAGGGCGGGCCGCCGCCGGTTTCATCAGGTACGACGGCCCGATGGCGCGATCGGCGTCGCCCAGCCGGGAGTTGAGCGCGTCCAGCAGCCGGGCCGCCGTGTCGGGCAGCTCGCGGGCGCGCAGCCAGCGCGCCAACAGGCCCTGCACCGGCGGCAGTTCGGGCGACAGACGGCGGAACGCGAAGCGGCGGCGCATCGCCGCGTCCACCAGCGCGATCGAACGGTCCGCCGTGTTCATCGTGCCGATGACGAAGAGATTGCCCGGCAGATGGAACGGGTTGTCCGGGCTGTACTGCGTGGTCACCGGCTCCTCGCGGTACTCCAGCAGGAAGTACAGCTCGCCGAAGACCTTCGCCAGGTTGGCCCGGTTGATCTCGTCGATGATCAGGATGTACGGGTTCGACGGGTCCGTGCGGGCCCGCTCCGCCAGCAGCTTCAGCGGGCCCGGCACCACGTCGAACACCACCGAGCTGTTCTCGCCCCGGACCGGCCGGAACCCCTCGAAGAAGTCCTCGTAGGTGTACGAGGGGTGGAACTGCACGAGTTCCACCCGGTCGGGACCGGCCAGATGGCGGGCCAGCGCGCGGGCGAGATACGTCTTCCCGGTGCCGGGCGGCCCGTGGAAGACCAACTGCCGCTGTTCCTGGAGCTGTTCGGCGGTCTCCCGCAGCCAGTCCTCCGGCATCAGCAGCTGTGCCGCCAACTCCTCGGTGACGGAGGGCAGTTCGAGCTGCTTGGTGACATCGACCTTGATCAGCTCCTCGGCCACCACGTTCTCAAGACCGGCCTGCTCGGCCAGTTCGGCGGCCACGCTGCTGATGTCGTAGACCGTCGGTGGCCGGGTCAGTTGGGCCTGCACCGCCTCGGGCAGCTGGGTGCGCCGCAGCGGCCGGTCGGCCGTGGCCCAACGCACCGTACGGCGGCGGGAGTTGTCGGGTCCGTCGGAGAGGTCGTACGTCGGCGGACCCTGGAGGGTGCCGACGTGGACGTCGTTCGGAGTGACGGTGACGATCACGTCGCCGGGCTTCATCACCGAGAGGAACGCGTGCAGTTGGTAGGTCGCCTGGCCGCGGAGCTGGGCGCTGGCGTCGGGCATCGCCTCCGCGACCGCGCGCTGGACCTGCGGCTTGGAGGAGTCGGCGGGGATGTCCGGCATCTCCCGCCAGGACAGGGAGCAGTAGCCGTGCGCGAGCCAGGACGGTATGAAGTTGGTGCCGTCGACGTTGTATCCGCGCACCAGCCAGCCGCGTTGCGCGTGCTCGGCCGCGCGCCGCCGCCAACGGCCCTGCCAGGGCTCGGCGTAGAAGTCGACCGGTTCTCCGGACCGCGCCTCCAGGGCTTGGTGGAGCGCGAGCAGATCGCGGTCCTGGTCGCCGGTCGGTTCGGGCAGGTCGTCGGTGAAGGCGCCGAGAATCTCCTGCTTGTGATAAATGCTGGCGATGGGCTCGAACACGTCTGGGAAGAGCAGATGCAGCAGGACGTGGATCTGCGCGCGCCCCTTCTTGTGCCCCTCCGACTCCTGGACCGCGAAGCACTCGGCGCGGAACGTCCACGGGGTGTCGAGGACCAACTCCCGTTCCGCCGGGCGCAGTCCGGCGAGCCGCTCCACCAGCAGGACCAGGATCTGGAACTGCGCCCAGCGGTAGTTCAGGAAGCCCTGGCCGCCGTGGATGAACCCGCCCAGACCACTCTCCAGATCGGCAGGGATCGTCACCGGCCGGTCGGCCCAGGACAGCACCTCGCCGATGATCTCGCGCTTCTTGGCCAGCCCTATCTGCTCCGGCACCAGCGGCGCCATGTTCACGAACAGCAGCTCGGCAACCAGCGCGATCGTCTCGTCCGGCGCGCCGTCGAGCTGGCGGCGCAGCTTGACCAGGAACGTGTCCGAGGACTCGTCCGGGTGGTCCACGAAGCGGACGCGCAGATCGGCCGCCGTCCGCTCGGTCCACGCCTCCCACTCCGGCATGAACGCGGACCGCCCGCTCAGCAGCCCGTCCCGGAACACGCGCTGCACCGCCGCCACGACCTCGGCGCCCTCGGACCGTTCTGCCATGACGTCCACCCCCTGGTGCTTGAAGTGCCCACAGTAGAAGGGGTCCTGGTGGCGCGGTCGCACGGTCGACGATAAGTCTGTTCTTGTTTCCAGTACATTGTGTTCTGTTGAGTGAGAACAATATTCTCCTTCAATGAGTCGTCCTGGTATGGGGTTCGCTCTTCGCTTCGACTTCCGCAACCCGGAGTCGGCCGGTACGGCCATGGCCGACCGGTACGCGGCCGCCCTCGACATGGCCGAGTGGGCCGACGGGCTCGGGTGTGCGCGGATCACCGTGTCCGAGCACCACGGCTCCGCGGACGGCTATCTGCCCAGCCCGGTCCAGATGCTCGCGGCGATGGCCGCCCGCACCAAGCAAGTCCGCTTCCTGGTCGCCGCGTTGATCGCGCCCTTCCACGATCCGCTGCGTCTGGCCGAGGAGTTGACGGTCCTCGACAACATCAGCCGGGGGCGCGTCGATGTGATCGTCGCGGGCGGCTATGTGCGCGAGGAGTTCGCGATGTTCGACGTGCCGATGAACGAGCGGGGCAAGCGGGTGACCGAGGTGGTGACCACCCTCAAGTCGGCTTTCTCGGGGGAGCCGTTCAACTATCGCGGTCGTACGGTGCGGGTCACGTCGGCGCCGTACCGGCCGGGCGGGCCCGCCGTCCTGCTCGGCGGCGGCAGCGAACCGGCCGCGCGCCGGGCCGCCCGGATCGCCGACGGGTTCGTCCCCTCGGTGCCCGAGGTGTGGGAGTACTACCGCGACGAGGTCGGCAAGTTGGGCCGTCCCGACCCCGGTCCCAGCCCGATCGGGCCGA
>Ga0307517_10013007_pt1 | contig 11347 bp, 17 predicted proteins | sample 23_EM_MG_FD_194515 | JGI IMG/M metagenome (GOLD analysis project Ga0307517, IMG submission 194515) | Populus trichocarpa ectomycorrhiza microbial communities from riparian zone in the Pacific Northwest, United States - 23_EM | ecosystem: Host-associated > Plants > Roots > Unclassified | place... | reverse complement strand
AAGGTTCTGCCTTTTCCAAGGCGTTCCTAACGTCCTGATGTTGTGCCCCATACCACCGAACGATTTCTGCAAGATTGACTGGTGCTTTGTTTGTTCCAATAGCGTTGTAAATTAAGTTGTAGCGTCTTTCAAGCTGATCACTTGTGATATTCGCCTTGCGGGTTGTTTGAGAAGAAGCCATATTCTTTGTTCGAGAGAGTTTTACTATAACCATCGTCAATGAACAATTCACGCTTTAATAGTATGGCCTACCTTTGTGGATTTGTTCTTGCTGGTCAGCTACAACTCGCAGGGGGGGTAGCCTATCTTTGTCCTTTCTCCTCCCAATTGAGATGCCCCATCGTTTATCCCCATCGTCAGAAATTGTACCAGTCCAGTCTAAAGTGGTTCCATTGTCCAACGATGATGGAATAGGATGTGCTTGAATGAGAGGGTCAAAAATCGCCGTGGAAGGACTGAAGTCGACATCTGATGAGGTGCTGCTACTCAATTTACGGCCTGAAGGAAATGGTGATGAAGGTGAAGGCGAAAAACTTGGCTGTAGAATTGGTTCACCCGATTCCTTTCGGTCTGAACTTGGGGAAACGTGGTAGGAGCTCGGTTTTTCGGGGGTAACAACTAGTTCTTTTTTCAGTCGAGCCTCTCGACGGGCTTTCAGTTTCAGTGCGCGTTGCACATCCTGTAGAATCCTTGGATCTATTCAAAAGTCAAGTCTAGCCCATCACAGATGCATCAGTTCTTTCTACCTTCATGTGCTACATCATATATTCAGCTTTATTTTTACTCCAGATGAGGAAAATCCAAACGCACAAAGGTCGTATTCATCAGAAAATACCCCTACCCCCAATTCGGTGTCCGGGGCCGTGGGTAGCAGTTCCAAACGTGTTAAACCCGCCATTGAGGGAGTTCTTCTATGACGCGATAAAGATGATTCTGGGGAAGCAGGTGGCAAGTCGGATGGCCGTGCCCGACGTCGAGGGTCGGAGGCATTCAGAGGATTCAGAGGAGAACCCCGCCTCACAGGTGGGGTAAGAGTCGCAAGTCCTTTAGGTGCGTCAGGTCGATAGCGCACGGGTCGAGAAGAACTCGGCTCATGAAGTGGGAAATGTATTCGGGATGATGAGGGTTTGCTGTTCGGTGTATCTCGCGGGGTGTAAATATCATCCTCCATACTTGGTATCTCAGTGTTCTCCATAACCTTCTCGTGTCCGTGATAGATAAGCGAAGATTATGCACAAGAACTGGCAGCAACGAAAGCCAAAATTCAGTTCCAAAGTTTGCCAACTAGCTAGTTAAGCTTACAACGACCCAGATTGAGGACCGCAACGGTTCGCGAGTTCAACGACGCACAATGGGATAGCTTGCGGACCAATTAGTGGCCCGGAGAAGGCAGGTAAATGTTAGTGTAAGAGTAATCCTGGCATTCTGGAGGCAAGCAGCTCTTACCTGGTTACGTAATGTGTACTGAAAATCACAGTGTTGATCTCAATCCAAACATGGTATTTAATTCTATCCAATGTGGGGGAGCGAGTCTACGGATAAACTAGTTATCGAAAACGCGGCATTCGACGTCCTGGAAGATTTCTCTTGTTTACAAGGACACGGAAAAACATGAATGCTGTAAGCCCAGACAAGGAAAACCTTCAGAGCTGTCAGTTGGAAAAGAAAGAAGATATCAAGTTTGCATACCAAGTTATGACGTAGGAAAGATGCGAATTTCTTAAGTCCACGGTAGGTGCACGACCGATGGGAATTCCTTTCTTAAGCCTAATGTTAGCTTCCCCTGCGTGACCCTCTGTGAAAGTCAATTCGACGATAATAATAAAAAAAGAATAAAGGTTAGAGCTCACCAAAAATTTGCTCTATGAATACTGGCTGAACATCTGAGGCGTCCCCACCCGCAAAATCAGCCATTTTATCTACATCTATCCAATACCACTCTCCATGCTCGGGATCGTTGTCAGGAGTGAACACATTCCGAGGCTGGGATGTCCGCAGCATTCCTAGAATTTCGACTTCCCCATCTTCCCTTTCTGAAGTGAGAATATCGCGGGACACGAACCCTCGATCGACGAGGACTGTAGAACCGTTTTCGCGGATGAGTGGTGTGACGATATGGATACCATGAACGCCATCGCGAACTCGAGGGGTCAGTATCATGGTATGCGCATGGTCCCATTTCCCCTTAACCAGCACTCTGCGGAAAACAAACTCCGGTATCACTGAAAGACTGGTTGACCCGTATATTTTAGTCAAGCGAATGTCGATTGGAAGAAAATCGGCTGAACTTGATGTTGGGTGGGAGAGAGTGTGGTTGAAGCTGTAGCTTTTCTTCTAGTTCGTCAATTAAAGCTATTTTCCATTTGAGTCGTTTCAGTTGCCATGTTCCCAAGGCAAATGTGAAGATCGGCATAATTCCAAGCAATACCATCGTGGGCTTCATCCAAGGTTCACGACCAGCTTTGTAAACTGTTGGAACGGACGACTTTGTAGAACGAAACCATGATTGTCTTGGTGGAGAGCTGTGCAGACAGCGCCGCGTGGAAGAGAAGCCTGAGGAGAAGGTGCCCCGAAACATATCCGAAGGTAAGAGGCAAGTTTCGGTTCCCAAAGGCCTTGGCGTCTCTTTCAAACATAACCAAAGCAGGTCATTGCCTCATCGAAATCGGTCGTACAGGAGACATTGCTGCGTTCGACCAACAGCTGCGCTTCCACATCTCACATATAAGCGAAAGCGCGCTGCAAATCCTATCTACCTAGAACCAGGTCCCGAAAACATGTAAGTTACCTAAAACCTTTTGTGCTGTACTTGTCCCTAATCAATGTAATACGCCAGGTTTGGCGGCGCCCGTGGACGTCAAAACGTCGATATAGATGAGGAGATTCACTATCCGACACGTCCTGTTGATAAGGAGAAGGCCGAACAAGAGCTTGTAATAAATATCAAGAAGGCGACGAGTCCTGAAGAAACAGCACCGAAGCAGAAACATGTCCGGAGTTCGTCATTGCTCAACAATTTAGAGATAACTGTCTGATCGTCTCTCAGAATGCATCGTCTATACATGGGACTATCATTCTTCCATATCTTTTTGGAGTGGCCTGAGGGTTCAACCCATCCTTGCGGATGAGGTTCAGACATTTAAAGCTCTCATAACGGTTCACAAAGTTTTGCAGGAGGGTCATCCAATTGTACGTTTAATTCAAACCGTAACTCTTGTCCCATTCTGATGATATACAGACTCTTAAAGAAGCCCATGGTCAGACTGCATGGCTCGAGACTTGTGCCCGGACGGTTGGTGCAGACGGACAAAGAGGTAAGGAGGGATCTAGTTGTCTCGTTTCATACATTCACACCCTACAGGTTATGCACCTCTCATCAAAACATATGTCCAATTCATCCTTACAAAACTAAGATTCCATCGTCTTCGTCCGGAATTTAACGGCCTGTTTGAATATGAAGAATATGTCACCTTAAAAGGAATCGATGACCCCAACGAAGGGTTTGCCTTCCAATGCTTTCTATTCTTCCCGTAGACTCATATTTGCTTAGATATGAAACAATCTCCGACCTTATGGCGCTCCAAGACCAAATCGAATCTTTCCAGAAAACAGTGTTTTCCCACTTTGGCCATTCCACAAATAATGAATGTCGTATTTCTGCCTTGGTGCCCCTTGTTAAGGAAAGCTGGGGTATATACCGATTCATCACATCCATGCTTCGGGCCATGTTCAGAAGTGAGCCTTGTTATTACTGCCACAATGCATTGTCATCTTCATGCATTTTCTTCCAGGAACAAATGACCAAGATGTGCTGGAACCACTACGAGAACGATATATTTCACAACACTATAATCTTCGAAAATTCTATTATGAATGCTCCAATCTGAAGTACTTGACAGGCCTCATCAACGTCCCGAAATTGGGTCATGTATGTTTCTCTATTTCTTAATCTGTACCCAAAGAGAATTGATGGGTTTGTAGGAACCGCCAAACCTGTTGGATAGTGGCGACGCCCCAGATTTACTAGCTCGCCCCAAGGCAGCGGCAAAATCGCCAACGCCGCCTCAAGCTGCACCTTCACCAAGCGCAGCAGAAATAGATGAACAGGCACGGATGTTGAAGCAGTACGAGGACAAGCAAGCAGCCATTCAAGCGCAGCGCGAAGCAGAAGAACGGCAACGCTTACAACTGGAGCAACAACAGCAGCAAGAATTCGAACAACGTCAACGTGAACAAGCCGAAGCCCAGAGGCAGGCCCAGGAGCAATTGATGCAACAGCAGATGATGTACAACAACCAAGCTGCCCAACAGCAAAGTGAACTTGAGCGGGAACTCCTTGCCATGCGAGGCCAATATGAACGCGATCAAATTTTCCTGGAGCAATATGATCGCGTACGTGATTTATCTACTCTTCCAGAGGTATTGATTCCAATGTATCAGGTAGCGGGTCAAAGCCCTCGAAGCTGAACTCAGTGGCGTCAACACCCACATTGGTTCCCAGCTGACGGCTAAAGATGATTTGATCAAGCAACTACAAGATCAAGTCACACTCTGGCGTAACAAATACGAGGCTCTTGCTAAACTCTACAGCCAACTTCGTACGGAACATTTGGACATGCTTTCTAAGTTTAAACAGATGCAACTCAAGGCAAACTCTGCTCAAGAAGCCGTCGACAGAATGGAACGAATGGAAAGAGACCTGAAGGCGAAGAACTTGGAGCTCGCCGACATGTTGAGGGAGCGTGATCGCGCCCGATTTGATATTGACCGGCAGAAGTCATCTCACAAGGAGGAAGTTGACCGCCTGCGCCGCGAGCTCAACTTTGCAAATGAGCGGGCGGAGGACTCTTCCCGTTCCAAGAACTCCGAGGTATCCACTGTCATGTCAAAATACAACAGACAGTTGTCAGAGCTTGAAGATTCCCTCCGCGTAAGACTCTCTCTATTAGGCATTCTCCTCTTCTTCATTTCTTCTTCAGGCAAAGCAATTACAAATTGATGACCTGCTCGTCAAGCTCAATAACGCTTCCGGAGATTTGGAGAGACTGAGAGATGAAAAAGATCAAGAAATTGAGATTCTTCAAGCTGGAATGGATAGCACTATCGAACAATTATCAGAAGCACAACAGGTATCCTTTTACTCAAGTTCTAACCCAGATAAGTTTCTAACTTTACTTCTTTTAAGAACCAGGGTTTGGTCGACGAAACGACGAATGCTCAGATTGACACCTTGATTCTGGACAACCGCAAGAAGCTCAATCAGATTATTGGTACCTTTGATTTATTTCAAGTAACCTTCATGGGCTTATGCCTTTTTTTTGTTCCAAGATTCCATCCTGCAAGCATGTGTTCACAAGGTCGACGATGCAATTTACGAGCTAGAGTCCCCAACACAAGCCGGTAATCTGAACTCAACGCCGGAATACACATTATCAATGATTGAGAAGTCATTGAATAATGCCACTGAATTTGCAACCATCTACAATCTCTATCTCGGGGGTGAAGTTGGTGGTGATCACGTCGAAGTTATCAAATCAGCCAACGAATTTGCCCAATCCCTCTCTGATGTTCTAATCAACACAAAGGGTATCACTCGCTTGGCTAGCGACGACGATGCCTCCGACAAAATTATAAACGTCGCAAAATCTGCGGGAGATGTTGGTTTGCGATTTTTCGAAAACCTTCAATCATACAAACTCGATCTCCTCCAACCCATGCAACGCAAGGAAGTTGCAATGCGAAATAACAGTCAGGCCCGTGCTTCTCTCACCAAATTATCTGAAGTTGTGGACGGGCTGATTCCGAAGGGCGCAAAAGCTGGTGCATTGGCGCGAGCGAATGGTAACATCGGCGATCTGGTGGAACAAGAAATGAACAGTGCTGCCCAGGCGATAGAAGCTGCAACAGAGCGGCTTCAACAACTCATGTCGCGTCCACGAGATTCGTCGCGTTATAGTGCTGTTGACCTTCAAGTCCATGATTCTATTCTCTCCGCCGCTATGGCCATCACAAGCGCCATTTCGCGCCTCATCAAAGCGGCGACAGATTCTCAACAGGAAATCGTCGCTCAAGGAAAAGGTTCAAGCTCAGTGCAACAGTTCTACAAGCGCAACAATCGGTGGACGGAAGGCCTTATCTCTGCGGCAAAAGCAGTAGCATTTGCTACTAATTTACTTATCGAGAGCGCTGATGGTGTCTTGTCCGGGACACATTCCCTTGAGCAACTCATCGTCGCCTCCAATGAAGTTGCTGCTGCCACCGCACAACTCGTCGCTGCCTCTCGCGTCAAGGCAAACCTGATGTCCAAGACACAGGAGCGTCTCGAACTTGCAGCGAAGGCAGTCACAGCCGCTTGCAAAGCTCTTGTCCGGCAGGTCAAGGCAGTCTCCGCAAGGCAAGCAGAAGAGGAGGATGTCGATTACAAGAGCATGGCTGTCTTGGAATTCAAGAAACAAGAGATGGAACAGCAAGTTGAAATTTTGAAGCTGGAGAAGGATCTTGGAGCCGCACGACACCGTTTGGGTGCTATGAGGCGCGCTGGATACCACACGGAGGAAACGGATTGAACAAGGTTTCGTTAATCGTCTGACGTCTATTATTTGCATCTTAATGAAAACGATAATCTTCCTAGGTATGAAAGTATGTGGTATAGCAGGTTATGTATAAGGAATGTCAACCATATAAAATGGCCATGATGTAAGGTTTAAGTAAATAAAGGAATAAAGGTCAAACGAAACAGAAAATGGGGCAGATAATATACAGGCAGCATGCCTTGAAGGCAAATAAGGTGCGAATGAAGTTGGCAATGAATTGGAAGCGTCGAATCTCGATGGTACAGAACGCAAGTGATTTTTAAAAATCCACAAATGACCATCGTCAGCGTCATGCCTCGCTTCGTATCGTATCAAAGGATTCCCTGGCTAGATCCAAAAAGCTTCCAGTGACCAGTTGGTCAACTTCGGACTCTGTTCCTTGATCCGAGTCATCGCTAATGTCCAGAAACGAGGGTTTCCGCGGGATTGATTGACGATGCAAGCTTTTCTCCACAGTAAGTTTCGATCGCATGGAACTTGATTTTTGGATTGAGACATGTGAAGGAAAGGGCGGGGGCGTTGGGTTCGGAGGGTCAGGTTCTGAGATTACTGCTGGCCGACGACGTCTTGGTGGTGGTGGCAGGCTTGTCATCTCTAAGGTTTGTGGAGACAGCGACGAAGAAGTTGGAGACGTCGTTTGCATAGAGCCTTCGTGGTGGTCGCCGACGGTGGATAGAATAGACAAAGGAGGGCTGTTAGGTCGCGATAAAGTGCTCGGCGGCTTTGCGGTAAAAGAGTTGGAGCTCATCCGTATTTGCATTTGCTTACTATTTGGTCGGGTAGCCGGTGGTGGGGGGGAGAGACCGACAGGCGAAAAGTCATGATTTTTGTCGTAGTCGGTAGCCATCGTCGATGTAGATAATATCGAGAAACCCCGACTCCTTGTAGAATATGCTGGCGAGTTTTCTACGCTCTCTTCAAGCCGAGCCAACTCTTCTCGGGACATTATCACCTGGGGGGTATACTCCGGGACTACTGGACTAGCTGGCATATGATCAGAAGCCTCGTCCCAAAAGGATGATGATGGCCTGGTCCCTTTCGGGCTTAAATAAGGCTTGTAAGGCCCCAGATGTGAGCCATGGTCTGAACGCAGACTAAAGGTAGATAGTGTGTCGTCGTCCCGGTTTGATGTTTGTTGCGATAAAGATAATTTACTGATGCTTGAGCCTGAGAATAGCCGCCTACGCCCAGATGTACACCCTTTTCGCGAATCGGAAGTTGGGGTCTGATTCCCACCAAACTCAGGGAGTGATGGGAAACTCGTAGCATTGGAGGCACTGGAAGGCCGGACAGATAAGGGGATGTGTGGGATGGGTAAACGAGGGCGGGCCAAATTACGCGGCTTGCGAAAGGTAGCTTCAGGGGACATTTTCGGTGTTGTGGATGGTGAAGTGTGGTTATTGCGCCGCGAAAGCGTTTGGTGTGAATTTGAGTTTTTGAGTGTACGAGGGGAACCAGGTGCAGTTTTTGACTCTTTTTGAGCTGGGCCTACGAGATTGTCTGGTTCATGTCGCCGTCGAGCCTGAGGACCCCTTTCTGAAATCCGCCGCTCGTGATCTTGAACCCCATAGGGCGCACCTGCACCCACAACATCGGCTGCTGTGGATGTCGTAGATCTAAAAGAAAGGGAAGAAGATAAGGCTGACTCGATTTGATAATCCGCGCCAGGACGTTGGTTTGCAGTTGGCTCGTCGGCCTGAGATGGTGGCGGAGGAAGACGCTGTGTCGGTGGGGCACTGGGTGGAGTTTGGAGTCGCGACACAGAAGCTTGGCGGATGATAACCTTGGGAGAGATTGGGCTGTCCTGAGAAATCGGAAAATTTGTGGACGAAGACTCGACGAAATTATTGGAGGATGGGGATGTATGTGACAATTTTCGCGAAGGTGGGCGGTCTTGGACAAAAAATCCAGCTTTTTGGGTCGACCCGCCATCCGTCAAACCCCTCGCACGCATTTTTGGCCGTGCGACAGCAGGATCTGGCTGACTACGGCGGTACACATAAGACGAGCCAAGGTTAGATGATGGGCTGACGGATGGCGAAACCGAATTTTGCCGGGCTAATGGTTCTGCGCGCTGGACCTGAAGACTACCAACAGATCTTCTATGTCACGGAAGTCAGATATATTCCGTGTGGCTGTGTAAAAATTAGCAGTTACGTACTTGTTGTGCAGGCGCCTGAATTCCGATGTTATCCTGGTAGATACCGGTGGTACAGGCAAAATCTCGATAGCATGAACATGAGAGTTGGAAGAAGAAGAGGCGTAGGAGACTCGATTGAACGTGTCGGGTTTCTTGTGAAGAAAATCGGTTACAGATGGGTTTGAATAGGCCGACAAACGGTCGGGATCTGAGGGCACAGGGACTGCAATTACAGAACGACCGGCAAATGGATCCGCATCAGAGAGAGTGAGCAAGGACTGGCGTTTGAGATCTACAGGAGTACGGGGCTCGAAAGAATCGACTCTGGTCCGGGTGGAGGAAGGTTTGGAGGAGGTGTGAATTTTTACAACAGGGGGGACTGGAGGCGGGGGCTCCTGAATTGCAAGAGAAGGAGTGTGTTTTTTGGACTTGAGGCCAATGGCAGAAGCGAACGAAGTGAATTTACCCGACGACTTGGGTTGCTGCTGCTGCTGCTTCTTATTTTCGAGAACATACCCCTGACGAAGATCCTTGGTGCTCGGCGACCTGGACAGCGACCACCAGGTGCGCACAGGCTGCTGCTCTGAGGGCGACAGTGCAGCGGCCGTGGCTGGCATATGGTGGAGGAGGGGAGAGAAGTCACGGACGCATGCACGCAGCCCTGATCACCCGGGCCTGTTTCCAAAGCAATCCTCCCATCAAATTGCATAGATGATATAACATAGGTATTCTATATATGTAGCTTCAGCCGAGCTCCGCCCACATATCTTCTGCATCCCTATCTCGCGCCGCTTGTGCTGCTCTCGGCATATCTGTAAATGCTTGTTCCTGTCCGCTTGCATCAAACAGCACCGAATTTCGCACAAGCGGTCGGTTTAACTCCGTATCTTCCTCGTCCTCACTCTCAAATTCCATGTCCGCAAATCCAGCTCGACGCGCAGCGTTAATATCAATTGGCTTTGGTCTCGAAAATATAGATTGTCCCGATCTGCCCAACTACTTTAGATTGAATGACAAAGCAGGGGTGCTGACTTACTGCCTCATCACAGATGCGAGTCGACCAAACTGAAGGACGTTCCGCGCCACGAGTAAGAGAGTATCAAAAACTTCTTCTTCTTTACTACCTGCCCCGCATTTTGCGAAAGCAAGAACTAGCAGTGTGAGTGCACAGAACACTGTAAGAATGAGATCCACGGTGTTGAATGGTGATTTCCAGAATTGCTAAAATAAAGCGCTGTGACGTCGAATTTATCTCTTAAAAAGCAAGTTGCGCACCTTCCCGAGTGCGACCAAACGTATTCCTACTTCCAGAATCATGGCAGTGTTGATGATGACTTCCAAAATATAGAATGCGAGGCCAGGACACCCATCGGTCAAGCTCAAGATCACCGTTGTCACTGATAGCGCAGCCATGCTCAAATAGAGAAATATGTATGTCCTTGAGTGCACAAAGCGATTGGCGAGGCCCCGGGTGATCTCGCCACGCGTGAGGGCATATATCGAACGTGTAGCTCTGAAACCATCCCAATGAATTACAGTGTGAAGGGCAGAACGAAGCGCACTGACGCGACTGGTGGTTCATAGCTTTGTGAGGTAGGGGTTACTAAGGGATCACTTTCTTCTCCGTGTTCGAGGTCCCGACTCTGCGAAGTGGGCTGGGACATTGGGAGCCGAGCCTGAAGGAATGGCGACTGGCATAAGTGATTGCGGCCTGCTGCCAAAGGGCCTCGCCAAACACACATAAGCAATCTGTTACGCAGCACAGCCACCCCAACCTTTCTCCATCACTTCCGAGTCGCAGCCTGCGAGTCCCAGAACCTCCCTCTACCACTACCCCACAAGAGTCCTATCAAAATGGGAGGCGGCGATCTGAATATGAAAAAGAGCTGGCATCCCCTGCTCCTGAAGAATCAGGAGAGGGTGTGGTTGGAAGAGAAGAAGTCGGTGAGTCACACTGAGTCCTCTCTAGGATTTAACCTCATACTAATGGCCCCCGCAGCTCGAAGAGAAGAAGAAACTCGATCAATTGCGCAAGGAGAAAGAAGAGGAAAGGCAACTTCAGGAACTCCAACGTCTACAGGAAGAACAAACAGGGAAAAAACGAACGGAAAAGTTAGAATGGATGTATGCAACTCCCGCCACCGGGAGTGCTCAGAATCCGAACGATCTGGAAGACTACCTCTTAGGCAAGAAACGGGTTGACAAAATTTTGACTGCCGACGAAAAAGAAAAAGTGTGTCCAGCTCACGTATTTTCCTTTATCCAGCTAACTAATGTCTTACTTCAGGTCGGGGCTGCCCACAAGAACTTCATTGCCGTCCAAAATGCTAACAATGCACGGGACATTACTGCCAAGATTAGAGAAGACCCCCTATTGGCCATCAAACAACAGGAACAGGCTGCCTATCAGGCCTTGCTCTCGAACCCTCTTCGGTTGGCGAAAATGCAAAAGGAACTCGGAGTGAAGCCAAAGAAGGACAAAAAGGAGAAGAAGAGGGAGAAAGAAGAGAGGAAGCGCTTGAAACATGAGCGCAGGAACCACAGGAGCCGTGACTCCCATTCAACCAGCCCATCACGTTGGAGAATTGGCAAAGATCGATCTTCTGTATCGAAC
>Ga0307517_10013006_pt1 | contig 11349 bp, 8 predicted proteins | sample 23_EM_MG_FD_194515 | JGI IMG/M metagenome (GOLD analysis project Ga0307517, IMG submission 194515) | Populus trichocarpa ectomycorrhiza microbial communities from riparian zone in the Pacific Northwest, United States - 23_EM | ecosystem: Host-associated > Plants > Roots > Unclassified | place... | reverse complement strand
TATATATATATATGTATATATATATATATATGTATACATCACATTATATTAAAAAATTCTAAATATTTTATAAATTTATATTTCATGTTAAATTCGAGCGAGTTTCGAGTCGGGTTTAATAATATTCATAATTTATTTATTATCTATTAAATAAGATAATTATATCAATCTATTCTAATAGAGTTATGTTAGTATTTATGGGCTAAAATTGTTATTTTTAATTAAAATTTAAAAAACAAATAAAAATAAAATAAAATAATAATAATAATATTATTATTATTATTATTGTGGTGGTGGTGGGAAGAGGGCCAAGTAGTCCCAATCAGCCAATCTAAATAATGACAGACTTGTCAGTCATTCTCATGAGAAATAGCCTGGAAACGATAATGAGAACACAAATTGTAGGTGGAACTTCTCTTTAGTGTAAAGACAACTATGCCCCCTTCTTAAACCTCCATACTCCAAAGAATCTGATTCACATGTATTTTTATTTATTTTTGCTTTTTAAGATTTTACTCAAATTCAAATCCCACTACTTCTGTGTCCCCTGTGAAGGATAATGTTGGCTCACTGTTTTAGACTTCAAACTGCAGTTTCTGGCAAGGAAAAAAAAACATTATAATTTATCTCCCAAGTTAGTTTTTAAATTGTTTAAAAATATATTAAAATAATATATATTTTTAAAACATATTTATTTTTAATATAAAAAATAATTTAAAATTAAAAAATTAAATAACAAAATAATAATTCAACCGCAAATCATTAAAACAAGTTATAGGTTGACATTTAAGGTTCTCTTTTTCATTCTTTTTAATTATAAATTTAACGATTTAGGATCTGTTTGGAAAACGATGCAAACTGTATTTTATTAAATTTTAAAAATTATTTTTTTATTTTTTTAAATCGTTTTGATGTATTGATATCAAAAATAATTTTTTAAAAAATAAAAAAAATATTATTTTAATATATTTATAAATAAAAAATATTTTAAATTATAAACACCACCATATTTCAAATATACCTTAAATTATACTAAAATTACGTTGGTTGAAAAAATAAAGTAAAAAGGTAGATAACTGGAGAGTAAAACCAACACAACATCAATGATGAAAAGACAGTTACAATTTGTCACACACACACACACACACACGCACACGCTTGAATAAATATGTAAGCAAGCTAATAGATTTTATAAAGCCGCCTCCACACAATACTCATGACAAATCTCCCTCTCCAGTCAAATCTCCCTCTCCTTCCCTTCTCCTTCCTTCCCATCCCTTCCCTCCTTCTCTAATGTCTTTCACACTCCCTCTATAAATCCACACAATTCAACCGATCTCAGCCTTGGCAGCCCCCAAAACTCGCATAAACCAACCTTGGCACACAACCGGCAACCCCATCAATGGAAATGGAAGTTGTGATGCCAGTGCCACCTGTGGACTTCAACTTCGATAGCACTTGTTCTTCTCCTTACATGACAGCTCCTTCAAGTCCTCAAAGATTTGGAAACTTCTTCTTGAGTGCCCCAACAAGCCCCACTCGTGCTTCTTCTTTCTACAGGGAGCTAAATGATATTACTCTTTCTACAAATTCATCTTCTTCAATGATCCCTTTTGACTGGGAAGAGAAGCCTGGAACTCCCAAATCCAAGAACCAAAGAGAAGACAACAGCAGGAATGATAGTGATCACGATGGTTTTCATGAAGATTTTGAGTTCGATTTTAGTGGTCATTTAGAAAGAGCTTCCTTATCGGCTGAAGAACTCTTTGATGGTGGCAAGATCAAGCCTTTGAAGCCACCACCTGGCTATGATTCCTCAGTTTCTTCTCCAAGGTCTCCAAGATCACCAATATCAAGAACCACAAAGGGATTTGACCCCTTTCAAGCTGCCATTGAAGAGACGCGTAAAAGAGAGGTTAAACTACAACCTAATCAACAAGGCCAAGCACCCAATCAACGTGGAAGAGGCAGAAGAAACGGTGGCTCTTCATTTTCGGCTGGTTCTATACGTAAAGGAAGCAGATCTTTATCTCCTTTAAGAGTTTCAGACATCATGTTTGACCAAGAAGAGAATTCCCAGAATTCAAATTCTATTGCTTCAACAGAAATCACCCCCAAATCATCTTACACATCTTCTATCTTATCCGCGATATCATTCACATCGAAAAGGTACAAGAAATGGAAGCTAAAGGACTTATTGCTATTCAGAAGTGCATCAGAAGGTAGCAGAACAACAAGTTGCAATGATGAGCTAACAAGATTTTCAGTCATGTCCAAAAAAGAAGGGACAGAGGATGTCAAGAATTCTAGCTTTCGATCCACGGATAGCGTAGGGAGTGCCAGGAGGAGATCAGGGTCTATATCAGCTCATGAGGTGCATTACACAGTGAACCGGGCAGTTTCAGAGGAAATGAGAAGGAAAACGTTCTTGCCATACAAGCAAGGTCTCTTGGGGTGCTTAGGATTCAATGCTGCGCATGAGATCGCTAGAGGTGTTGGTTCTTTGACACGTGGATGATTCAGATCACCTCGATCTTGTTTTGTGATTTGAGTTTTAATTAATGGTTAGCAAAGTATATTTGCTATTACATAATTATAGTGTTAATTACTTTGTGTCTGTATCCATGAAATGGACACAAATTGTATGAAAATACTGCATAATTGATAAAAAGGCATCTACAGGATTATAAATCGTGTAAAGCTGCTTGTGGTTGGTTGGGTCTGAGATGTTGTTTACCAAGTAAAATATTTAAAGAGGAATGTAGTTTTTATGCTTATCTATAAATTCAGCATGGCATTTTCTAATGTTTTCTGGCAACACATGTTTGATGCATACAAACTTGACCGAACACAAATATTATTTTTGCACTTTAATCTGCATTAACATATATTCTGGCATTGCCATTCCGGACCTCATTGTAATATGTGGTGATTCCTATCTTGCAGGGGAAATTCATGTGTTTCAATCCTAAGAAATGTTGTAAATAAAATATGATGAAGTAAAAGAAAATAGAACTTGAGTGTGTACAGATATTGTCTTTAAAGATATTTTCTCAATACAAAGCTATCCTTCAAGATTCAACAAGTTCTTTCTCTAAAACGAGAGTCACAGAAACAACAGCTAGATCAAGAGCGAAAGGAAATACCAACAAGTTTTCCAAACACAAGAAAATACAATGATTTTCGGCACACTTTGATTGTACGTAATAATGCATGATATATTTGGCTGCTAACATGTAAAAGCTAGACATGAAATAAATTAGAGAATTAAAAAGTTGTTATAACAGTTCAAAAATAAAAGAGCTGGTAGGGAATTAAAGAGTTGTAATTATTAAAATAGTTTTAAAATAAAAAAGGGAAAGAGCCGTTGCCTTGCACGCAAGGAGGGCAATCAAAGGTTTTTCTCTTGCTCAGCTCAAACTTATGTGAGTGAGCCCACTATCATTTTCTTGTTGGTTATTATTGTCAACAATGTCCGGGTAGTTTAGAGATAATTGTTTGTATAAATTCACAGTGCAGTTTCTTTATTGCATAGAGCTTGTATATATACATGTACAATAACAATCCTGTTTAAGGATGAAAAACTAAGAATATAAATATACCAAAATCTTTCCTAAACTTATTCCTGATTTCTAGTTTTCCTATTTTGTAATATTTGATTGCTAAATTAGTTCTTGTCAGCACTTCCCTTCAAGTTGGTGCAAAGATATCTTGTATGCCCAACTTGTTGAAAGAGCAATGAAACACTTTACTTGATACTGTTTTAGTAAGTATATCTGCTAATTGATCCTCAGATCTGACAAAAGGAAAAATCACAGTCTTCTCATCGAGTTTTTGCTTGATGAAATGTCTATCTACTTCCACGCGTTTAGTTCGGTCATGTTGAACTAGATTATTGGCTATAGTAATTGCGGATTTGTTGTCGCAGTACATCTTGATCTTGATCTCAGTCTCTATAAGATATCTTAGCTTCTTAAGTAGCCCTTTTATCCATAGTATTTCACATAATCCTTTGGTCATCCATCTGAATTCTCCTTCAGCACTAGATAAAGCAACAACATTTTGCTTCTTACTTTTCCAGATCACCAAGTTTCCTCGAAAAAAGGTAAAATATCCTAATGTAGACTTTCTATCAGTCAAATTCTCAGCCCAGTCTACATCAATATAACCAATGATGTTAAGGTGATCATTCTTTGAGAAAAGAATTCCTCTTCCCGGAGAGGATTTTAAGTATCTAAGTACTCGCAATGTTGCCTCCATATGTACTTCACTTGGGTTGTGCATGAATTGGCTGACTAAATTGACTGCATGTGCAATATCAGGACGTGTATGTGAAAGGTAGATGAGTCTTCCCACCAATTTTTGATATCGTTCTATTTATAGAAACTTGATCTAGATATTCTACTAAACAATGATTTTGTATGATTAATGAATCCACAAGTTTGCAATCTAACATACCTATCTCAACTAATAGGTCCAATACATACTTTCTTTGTGAGAGGAATATGCCCAATTTTGATCTATATACTTTGATGCCCAAAAAATACTTCAACTCACCACGATCCTTCATTTCAAATTCACTTGCTAGATACCTTTGTAATTCTGAAATTCCTTCTTCATCATTTCCTGTGACTATCATATCATTAACATAAATAATCAAAGCTATTATTTTTCCCCATTTCTTTTTAGAAATAGTGTATGGCCCGAGTTGTTTTGGCTAAATCCATGCTTCCGCATTGCTAGACTAAATCTTCCTAACGATGCTTTAGGAGATTGTTCCAGTCCATAAAGTGATTTTGTAAGCCTGCACACTATATTTTCTTTTCTTCCAGTAAAACCAGGAGGAACATCCATATACACTTCCTCATCTAAATCTCCATGAAAAAATGCATTCTTTATATCAAATTGATATAAAGGTCAGTCTAGGTTTGCTACAAATGATAAGAGTATTTGAATTGTGTTCAATTTGGCTACTGGTGAGAATGTTTCCTGATAGTCTATGTTATATGTTTGTGTGTATCTTTTAGCTACCAGTCTCGCTTTGTATTGTTCTACTGTCCCATCTACTTTATATTTCACAGTAAACACCATTTGCATCCAACTATTTTTTTTCCCATCTGGCAATATAGTTAGTTCCCAAGTATTATTATTATGGAGAGCCTTCATTTCATCATAGACATCTATCTTTTAGTGTTCATCTAGCATGACTTATTCAATGTTTCGTTGGACCTATTCTAAAGACACATTTTCCATAAAGACCTTTGTTGCATTTAATATGTTATGAGCTGAGAAAAAATTTGCAATAGAGTATTTGAATTTTCTTTCTTTTGTTTCTGTTGAGTACCGGTTTGGGGGCACTCCCCGATTATGCTTATGAGGTAAATTGTATGTCATAGAATGAGGTAATGTAGGAGAGTCAGGAGATCTTACCTCAGTTGTAGTGTTGGGATTGTCTTCACGATTCTGATTTTGGTCGTGTTTTATATTAGACAGGGGGTTATTCGATGTGGCTTGAGTATGTAAGTCGGCGTGGTTGATCTGCTCAGTAATCATCAGTTCTGTTTGAGTATGGTCACGATGAACCCAATCACATATTTGTTGTTCATGTCTATTCTCCCATTGAAGAACAGATAGGGATGGTTCATTGAAGAAATATTTGGTCTCAAGAAAAGTTACATCCATAGTAACATAGAGTTTCTGTGTAAGGGGATTATAACACCGATATCCTTTCATATGAGAACCATAGTCAAGAAAGACATAGCGAACAACATATTTATCCAACTTGGATTGTTGGTGCGTTGGAACATGTACAAATATAACACAGCCAAATATCTTTGGAGGTATATGGAGTGTTGAAGGTAATTTAACATACCGTTCCAAAGTTTGGAGTGGTGTGTGAAAATTAAGTACTCGGGATGGCATGCGGTTGAAAAGATAAACAAATGTACCCACGACATCAGGCCAGTATTGTTGGGGGTATATGGGCAGCTCTCATTATGGTACGTCTTGTCTATAATATGTGTCTATTTTTTTGTTCGGCAATTCCATTCTACCAAAGAGTATGTGGACAAGTAGTCTCGTGTATGATGCCCTTCCTATAATAAAATTGTCTAAACTCGTGACTAATATATTCGCCTTCATTATCAGATTGAAGAGTTTTAATGCCCATAGAGAACTGAGTTTGTATAAGGGTGATAAATTTCTGAAAAACTGGTAGGACATCTTTATTATGTTTCAACACATAAACCCAAGAGACCCTTGTACAGTCATCAATAAAGGTGACAAACCATCTAAAGCCATCAGTAATCATAACAAGTGCAGGACCTCATAAGTCAGAGTGAATAATCTCAAATGGTGCATTGCATTTATTATAACTAATGGGGTACTTTGTTCGATGACTTTTACCCAGGATACAATCCTTACATTTGAAACTAGAGAGAAGTACATTTTTAAATAAAGTAGGGAATAAATGTTGTAGATAGCTGAATGATGGGTGTCCTAACCGGTAATGTCAACCAAATATCTTGTCTTTGCCGCTGTGATGATTGGGTGGAATGAATTTTTCCAAGGTCCAAATCATCCACATAATATAACCCTCTCCTCTTAGTACCACGATCAAAAATCTTCTTCGTGAGAACATCCTAAAACAAACAAAATGAGGAGTACATCAGTACGCAACAATTTAAATCTTCTGCCCTATTGATAGTAATTTAGTGGAGAGTGAAGGAATAAAAAGAGTATTAGGAAGAGTGAATATGGTTGATAATTCCATTGTTCCTCCCTCTGTTACCGGATATATATCACCGTTGGCATTTGATATGGCCTTTCGTCGAGGAACTGACTTTGTTTTAAAGTCATTATGATCATAGGTCATGTGATCTGTCGCCCCTGAGTCAATAATCCAATTGTTTACATGTTCACCATTGGATACTAAGTTTGTGGAACCAATAATACATGGGTCTTGAGTTGTAAACTGAGGTTGACTATGGAGTGACACAAGTGTGTTTGGATATATATTAGTAACAAATGTTGCATAGCCATTTCGTTCGTTATTTTTTCCCCTCAGTTCATACCACCACTCTAGATACATGTGTAGCTGAAAACACGTGTCTTTGGTATGCTTTTTTTCCGCCACAATGAGTGCACCCACCCTCCTAGGCTTTCAGTCTAGAAAAAATTGGCCTGCTGAAATTCAGGCCATGTGGTCCAGGCCTAGGCCGAAGGGTCTGTTTATTAGATGATGATGGGCCAAAAAATGGTTTGGAAGAGTTGCCACCAAGTTCAGCCCGTCTGTTCAGGCTTGTGAGAGTGAGGCCGTTGAAATCATTCCAGCCCTCATTAGTCATCCTGTCGTTCACACCATTCTTGACAGCTTTGTCATTCTGTAGCCCAAGGTTTAGCATGCCTCCCCTTCTCATCTCATCCTAGTTTCTGTCTCCGCCTCTTGTTAGTAGACTGAAACTATCTCCCTCTTTTTTCTCCACCATCATGGTTTGTCTGGTGTTCTCTCTTCTCACTTGAGCGAAGGCTTGTTCGATCGATGACAAGGGGATCTATTGAAGAATGTCTCAGCGGGTCTGATCAAATTGATCATCCAAACCATCCAAGAAAGTATAAATTTGATCTTCTTAAATTAATTTGTTGTATTTATGTATGTCCTCATCGAATTTTATGGAATTTAGGCGTCTGTAGTCAATCTCTCGCCAGAGAGATTGTAAGCCAGTGTAGTAGTCTTCTAGAGAACCCCTTCCTTGTGTGGTTCGACTGACTTTTCGTTTTAAGTCATATACTTGGTCATTATCTCCTCCATCGAAGTAGGTTGTGGCAATGGCGTCTTAAACAGCTTTAGCTTTAGAAAATCTGATAAAATTCCCAATTAAATCTGGGTTTAGAGAATTGATAATCAAACCTTTAACAATTGCATTTTTTGTTCTCCATTTACTGTATGTTGGGTCGGTAAGTACTGGTTGTCTAATTTCATCGGTGATTAATCCAAGTTTGTCTCTGCCAAAGATGAACATCTCCATGATCTATGACCATAGTTCATAATTCCGGCCATTAAGTTTGATTCCAGGTACGACAATTGGCAGGTCAGGGTTTTGGGTAGAGTTGGTTTGAGTGTCGGATCTGGAGTTTGAGTGTACGACAATTGATGCATGGTTTGGTGGGTTTGGTTATGCCATTGTTATAGGTTGTTTGTTATTTGAAAAAGGTTTAGATTTGGATCGGTTGCTCTGATTCCATGTCAACAATGTCTGGGTAGTTTAGAGATAATTGTTTGTATCAATTCACAGTACAATTTCTTTATTGCATAGAACTTGTATATATACATTTACAATAACAATCTTGTTTAAGGATGCAAAACTAAGAATAAAAATATACTAAAATCTTTCCTAAATTTATTCCTAATTTCTAGTTTTTCTATTTTGTAATATTTGATTGTTAAATTAGTTCTTATCAACAATTATCCCATATCAAAATTCATTATATAAACATTAGATGAAGATCTTATATTTTTAATGTGGGATAGAAAGCTTTATATATACTTTATGTTTATAAGAAGTAAATTATATTTTTTCAATATTAAATAAAAACCTTTTAAATAGTTTTCATTATTTACAACAATAAAACATATCTGAACTAAAATCAGATTACTTTTTTTCTCTTCTGGTGCAGAAGAAGTAAACCAAAACAGATAAAATGGGTTTTAAGCAACGCATCTCAGTGTACTAAAAAAGAAAACACAAGTAGCAATTAAATTTGTACTTTTTTTTAAATGAGATCTTGAGGTCATTTTTAAAAGAATCGACAAATTATTGCATGAAATCCCATCACGTGAAGCTGCATAATCAGGTCTATCTCCAGAAGAAAATGGGAAGAAAAATACATTAATTCTGGTTCCTCTCTAAATATACATTACCAGCTAGATCTCCGGAAAGTTGAAATGTTGGAAAATGATAACACAACATGGGATAGCCGAAAATTAAAGGGCAGCAGTGCGCCACACATGGGAAGGAAAAGGGTTTTCCATAACGTAATCATTATGTTTGTGGAATCATTACTCCCATGATGCTAAACAGTGTAAAGGTCTATGAATGGCATCAATCGTCAAACAGAAGGTTGAGGAATCAATGACATTTAAAAAAAGAAAGAAGAAAAATAAAACTAACAAAACTTGCCTTTTCCTGCATTTTACGGCCATGATTTGATCATCACTACAACCTGCAATGATGAACAGTTGAGAAATTAAAGCAGCTTTTGTTTAAGATGTTCTAGACTCTCAGATGTGTGCGTTGTCTTAAAAATGCAAAACTATAGTGCTGCAGCTGAATGTTCTGTTGTACTAACACAAGAAAGAAAGAAGGATGCCAAAGCATACAACTAAGAGATTCCGCTATGCTCAGTGATGGCGAGTTGTTCGAATTCTGCCATGAGTTGTGATGTTATTGTTTAATTCTATTACAGACATTAAACATCCATCCCTCCTCTTCTTCTATCATCACTTGGAAGTAATATATGGCTTTTAAGTCTAACAAGACTAATCAAACCCTAAATTTCAAAGTAGAATCAATCAGTTTGGTTAAGCGGATTGTTTCCATTACTAATTCTGTAAAGTGTTTTGCTTTTGCAAGGCACTCCTGTAGGGAAAAGAGGGGCATTTCACCATGCATGCAGCCTAACTTTATTAAAAGGCTAGCTAGCACTGTGTATTATAAAGGAGACCCACATGGAAATTATGACAACCCTTCCTTTTCCTCTCTATTCTCTGGGATTTGTTAGCTAGCGAGGAAACTAAATATTCGAGGGAGGATAAGTTGGCCATGACCTTGGATATATGCAATAATGAATGAAATTCTCCATGACCATGGAGAATAATAATTTCCTAAACAAAAAACTTGTCTCATTTACAGTGACTATTGTGATGATAACGATGATAATGATAGGACGCCAATGGTTTTTGGTGATATCCTTGTATATATCCTTGATGATAGCTTCATCATGCATGGTTGTTGGTGAAAATGATGGCAGCTCTGATTACCTTGAAGTGTTAATTTGCAGTTTCATGATATAATTTGGGGCTCTCAGAATTGTATCAAATGCAAGCCCGTTGTGATGATTGATCTCAGCTAAGTCCAGAACTACTCCTGCAATAACTCCTAAATCTTGGTTTCCTAAACAGCCAGACGTTTCTTTTCCTAGGCGCTGCTTGATAATTTCTCCACAACTGTCCTCTTGTACATTTTTAAAGCTCCGTATTGACTTTCTACCCAGAGCCAGAGACAGAACGAGGAAAAACATGCTACAGCTTTTTCCATAGCTCGTGCCTTTGAAGAAGACAACTCATCAACTTGCTTGCATTTATATCATTTTAAACGGCGACTTCCACTCTACTTTTCTGGGTTTTCTTGCACAGTCGTTGTCATCACTGTTACCGGCAGGATTGTTATTTTCACTTGATATGTAATATCTTGCTGCATGGAAATTCACTGCATTCATAAACTTTTTCCTCTTTATATTGAATTCATGATATTTTTTTATAGCAGATGTAAACAATTAAAATAATATTATATTAATCTACTTTTAATTAAAAAGCGTTTTTACAAAAGCGTTCTGCACGATTATTATATTAATCTAAAAATATGATTGGGAGTATAGTTGTTGTTATTTTTTAAAGTGTTTTTTATTTAGAAATGTATTAAAATAATATTTTTTTTTATTTTTTAAAAATTATTTTTAATATCAGTGAATTAAAATGATCTGAAAATACTAAAAAATATTAATTTAAAATAAAAAAATTTTAAAAACACTTTTAAAACCCAAATACAAACATTACCCCACACTTAAAAAATATCAAATCAGCAATGAGGAAAATTGATGCCTTAAGCAAAAGTTATCATACCTTTTGCCCACTTGCAACATGATTTGATACTCCTAAACATTTTTTTAAAAAAAAAAAGCAATGTAATGAAATATTTTATAATTAAGAGTAATCATGTAAGAAGTTAATTGCAAAAAGTTTTTCATCATGAAAACTTAGCTGAATCTTTTATTAAATACAATGACAAAAATAAAACTCTAGAATAAAAATAAAAAATGGAGCTAAAATAATATTTTAAAAAAAATTTAATAACTAAAATGAAAATTAATCAAGATCCCCGCTACATTAGAGAAAGTTTTTCATGAAGCAATATTTGATCCTATTACATTATGAATTTAAATATCACTATATTTTTTATACAATTACTCATAATTAATTAACACTCTATGCTAGCATCACTTTGTTGCTTGACAAATTAAGAAAGACAATCTCATTTTGTCTCAGGTGAGTTCACTCGATTACCTCTCTCT
>Ga0307517_10013005_pt1 | contig 11352 bp, 7 predicted proteins | sample 23_EM_MG_FD_194515 | JGI IMG/M metagenome (GOLD analysis project Ga0307517, IMG submission 194515) | Populus trichocarpa ectomycorrhiza microbial communities from riparian zone in the Pacific Northwest, United States - 23_EM | ecosystem: Host-associated > Plants > Roots > Unclassified | place... | reverse complement strand
AGTGTGCCGCCTGAGCCCCCTTACGCATGTCTAAGGCCCGCCCGGCCCCGCAAGATGCGGAACTCTCCCGATGTGGCGGACCCCCCTTGGAGACGAAGGTTGAGGCATCGCAGAAAGCGAAGCCCGAAACCGCACTCCACCAAGGGACTTGAGATGTACGAGTACGAACTCCACCAGATCCGCTCCGCCGAACTGCGCCGGCAGGCCGCGAACGAGCGCCTCGCCCGCGAGGCCGTACGCGGTGCCCGCGCCGCCCGCCGCGAGCAGGCCCGCCTGGACACCGAGGGGGAGGTGCATACCAAGCGCCCCCACAAGCACCTGTTCGCCCGCGCCTCGTGACCGTCCGGGTACGGGACGACGGTCGTACGGCACGGGACGACGGTCGTACGGCGCAGGACAACGGCCGTACGGCGCCTGCCCGGCAGGCCGGCGGGGCGCTCCTCCCCGTGGCCGTCCGCCCGAAAACCGGTGCCGCGTTGTCAGACCCGCGTGACATGCTCGCAAGTGTGGCGACCAGGGCCGTCAGTCCGGTCTTCGTCGGCCGCGCCGACGAACTGGACACGCTGAACGATGCGCTCGCCCGCGCCGCCGCGGGCGAGCCGCAGGCGTTGCTGCTGGGCGGCGAGGCCGGCGTCGGCAAGACCCGGCTGGTCGAGGAGTTCGCCACCGCGGCCTGCCGCCGGGGCGCGGTCGTGGCCCTCGGCGGCTGTGTCGAGATCGGCGCGGACGGGCTGCCCTTCGCCCCCTTCTCCACCGCCCTGCGCGCGCTGCGCCGCGAACTGCCCGACGCGCTGTCCGCCGCGGCCGCCGGCCAGGAGGAGGAACTCGCCCGGCTGCTCCCGGAGTTGGCGGAGACAGCCACTCTTCAGCGGGCCGGACGGCACGACGAGGAGGGCATGGCCCGTCTCTTCGAGCTCACCGCGCGCCTCCTGGAGCGCGTCGCCGCCGACCGCACGGTGATCGTCGCCCTGGAGGACCTGCACTGGGCCGACGCCTCCACCCGCCACCTCCTCGCCTACCTCTTCCGCACCCTGCGCACCGGCCGCCTCCTCGTCCTCGCCACCTACCGCGCCGACGACATCCACCGCCGCCACCCGCTGCGCCCCCTGCTCGCCGAACTCGACCGGCTCCGCACGGTCCGCCGGATCGAACTGGGCCGCTTCAACCGGCAGGAAGTGGGCCGCCAGATCGCCGGCATCCGCGCCGCCGAACCGGACGCCGCCCAGGTCGACGAGATCTTCGAACGCTCCGACGGCAACGCCTTCTTCGTCGAGGAACTCGCCGTCGCCGCCCACGACGGCTGCCGCTCCAACCTCACCGACTCGCTGCGCGACCTGCTCCTCGTCCGGGTCGAGTCCCTGCCCGAGAGCGCCCAGCGGGTCGCCCGGATCGTCGCCGAGGGCGGCTCCACCGTCGAGTACCGGCTGCTCGCCGCGGTCGCCAGGCTGTCCGAGGACGACCTCATCGAGGCGCTGCGGTCCGCTGTCGGCGCCAACATCCTCCAGGCGGCGCCCGGTGACGACGGCTACCGCTTCCGCCACTCCCTGGTCCGCGAGGCCGTCGGCGACGACCTGCTGCCCGGCGAGCGCTCCCGCCTCAACCGCCGCTACGCCGAAGCCCTGGAGGCCGACCCGACGCTCGTCCCCGCCGACCAGCGCGTCATGCGCCTGGCGAGCTACTGGTACCACGCCCACGATCCCGCCAAGGCCCTCCCGGCCGTTCTGGACGCCTCCGTCGCGGCCCGTGGCCGGCACGCCCACTCCGAGCAACTACGGCTCCTGGAGCGGGCGATGGAGCTCTGGGACACCGCCCCCGAGGCCGTCCGCGCGAGCCTGCGTCCCGTGGACTACGCCGAGGTCTACCCGCCCTGCGGCTGCGACCCGGAGACCGAACCCCTGGGTTACCTCGACCTGATGGCGGAGGCCGCCGTCGCCGGACGGCTGAGCGGGGAGCGCGAGCGCGCCCTGAAGATCACCAAGCGGGCACTGCACCTCATCAACGACGAGGAGGACCCGCTGCGGGCCGCCTGGTTCTGGGTGCAGCGCTCCACCCTGATCCGGCACCAGGCCCGCGGCGACGGCTGGTCGGAACTGGCCGCCGCCCAGGAACTGGTCCGCGGACTGCCGCCCTCCGAGGTGCACGCGGAGGTGCTCGCCAAGGTCGCCGGCTGGTCCATGGTCCATGTCCCGGGACCCGACGCCTATGTGGCCGCCGAGCGCGCGGTCGAGTACGCGCGCATGGTGGGCGCCCGTGAGATCGAGATGGACGCCCGCCTCACCCTGGCCGGCCTCATGGTCGCCTCCGGCGACGTCGAGGCGGGCCTCGCCGAGCTGGTCGAAGTGAAGGAGCGGACGGTCGCCGAGGGCATCTCCAGCGTCGCCGGCCGCAGCTATGTGAACCTTCCGTCCTCCCTCCAGACCGTCGGCCGCTCCCGGGAAGCCGTGTCGATCCTGGAGACCGGGCTCGCCTTCGCCAAGAAGTTCGGCCAGTTCGACAAAGAGGCCTGGATCTGGGGGAACCTCGCCGAATCCCTGTTCACCCTCGGCCGCTGGGACGAGGCCGCCGAGGCGGCGTCCCAGTCGGAGCGCGTGGGCCCGAGCGCCTCACCCCGCGGCTTCCACGCCCGGCTCCGCGCCGAACTCGCCCTCGCCCGCGGCGATGTGGCCGAGGCCCGCCGCCAACTGGCCACGGCCCGCGAGCACTTCGGCACCCATGACGTCGCCCCTCAGCACCATCTGCCCCTGGAGCGGATCGAACTCCAGATCGCCGCCGCCGAAGGCCGCTTCCTGGACGCGCGAGCCATTCTCGAACTCGTCCTGGACTGCGGCTTCCGGCCCGGCACACAGTTCGAGGCCTGGCCGCTGCTGGTCACCGCGGCCATCGCCGAGACCCGGACCATCGGCGTGCCCGCCGCGGATCCCGGCCGCCCCAAGATCCTCGACCGCATCCGGGAGGCCGCCAAGCCGGTCCCCTCCAACGTCCCCGTCTGGCAGGCCCACGAACGCTGGCTGCGCGCCGAACTGCGGCACGGCGAGGGCCGCGCCACCCCGGACGACTGGTCCGAGGCGGTCGCCGCCTTCGAATGCCTCGACCGCCCCCACGACCTCGCCCGCGTCCGGCACCGGCTGGCCGAGGCGCTGCTGTCCGACCCCGACGGCGGCGACGACGAGCGGGACCGCGCCACGGAACTGCTCCGCCTCTCCGCCGCCGTCGCCGACCACCTCGGCGCCCGCCCGCTCGCCGACTCCGTCACGCTGCTCGCCCAGCGGGCCCGGCTGACGCTCACGAAGGTCCCGGCGCGCAGAGCGGCGCCCACCGACCCCACCGACCCCGCCGATCCCGTCCAGGCGCTCGGCCTCACCAGCCGGGAGCGGGACGTGCTGCGCCTGGTCTCCGCCGGCCGCACCAACCGGCAGATCGCCGAGGAACTCTTCATCTCCCCGAAGACCGCGAGCGTCCACGTCTCGAACATCCTCGGCAAGCTCGGCGTCTCGGGCCGGGGAGAGGCGGCGGCCGTCGCCCACCGGCTGGAGCTGTTCCCGCCCGACCCGCTCACCGTGCGCTCCGCGCGATGAGTCGTACGCTGTAGGGGACCGGCCAGGGGAGGCGCCGTGTTCAACATGTTCGAGGAGTTGTTCTCACCGGGCCGCAAACACACCCAGGACGAGGCCAACCGGCTGGAGCTGACCAGGGTCGACGTCGCCGACGGAGACCCGGGGCGCGGGCCGATAGACCTGGAGTCCGGGAGAGTGGTCGTACGGTTGCGTGGCGGGGAGGCGGACGGTGAGGTCGATGCGGGTGCCGAGTCCGACGCCGACACCGACGTTCAGTCCGACGCCGAGTCCCACTCCGACGTTGAGTCCGACGCCGACGTAGACGCTGAGCCCGATGCCGATGCCGATGCCGATGCCGATGCCGATGCCGATGCCGATGCCGATGCCGAGTTCGACATCGACGCCGATGTTGAGTCCGGCTCCGATCCTGTGTCCGACGTCGACCCCGACTTCAACCCCGGCTCCGCTCCGTCGCCTGGGCCTACGTCACCTGAAGCTCCAGAATCCGGTCGTCCCCCGACTTAGGCGTGCCCCGGCCGTCCGTGTTGCTGGTCACGAGCCACAGCTTGTCGTCGCCGGCCGACACCACCGTGCGCAGCCGGCCGTACTCGCCGGTGAGGAAGGCCTGTGGGGCGGCGGACGCCTTCGTGCCGTCCAGCGGGATGCGCCACAGGCGCTGGCCCTTGAGCCCCGCCATCCATATGGAGCCCTCGGCGTAGGCGATGCCGCTGGGGGAGGCGTCGTCCGTGTGCCACTGGGTGATCGGGCTGTGGTACTTCGGGTTGTCGGTCTTGCCCTCGGCGTCCGGCCAGCCGTAGTCGTCGCCGGGCTTGATCGTGTTCAGCTCGTCCCAGGTGTCCTGGCCGAACTCCGAGGCGAACAGCCGCTGCTTGGAGTCCCAGGCGAGGCCCTGCACATTGCGGTGGCCGTAGGTGTACACCGGTGAGTTCGGGAACGGGTTGCCCGGCGCCGGGTCGCCCTCCGGGGTCAGCCGCAGGATCTTGCCCCCGAGGGATTTCTTGTCCTGGGCCAGGCCTCGCTGACCGCTCTCGCCGGTGCCCGCGTAGAGCATGCCGTCGGGGCCGAAGGCGATGCGGCCGCCGTTGTGGATGTAGCCCTTGGGGATGCCCTTGAAGATCGTGTCGGGGGCGCCCAGCTGCTCACCGGCCGGCTTCTTCTCGTCGTACAGCATGCGGACGATGCGGTTGTCCGAGGCCGAGGTGAAGTACGCGTAGATCATGTGGTCCGAGGCGTAGTCGGGGGAGAGCGCGATGCCGAGGAGGCCGCCCTCGCCGGCCGGGGAGACCCCGGACACCGTGCCCAACTCGGTCTTCTTGCCGGTCTTCTCGTCGATCCGGGTGATCGTGCCGTCGTCACGCGAGGACACGAGCAGGTTCCCTTCGGGCAGCGGGGCGAGGCCCCACGGGGTCTTCAGGCCCTCGGTGACCGTACGCAGCACCTTCACCGTGCCCTTGGCGGGCGGGGTCTGCTCGGCGGCCTGCGCGGAGGGCGAGGATCCGGTCGCCGTGCCGGAACTGCCGGACGACGTGCTGTGGACACCGTCTGGGAGACCTTCCCCGCCGGAGGAGCAGCCTGCCGCCAGCAGGAGTGCGGCCACGGCCAGGGTGGCCGACACGACTCGACGTTGCACGATCAGGTCCCTTCGACGGGCGGGTACTCACCAGTGGATACGGCGAGCTCTTACAGCGGGCTCACGGCCGTCCCCCGCGGCTGGTTCTACTTTTCATACACCGCTCACCCCGCCCGAGTTCCCGATCACCGCGCACCGACGCACGATCGAGCCGTTCCCTTCGGGCGACCGAGCCGACGGCCGGTACCGGAACCGGTACGGCGGCCGGCCTCATCACCGGGCAACCACCACGGCGGTCAGTCCCAAGACCCCAGCGCCGCAGGCAACTCCGCCACCTCGCTGAGATCCTCCGCCGTCAACCGCACCCCCGCCGCCCCCGCGTTCTCCCTGACCCACCGCTCCTGCTTGGCCCCCGGTACCGCCACCACATGCGCCCCCTGCGTCAGCACCCACGCCAGAGCCACCTGGGCCGGGGTCACCTCCGGGCCGTGGCGGCGGGCCACGCGGCGCAGGCCGGCGATGATCGGCTGGTTCGCGGCGGTCATCTCGGCGGTGAAGCGGGGGTGGCGGGCGCGTAGGTCGTCCGGTTCGAAGCCCTCGCCCGGGGTCAGGGTGCCGGTCAGGAAGCCGTTGCCCAGGGGCATCGCCGCGAGGAAGCCGACGCCGCGGGCCGTGCACCAGGGCAATAGCGCGTCCAGGGCCTCCGGGGACCACACCGACAACTCGGCCTGTACCGCTGTGACCGGGAACACCTGTTGTACGCGCTGGAGTTGGCGGATCGTTCCGTCATGGAGGCGTGCACCGGGGCGGCGGGCGGCACGGGCGCCTACCGCGCACATGCCCAACGCCCGTACTTTTCCGGCCTGTACGAGGTCCGCCATCGCACCCCACGTCTCCTCGACGGGGACCTCGGGGTCGGCGCGGTGCAGTTGGTAGAGGTCGATGACGTCCGTCTGGAGGCGGCGCAGTGAGGCGTCGCACGCGCGTTTCACGTAGCCGGGGCGGCCGTTGGCCACGATGTGCTGTTCGCCGACCAGCAGGCCGACCTTGGTCGACACGAACGCGTCCGCGCGCCGCTCCTTCAACACCCGCCCCAACAACAGCTCGTTGGTGAACGGGCCGTACATGTCGGCGGTGTCCAGAAGCGTCACGCCCAGATCGAGCGCCCGGTGCACGGCCCTGACCGACTCCTCGCCCCGGCGCCGCGACCCGCTGTACGCCCAACTCATGGGCATGCAGCCGAGTCCGACGGCCCCCATCGCGAGCGCCCCCGCACCGATCGTCCTGCGCTCCACGTGCTCGTGACCCTCCCTCTCCTGGCCCACAAACCTAACCTCTGCACGCGCGCGTGCCTGACATAGCCTCCTGACCATGACGACCATTGACGTGTGGCTGCCCATTCCGCCGGAGGAGATCGAAGGGCTCCCCGACGGGCCCAACTACCTTTTCTGGGACGGGGGTGAGGACTTTCCCGCGGACCCGGGCGCCTGTGCCTTCTACGCCGTGCCGTACATGAAGAGCAGCGAGGTCGGCCTGCGGCCGCTGCCGGAGATGGGCTCCGTGCAGGTCGTACAGACGCTGTCGGCCGGCATCGACCATGTGCAGCCGGGGCTCAAGTACCTGCGCCCCGGTGTGCAGTTGTGCAACGCACGCGGGGTGCACGAGGCGAGCACCGGTGAGTTGACCCTGGCCCTCGTTCTCGCCTCGCTGCGTGGGATCCCCGACTTCGTGCGGGCGCAGGACAAGGGGGAGTGGGGCGGCGGATTCCACCCCGCGCTCGCCGACCGGTCCGTTCTCATCGTCGGCTACGGCTCCATCGGTTCCGCCATCGAGGACCGGCTCACTCCCTTCGAGCTCGCGCGGGTGGCGCGGGTGGCGCGCTCCGCGCGTACCACCGCGCGCGGGCCGGTGCATCCGCTCGCCGAACTGCCCGCCCTGCTCCCGGAAGCGGACGTCGTCATCGTCTCCACGCCCCTGAACGAGACGACCCGGCACCTGGTCGACGCCGAGTTCCTGGCCCGGATGAAGGACGGGGCGCTGCTGGTCAACGTGGCCCGCGGCCCCGTGGTAGACACCAAGGCGCTGCTCGCGGAGCTCGAAAGCGGCCGTATCACCGCCGCGTTGGACGTCACCGACCCCGAACCGCTGCCCCAGGGGCACCCGTTGTGGCACGCGCCCGGCGTGCTGATCAGTCCCCATGTCGGCGGGCCCACCTCGGCGTTCCTGCCGCGGGCGAAGCGTCTGGTTGTCGACCAGTTGGGACGATTCGTGAACCGGCAGCCGCTGCGCAACGTGATCCTTACGACAGGCGAAACGGGGAACTAGCCACAACAGGGCGGTAATCCGCTTTCGGCACCCTCCGCAACCTTTCGGAAGCGGGGCGTGTACGCATCCCTGCTGGTCGTCACGGAGCGTAGAGGAACTATGTCCCTGAGTGACGAGTCTGGTGTATCGTCCCGGCAGGGGCTGCGCCGCGCACCGTTCGGCGCCGGGGTTGGACATTTCAGACTGTGAGGGGGGCGACGGGCGATGCACGGCCTATGGACGAGCGATCCGACGCGGCGGGGCCGCCGGCGGCGACCCTGGCGCACCGCCGCGCGCAGCCGCGGCCAGCACGCCAACCACGCCAATCACGCCGACCACTGCGGTCACGGCGGTCATGGCGGCCGCGGCGGGCAGCACGGCAACCACGGTCATCACCACCGCAGGCTCAACAGCCGCCGCAGGCACGCTCATCCAGCGCACCGGGGCCCGCGGGACCCGGGAGCGACGCGGACCGGGAGGGCACGGTGAGTTCGCCACCGTCTCCGACGACCACCCTCAACGGGGCGCTCCGGGACCGGACTTCGCCGGGAGCGCGGCAGCCACGACCGCCGGGAACGAGCGGCGTGTCGAGCCTGGTCCAGCAACTCGTCCTGGCCCTGGTGTGCGCGGGATACGCCGTCGGTTCCGCGCTCGACTGGGGGTCCGCCCAACTCGCCCTGATCATGGGCGACTTCGGGCTCAGCGCGGCAGCCGGTACCGCCGCCGTCTCGTGCTTCCTCTACGCGCGAAGCCGCCGTATCCGCTTTCGACCCGCCTGGCTGCTGTTCTCGCTCTCCTCGGCGATGGCGGCACTGGGCAACGGGGTCTGGGGGTGGTACGAGGTCGTGCTGGAGCGACAGGTGCCCAGCCCCAGTTTCGCCGATCTGTTCTTCCTGTGCTTCGCGCCGCCCGCCATCGTCGGGCTCCTCGTCCTCGCCAAAAGGCCTGTCACCAAGGCCGGTTGGGTCTGTCTGGCACTGGACGCCTGGCTGATCGGGGGCTCGCTGCTCACGCTGTCCTGGAGCCTCGCGCTGGCCCAGGCCGCCAAGTTCGACGGGCCGAGCGTGGCCCACACCGCGCTGTCGCTGGCGTACCCGCTGCTCGACATCGCGCTGGTCAGCATGGTGCTCGCGCTGCACTTCCGGCGCTCCTCGGTCAACCGCACCGCGGTGAACACCGCGATCGGCGCACTCGCCCTGACGGTGATGTGCGACGCCCTGTTCACCTCGCCGCTGCTCCACAACAACTACCACTCGGGCCAGTTGCTCGACGCGGGCTGGTTCGCCGGCTCGCTGCTCCTGGCGTACGCCCCCTGGGCCGCGCCCCGGCACACCCAGCCCGAGGACGACCGGCACACGCGCGTGGTGCACGAGCACCGGCCCGGACGGCGCACCGGCATCCAGCACCAGGCCGCCGCGCCGGGCGCCGATCAAGGACGGTATCCGGCCACCCGGCCCATCGCGGGTTCGCTGGCCGCGCTCACCCCGTATCTCGCCGCCGCCGTCTGCACGTTGGGGATTCTCTACAACGTGCTCAACGGCCGCAGCCCCGACCGCGTGGTGCTCATCACCGCGGGCTGCGTGGTCCTCGCCCTCGTCGTGCGCCAGGGCATCATGCTGCTCGACAACATCACCCTCACCCAGGAGTTGGCGCAGAAGGAGAACCACTTCCGCTCCCTGGTGCAGGGCTCCAGCGACGTCATCATGATCGCCGCCCCGAACGGCATCCTGCGCTACGTCTCCCCGGCCGCCGCCGGTGTCTACGGCAAGGCCGCGGAGGAACTGGTCGGGACCGAACTGGCCTCGCTGATCCACCCCGAGGACCTCGGCTGTGTGGTGCACGAGGTGCGCCGTTTCCTCACCGCCAGCCCCTACGAGGAGTCCACCACCCGCATCGAATGCCGCTTCCGCTCCGGCGACGACGGCTGGCTGAACGTCGAGTCGACGGTCAACCGCCATCACGGCGGCCTCATCTTCAACAGCCGGGATGTCACCGAACGAGTGCGCCTCCAGGCGCAGTTGCAGCACAACGCCGAGCACGACCCGCTCACCGACCTGCCCAACCGCGCGCTGTTCACCAAACGCGTCCAGCAGGCCCTCTCCGGCCGCCGCTCCACCGACCGCGGCACGGCCGTCCTCTTCATCGACCTCGACGGCTTCAAGGCCGTCAACGACACCATCGGCCACCAGGCCGGCGACGAACTCCTCATCCAGGCCGCCCGCAGGCTCGACGGCGCCGTCCGGCACGGCGACACCGCCTCCCGGCTCGGCGGCGACGAGTTCGCGGCCCTGATCGTCGGCGACGGCACCCGGGACCGCGCCGCCCGCGAGCGGCACATCATGGAGCTCGCCGACCGCCTGCGCGTCACCCTGTCCCAGCCGTACCTCATCGACGGCAACGATGTCCGCGTCGCCGCCTCCATCGGCGTCGCCTTCGCCGAACCGGGCCTGGGCGCGGGGGAGTTGCTGCGCAACGCGGACCTCGCGATGTACCGCGCCAAGGGCGCCGGCAAGGGCCGCGTCGAGCTGTACGCCCCGCAGATGCAGCAGGACGTCGTACGGAAGGCGGAGCTGGCCACGCGGCTGCGGGCCGCGCTGCACGACGGGGAGTTCGCGCTGCTGCACCAGCCCGTGGTGTCGCTGGTGGACGGCCGGATCGCGTCGGTGTCCACGCAGGCGCGCTGGCGGTCGTCGCAAGGAGTGCTGTTCACGCCGGCCGAGTTCCTGCGGGTGGCCGAGGACAGCGACAAGACCGCCGAGCTGGGGCGCTGGATGCTCGAGGAGGCCGTGGAACAGGCCGCCGAGCGCACCGCGACCGGGCTCGCCGTGTCCGTCGCCGTACGGATAAGTGCCCGGCGGCTGCTGGACAAGTCGATGCCGCTCGGTTCCATCGAGGCGCTGCTGACCCGGCACGGGCTGCCGTCCGGTGCGCTGCTGATCGAGCTGTCCGACACCGACCCGCGGGTCTCCCTGGACGAGCTGGAGCGCCGTCTGACGGCGCTGCGGAGGCTCGGCGTCCGGATCGCCCTCGACGGCTTCGGGAGCGGCTACGCGGCCATCACGGCGCTCCGGCGGCTGCCCGTCGACGTACTGAAACTGGACCGCAGTCTGGTCGAGGGCGTCGTCGAGTCCGCGCGGCTGCACAAGATCACCAGCGGGCTGCTGCGGATCGCCTGCGATCTCGGACTCCAGTCCGTGGCCGACGGCGTCGATCTGCCGGAACAGGTGGTCGCCCTGCGTGCGATGGGCTGCACGCACGGGCAGGGCATGGCCTTCTCCGCGCCGCTGGACGAGTACCGGCTGCGCAGGGCCCTCGCGCGCGGCCACTATCCGGTGCCGCACGGCCCGGCCGAGCCCGCGTTCGCGGGGGGCGCCCTGGGGGTGTACACCAGTGGTGTGCCCGCGGTTTTCGGTGCCGGAACGGCCCTCCGTTCACATAATGAGACTCCCGTCCCACCCACTTGACAGTGGATGCGTGCCGGGGGGAGGGTCAATGCCATGCGCACCCGAATTCTCGTACTTGGAAAGCGCGTCGGCTGACGCTGGTGACCTCCGGACGGACCCGGAACTCCCAGCGACCGCACCCGGCGCGCTCCCCTCGCTTGCCTCACGGCACGAGGGGTTTTTTGTTGCACAAGAACCAGTCGTGCAGCAGCAGAACCCCGCATAAACCTCGCAAAAACCCTCAGCATCGAGAAGAGAATGACGATGACCGAGCAGGCCTCCGGGGCCCATCCGCAGCCGCGGCCCCGATCCGGAGGACATCAGTCCGCCCCCGAGCACGTCACGGGTGCGCAGTCCCTCATCCGCTCTCTCGAGGAAGTCGGGGCCGACACGGTATTCGGCATCCCCGGCGGTGCGATCCTTCCGGCGTACGACCCGCTGATGGACTCGACGCGGGTGC
>Ga0307517_10013004_pt1 | contig 11352 bp, 9 predicted proteins | sample 23_EM_MG_FD_194515 | JGI IMG/M metagenome (GOLD analysis project Ga0307517, IMG submission 194515) | Populus trichocarpa ectomycorrhiza microbial communities from riparian zone in the Pacific Northwest, United States - 23_EM | ecosystem: Host-associated > Plants > Roots > Unclassified | place... | reverse complement strand
GGTAGGGCGTCCGGTCCTACCTCCATCTGTCCTAGTCCGTCCATGGAGTTAAAAAAAGACGGACTACCGCCGGCGGTCCGTCCGGTCCTACCTCCAAGACGGACGGACTGGACGGTTCGGAACACTGGCGGGAATTTTGGACTTCCTCGGGCGAGGTTCAACAATTCCAGCTCCCCCATCGAGAGGGGAACATTTGAAAGATAGAGGTATTGAAGGTCGAAGAGACCTTGAATACCCATCCTATCCATTCCGATATCCCCAGGTTTAGTATGGGAGAGAGCTCGGTAAAACAAATCGTCCATCAGCCTCCGTTATTATCTAAATCTAATAACACATCCGCCCTGTTGGAAATTAACCCCTTTAGGCTGCTCACCATATATCTCTCGTTCCCACCGGATGGGAAACGCGACTACGATTAGCTATAAGCCTAAAACGAACGATGGCTTCACGAGTGTTCCACCACTATTAGCTTCTTACCACCTAACACCCTGACCCTGCATATCTGGTGCGACATCACCAAACACTGATTCACCAACGATGAAACACAAACACCAGCAAGGGCCGAACACATCCATCCTCACCCTCGGTGACTGACACTACCCTCGGCAGGTGGCATAACACTACCCTCGGGCACGATACTTCTACCTCGGATACGAATCGGCACAACGCAAAAGAAGGACAACCTAGGGATGGAAAGTGGGAGAGAAATCTGGCACGCTCTGGAAGTGTGCAGGGAGGAAGGTTTTCACTTGAGGAGGATATAAGATAGCCTGTTCTTCCCTTTGTTTGTTTATTATCAGTTGATCATTGCATTTTCGCTCACAGTCCTACGGTTATCGCTTCTCTCGTCAAAGTCATTCGTTATTGTATACGATCTCTTTTATTCTTTGGTTCACCTCTTATATCTTTTGTTCATCATCTTTATTTGTATCAATAAAAGTGTTTGCATTGTTCGTCAAACGAAGGATTAGATCCACTGCGCCCTACCACCTATTAGTTGTTTAAAACGCCCACCCGCATCACCTATGTGCCACTTATCTACGATTCTCTCCACGCCCGTGCAGGGTAATTCCCCAGGCCGAGCGAGACACGCAGATACCTACTCCCTGTCCCGCTACCTTTAACTAGATGCTTTTTGTTCTTCGGGTCCAGTTGTCGCGGCGGTGAGCGCCCGATTGTGTTATTCGTGGTAGTAAATGGGGGGGTGGACGGTGGGATAGGGGTGGTAGATCGAGATGTTATCTGGCTAAGAAGGGATAAGTGGGTTGATGTAGAACATGAAATTCACTTTTGCATATGTATATGGACTGACAGAATACTGGCACCAAGTTGGAAAGTGCCTTTTAGACTTTTGGCCTTTTGTTGCTGATATTAGGGGCTGAATTTAGGACAATGGGCTGGTTGAAATAGTCCCCTGTCGGGAGTAGCTTGAACCCACTGTAAGGGCTGCAGCACTGTCTAGGGAATGCGAAAATGAAGTGCGTGTGCCCAGTCGGCCATTCGGAGCCATTGCAGTGGTGAGAGATGCTGCTAACGCTAGTGTCTGGTTTGTGAGGCTAGGTATTTATTGGTTGAGAGTGCACGCGCAAGTATCAAGGGTTAAGGATAAGTGAGGCCAACCTGCCCTGATTTGCTGCTGGACTAATCAACCAATCGAAGGGTTGGATGTCACGTACCGTACCTATCGTGAGAAGGGTTCGGCTAACATTTTTTCCACCACAAATTTTATAGCCAAGATTTGCTGTTCGTATGGCTATACACACGGAGTTTCGGCCTGTAAAACTCGATTTCGCCTCACCTATGGTATGCTCACCCCCAAATACGGTGCTGGTCTCGAATCCTCCGATAAGCATCTATGTCTCAGGATCATTATGGTAGTCTGTGATTGGCCAGCCTGGTTGTGCGGTACGGACATTTCAGGCTCATGCATAGGTGGGATAACCCATGCATGGGTCAGAGTGTAATCCATTTTGAGGGGTTGAGCTCAAATACCACCGCCTTCCCCCTCCCCCTTCTTCACGAAATTCTGCGTGTCTGCTACCGTATCCTTTTTTTCTCCCTTTTCCACTTACAGCTGCCTAAGTTGAGTTACAGTTACACTGAAACGATGTGAGTCTGAGAATTGTTTTTTTTTTAACACCGCCCCCCCACAAGGCGACGCCCCCCCCTCTACCACGCACTGGTGGATTGCGATGAACAAGGCGACCCTATCGGAGTACACCCTGGACTCGGCAATCTCCCGCTGTATCCAGACCAGGATGGATGGTATTCGGTTCTCGGCTCATGGAATGACACTACCGATAACCCCAATCCAGCCAATGGGGTAAGCGAAGTAAACCCGGAAAACAACCCCGCCATCCCTGTCGCCCCAATAGACCCTCCTAGGAATGCCCGCCCCAACCCCCCGGCCATCTTCTGCCAGTACCACAAGTGCTCTGGCAACGGGTTAGTAATTCTCTTTTACCAAATACGATAATCCTACTTACTGCGTCACACTAATATATACTGCATAACTCCCACAGTGGCCCTCATACCTGCGCCCAAGGAAGATTTACCTGCGAGGCCCCGAATTGCTCCTGGCCTGGAACCTTTAAGACAAAGCAAGCGTTCAACAGGCACTACCGAGCAAAGCACCACAATGACCGTGTGGATTGTCCGGTTGAAGGGTGTGTACGTGTTGGAGCTAAAGGAATCAAGCGTGCGGATAATCTCGCTGCTCACATGTGGAACAAGCACCGTATTTCCCATGCTAGGCTTCCACACAGAAATCAAGCTTGACGGTGCTGGGATAATTTACGCTGCTTCGAGGTACTCCCACCTCATGTCTTTGCTTGGCGGAATAGCCCTTCTTTTATAACCTTCATTGTCTTCCCTTGGGTTTATCCCATTTTTTTACCTTTTTTATACTCAATTCCGTACTCTTACCCGCTCGATTACCTTACCCCTTCAACTTCTTATGTCACCTCGTATCATGTAATCTCCGACATCTGTTGTTTTTTCACAAGATTAAGACCTGTTTTTTTCTGTCTCCCCCCTTCCGTGATTGGTCCACCACTGCCCTGTTTTCATAAAAATAGCCTAGCCCTCCTGTTTCTCTAACCCACTTCCGACTCCCCTTATGTGCCCAGATAGTTGTCCTGTATGCAATCAATTTGAAACTTCCTCTCTCCCACAATTTCCACAGTGGTATTGAAGTTCCCCATCGTTTAAAGATTGATTATTTAATCTCTGGTAAATAAGAATTAGACCTGCGAATACAGAAGTGATAAGTGTTACTGTAAAAACACGCTAAGCATACTGTACAACTAGTTGTCAGGCCCTTAACGCCCGCAATGCGAAACACAACCTGCACCGCGTCTTCCGGACACACCCTTTGCAGGCTTCGCCCGTGGACCCCTTTAACCGTCATCTGTGATTTTGTGATTTTACCCTATTGGACACACTGCTTTGGCGCAGCGATTTTGCTTAGGCAATCTAATAGTGGATTGAACTAATGGTATTGACGTTACCGCATGTTTCATAGGATTTCCTATTACAATGGCGGTGGATATGCACAGTATTCGATCAAGGTCGACAAAACTGGCATTGAGCGGTAGGCTATTTGCCGATATCACCCATTCTTCAAAGCTGAAAACATATACATAACTAATCGCTATCGCAGAAAACAAAGAAACAAAAAAACAAGTCAACTCCAAAGTTCCCTAACAACACCCAGTAACGCTGCTTCCTTCTCTTCTGATCTTTAGTGTATGGTTCCACTATGGGAGGCGTTGGTGAAGAGGTCGCTACCCTTGTCGCTAGCGATTGTTGGAACCCATAGGTCCCTGGTTGACAATGAGGGTTGCTTCCAATAGCTGGGTGGTGGGTGGGCGAAAAAAAACACGAGCTGTATAGAGGTTTGAGGATCTCGTGTTTTGGGAGATTTCGGGTTTCTGGGAGATCTCATTTTTTTTTGAGGGGATTCGGTGTCGTGGGTGGCCAACGCGCCAGCTGCGGTCGCTATGGCCTCACGCTTAGCGCGTTCCCGCCTATACCTTTTTCCCTCGACCTCCGAGTCACTCTAACCGCCCTGGGGCGATGGTACGCCTGCTTTGCCCAATTGGCACTGGGTTGTTCCAATCCCCCATTTTATGTACAATACTACTATCATACCCAGCACAGAAGAGTGTATCACTACAGAAGCGCTACTCGAGATGGTTGTCTCAAAAATTGGGACCGTGGTACTGGACATAGCCTAAGCTCACCGTAGCAGAGTACCTTCTACTTGTTCTACCACCAATTAATAATGTAAACCGTCTCCCCGATCAGGAAAGGAATCGAACATCTTGACCTTTTGGAAAAAATATTTCTAGATATATGGGACACAGGCAACAACAACCATCCGGATGTGTCACCACAAAACAAAGATCAAGCACAAACACCTGCCCCCTGCCTAGAGACATTCTTCCATCAATCTCAACCCTAGTAAAAAAAAATTATCACACGGATTCAGCAAAAACTTGAATATCTGAGAATTTGGTTAAGAAGTTGGAGTCTTCTCTCTCAATTCTTGAGCTCCATCGGGTATTGCGTTACATTTGTCTCGACTATTTTCTTCCCTTAATCCAAAATAGCGAGTTGGGCGTCCCAGCACGGTCAAAAGTACTCAAGTACAATCACAGCTAGTGAGACGACAGAATTACGGGGGCGATGAGGGGTATTTGGTGTTCAAAAACCTAATGGACAGGGGTTAGGGCTACAAATTACTCGTCATTGATCCCAGTTCCGTACCAGATACGGTGAAGACTGTAGTATTGATCTTGCGGTTCACTGGCGGCGGTCTTGACATACCGTCTCTTGTAAATTTGTCTCAGACCGTTTTCCTTAGGCCATTCATACATGTATTCTAGCATATTCCCCCATCTCGCGGCAAAGAAGACCAGTAGTTGGAGTTTAACGCCCCCCCGCTACCAATGGAATATAGTGGAGTTCACGATAAGTCACCAGGTAGTGAAAGGTAAGTTGTAATAGCACGAATCAGTAATAGCGATTAGAAGCTAATAATCTCCTGAAGTCAAATCTTATCCGGACATGTCATGATGTGCTCCGATTATCCCTGTACCCACACCTCTCGTATTTTCCAATGGAGCCGCAACATCCGCTGCCCCTCCGTTACCCCACTCGAGGCCCTACTCTCTAACCCCTTCAGAAAATTATAGTTTAAAGTCATGCCGGTCGCTGACTTCTCCTCAGCCCTTGGTATTCCCCTCACTCTCTGATGATTCCCCGCGGTGTCGGGGAACCGGCTCTTCGAGCCCATCCTAAAGTACAGAGCCCCATCCCCGAGAGGGGCTGTAGAATCGCAGTAGTAATTTTACTAAGCCAGAAACAAACTAAAGGAAGCGATCTACTTTACTGTCGCAAAAGCTAGCTAAATCTAAAATATTCTGTGGGAACGTTTCCATCAGCGAAATAAGTATGCTAAAAAAAAGCTTATGCGGGGGATTTTCGCAAAAATAAACGATTGGGCAAGAGCACTTCCAGGAACTACGATCCCCAGCTCTTTGCTATTTCTAGGGTGCGAGCACGCAGAAGGTCGGCTCCCTGGCTCCTGCCACCGCCAGATGGGCTGCGTAGACTGTCTGCTGGCCTACTGGAATGAAGAATGCTACGTCATGTTGGCGAAGACGACAAGGGCCCATTGAAGGGATTTTTTCAGACAGCATGATATGCTGTGCACTTAGCACTTGAGAGCGGGCCTGGGGTTCCAAGGGTTAGGGTTCGGGATGTTGTCATGGTTTGGAGGGCGGGATGGGGAGGAGGTGGATGTCACTTACCTGCTATCATACAACTGAACGTGGGGCAGGCGGGCAACCACCTTGGGGGTGCTTCTTACATCCTCCGTATTTAATGGCGGGTTTGGAGAACCCATTGCCAATTGGGCAAAGCATCGGCTATGGGGACGGATTGGGCTGTCAGGGTTCGGGGGGCTGGCGGATTAATGTATTGCCGGTTGCCAGGCCATCACGATAGTGGGGTCATAGCTCACACACGGGGGGTCCTTTGACCACCGATATATATACCACCATCTACCACCGCGTCATTACGAGATCACCAACCTTCCTCCGTCCTACTCCTCGTGTTATTTTTTCCCACCCTCCACCCCAACTTGAAGCTCTGGCGCCCTCATTGCCACCCCGGGATTCACCGGTGGCTACGATCACCAGCGGCAAGGGCAGCGAAAAACCCCACCAAGGCCTCCGGCAGTGGAACACCTCCAAGACAACACGCGGCATAGCATGGTTTGGGGTATTATTTTTCTAGTTATTTCCTTACAGTTTCTCCCCGTACTTTCTTTCCCTTGATCTACATAATTTAAAGTTAGAATGGACTTCCCTGGCTTTGGGAAATTGGTTTTCATTTTACCATACTGTTGGTGAAACGTAGTATGGTACTTGTTTTTTTATGAAATTGAGGCAGTATTAGTAATGCTGGAGTTCATGTCTGAATACCGTACCTTAGGAACCGGAATACTGAGCCCCGCCCAGGGACGGTTGAGTTGTCTTTGCCAGTAAGGTCGGCACTTTTTTTTATCAGCTGAAGGTGGAACCAAGATGGTCGGTTTTTCACAGCTCTTTCGCCCCCCTTGTTCAGGTAAGCAAATTTTAGACTTCTTTTAGGCGAGGTATGATAACTATTTTAGCGCCAGTAGTGGGTTGACGTTTATGGCTTGGCACACAGCAAAGTATCGTAACACCCCCGGTTTCTCAACCCATTGCTTCTCGGCAACAAAATACCCCTGCCTGATAATGGCAGTAGACAAGAGCTCACTACTCCGGAGAGTATGTAAATATTTATTGTAATAGGTTTCACAGGTGTAGGTGCAGTCAATCTTAGAAACCAAAAGTTGGCCTGTGGTCGTGGTTGACGAACTGTCGGTGTGAACTCCACTTTTTCCCACGATTGGGGGGATATGTTATGGTTCGCAGAGTTTCTTCTTGTTCTCCTTTATCTTCTTTATCTCTTCAAGCTCCGATTTTCTTTAACTCTTTCCAGGTAATCTATGTCAATCAGGCTATCCGAGCATTAAGGCAACCTCTCCAATAAACCACCTCCCGGTATTGACCAAGAGATATATTAGAACATACTAGTGCCAATCCTCACGGGAGCCACAAAAATGGGAAAAGGCCTCCCCCGTTGGCCATTGAGAATGGGCATGAGGGAGGAGACACCACTCCGGCGGAAAGAAGGGATGTCAATCTGAATATGGTGGTGAGATAAATTCACACTCAACTATCATGGGCCGTTTGGAATGGACATGCGGAGGTTATGAAGAGGCCCCTAGAACGAGCGGATATCTGATCCAACGCATATATTATCAACGGTCCAACACCAGTATTGCAAACCTCGTAGGTAGGAATGAGTGAGTTAGGGTAGCCCTAATCGAGTGAGTGGATATGGACTCTATATAGTAGGTAGGCGTGGGGGAATACTACCTCCTCTCGCCGACTTAAGGGTACTGTGGGGTAGAGAAGTGGATTTATAGGGCTTAGTTAATACCCGAATTTGTGTGATTGTTTTTCTTTAGCATTCCATAGGGTTTTTATAGGTAACTAGGGTTGGGAGCGTTCGTGGGGAAACAACTTTTCAGAGACCGGCTTTCTCCACCCACACGCTGCTTATAAGAGACGACAGAGAGGACTAGGGAGACAACAGCATCCTTCTGAACGAGAAAGGGCGAACACCAACACAACGAGAATCGGTTTCTTTTTTATTCCTCCGCTTTTATTCTTTTCTATTGTGAACCTTTGTGAACCCGACGAACTAGTGCCTATAGGTTCCTCGGTGATCCCTCGACTCAGAACAAAACACAAATTACTTTTTTGACCAACTACAACTCCACCGTAAGCTCACCCCGCTGTTCCTTTAGGAGAGGCAATTTTGGTCCCTTTATTACAGTCTGAGCTGATATTGGTTCTTTCAGTCCAGTAAAGATGGAGCTAAATGGAACCGACGTTAGTTCCTACAGGAGGAAAGGCTTAACACCGCTTTCATGGGCTGCCCAGGGTGGGCATGAGGCAGTGGTTGAATTGCTGTTGGCGCGAGACGATGTGGACCCCAACGCTCCCGATGCATCTGGCCGGACACCACTTCTCATGGCGGCCTACGAGGGACATGAAGGAGTGGTGAAGATGCTGCTGGCGCGAGGGGATATCGACCCCAACACTCGGAATTCATTTGATCGAACGCCTCTTTGGGAAGCTGCCGATGAGGGGCATGAACGAGTCGTGAAGATGTTACTTGAACGGAATGATATCAATCCGAACTCAGCTTGCTCTTTTGGCGAAACACCCCTCTACAAAGCAGCCCATAAAGGACATGTTGGAGTCGCGAAGATGCTATTAGAGCGGGATGATATCAACCCAAATACTGCGGATATGTTAGGTAGGACACCACTCCTGGTGGCTACTCTCTGGGGACATGAAGGGGTTGCGAAGATGTTACTCGGGCGAGCAGATGTCAATCCCAACACTGCGGATGATAGGGGCGAAACGCCAGTGCACAGGGCCTCCATGGAGGGAAACGAGGTAGTCCTGAAGGCGCTGCTGGAGCGAGTGGATCTTAACCTCAACACCGCAGATATCTACGGCCGGTCCCCGTTGTTCGGGGCTGCCTTCCAGGGGCATGCAGGAGCTGTGAAGATACTGCTAGGTCAGGCCGAGGTCAACCCCAACACTACAAACATACATAATGAAACACCACTCTTCATCGCGGCCAAATATGGACATAAGGAAGTCGTGAAGGTGCTGCTGGAACGAGCTGATGTCAACCCAAACATTGCAAACAAACTTAACGGAACGCCACTCTTCATAGCGGCCCACGAGGGGCATGGATGCATAGTGAAGATGTTACTAGGACGGAGTGACATTAATCCCAATGCTGCGGATGACGAAGGTAAAACACCTCTCACTGTGGCCGCGTTTTACGGGATGGGGGGCGCGGCGCAGACTCTGCTTGAGTGTAAAGATGTCAACCCCAACCATATTGATAAAGAAGGCGCAACCCCTCTATACAGAGCTGCCGTCCTTGGGCATGAACGAGTGGTGGAGATGCTGTTAGGCCGAGCAGAGGTGAACCCCAACTCTACGTTCAAAAAAGGGGACACGGTGCTATCGAGCGCAGCCATGTTCGGAGAAGAAGGAGTCGTGAAGATACTGTTAGAACAGGGGGGTGTCAATCCTAATACCACAGACGATAAGGGCGAAACGGCGCTCCTGAAAGCGGTATATTGGGGGCAAGAGGAAGTGGTGAAAGTGCTACTTGATCAGAGCGGTATTGACCCTAACATAGCAGCTAAATGTGGCAAAACACCTCTCTCTGAAGCCGCTTGCGGAGGTCGTGAAGCAATTGTGAAGATGCTACTAGAAAGAGTGGATGTCATTTCCGATACGGTAGATCTCGCTGGTGAAACAGCTCTTTCGCAAGCTCAGAAAAATGGACACCATTCCATCGTGGAACTACTATCTAAACGCAAACGCAAAAATCCAACTCCCCAACCAGATGGCGACAAATCCACAGCTCTCCCCTCCCCTGGGCCGTCCGATCCGGATCAACACCCCTCCAAAAGGAATCGCAAGTTTTGATTCTCAGCACCAAAGCTCATATCGTCTCACCATTCCTCAAATTTTCAATTTGTCAGCCCCAGGCTCGCGGATGGCTCGATCTTTAACACTCCTACCACACGTCTTTCACCTCTCCATTCCACCGATGGGTTTAGCAATAGCATCCCCAATTTCTTCACTATTTTTATCCCCTCTTTCTGTTTATTTTTATTTTTTCCTCTAATCGCGCTCCCCATAGATGTATCTACCTACCTACCCACTAGAAGAGCGGTGGGGACAGTTTAACGGGTGCTTCAATTGTATACAGTGCGCGGAGGTAACTAAGGGTGAGCCAGCGCAGGTTGTTTCATTGGTTCACACAGTCACCGTACTTTGCTAATATTATAATTTTATCTTACCGTACTTTGTTTCCGAGAATTGCTTTATCTCACCTCTATAATTGTGACTTATATTTTATATTATTATCCTTCTCCCAATAAATTCATAGGCTCCTACCCTTTTTCAGTATTATAGAGTAGAAACCACTTGCATTTGGGCGAGGCGGTGGGAAACGATCCAGGTTTGAAGAAGCATTATCTATAGTTTGTAAGCATGTTTATTATACTAGCAATGGTGGGGATCTGATTTCACTATTCTTTTCTTATCCCTCTACATGGTATCATACTCCAACGTCCTACTTCACATGCTGTCCTCGTTATCTCCTCATCCGGTGCTAGCGCTTGTCTAAACTTCGAGCAACCCTAAGTTAGGTACGCGCTTGGGAAGCCAAATTAATGCTCAATAGAGACTTTCTGTATCGCCAAATGTCATAATACCAGCAATCGCATCGTGCCCAGTCCCTGTGAAACAAACAAGGAATAGGGACAATCCGATCATTTCCCTCGATCGACGAATTACTTGCGCTTAGCTTAACTAAGCTATGGTGCTGTACTGTACCGTACTGTAAATGAAACCGAGCATGGCAACCATATGTGGCGAAGAGTAAGATCTCATTATGAATATCTCGAAATAGTAAATACGGAAGAAAAAAAGTTCTTCCTTTCCTTTTGCACCCTCCCTGGTACCGTGAGTGCGACGATTATTGATTTTACTATTGACTTTGTAGTCGGTGTTCCGAAGCAAATGTTTTTTTTGGTTTTTGGTTTTTCGGGGTTTGCCTTGAAGTTGCATCCGGCGTATGTGCCATAACATAAATATACTTTAAGCACCAATAATTCCGAGAATTTACGTTTAGCACTTAAGCTTAAGGTCTTTCGCCTACAAGTACAGCATCATACCTGCACAGTACGCAGTCGTGGGAAAAAGTGGAGCTCACGACTATGGCTAGGCATAGTGATGGGCACGATCATGCTCGAGCAGAAAATTTAGCCCATGCTCGAGCATAAATCGTGCTCGAGCACACCAAAAATTTATGATCGAGCATGATCGTGCCCATCACTAGCTAGGCACTCAGCGAGGCGTAATAACACACCCAGTGTTCCCAACCGTCCCGTCCGGACGCCAGGGCCCTGGCGTCCTATAGTCCCGTCCGTCCCGGGCAGGGTGGGTAAGGACGGCCAGGCACGGTGTCCGTCTTTTGTAAACACCGCAGGACTGTAGGTTGACGGGCGGGCCCTGCAGTCGTTTTTGGAAATGGTAACTTCTGGTAGGTACCTACCGTCCTGAGTAAGGACGGGCGTCACCTCTAAGTTACCTACCGTCCTGCATAATGACGGGCGTCACCTCTAGGTTACCTACCGTCCTGCATAAT
>Ga0307517_10013003_pt1 | contig 11353 bp, 2 predicted proteins | sample 23_EM_MG_FD_194515 | JGI IMG/M metagenome (GOLD analysis project Ga0307517, IMG submission 194515) | Populus trichocarpa ectomycorrhiza microbial communities from riparian zone in the Pacific Northwest, United States - 23_EM | ecosystem: Host-associated > Plants > Roots > Unclassified | place... | reverse complement strand
ATTTAAAATTTAAACAGCTAGCTATTCCAACTAATACAAGTTTTCATCTCACCGGTGATAAGGAATTTTGATTACATTTAGGACACATGGATAAGCACGGAGGTGATAATAACGAGGTTTCCAAAACTCCATTCACTCGAAGTTGTACTTTTTACCACAGTTAGTGGACCTGGACCAGGACCAGTCAGATGAAATTTGACTTTCACAGGATTAAAAAAAAAACTGAAGGTGATGGTGAATCCATTGTTTCCCTGTTTTCATTGCACGGATTGTACCATGGATAATAGTAAATTCATTATCTTGCTCTTTGAAAAAAGAAAGTGTAGGCTAATGGTCGGGGATAAGATTGTCTCTGTAATTTGATCATTCTGACATTTTAAAATTGATTAGGGACAAGATGGAAATTTCACCTTTTTTTCACAATAAATTATATTGGCGCCCTTAAAAAAACAAGAAAGTGTTAGACTCTGATTGAAGGGTTATTTTTGTTCGATTGTGTACGGTAAAGTAACTATATTATTCTTGGAATTAAAAAAAAATTGAACTAACAATGGAGGTTTCTTTCATCTTTTAATTTTTACAGCCACAATAAAAAGGTCTACTTACCCTTAGAGTTTATATTCTTAAGCCTAGGGTCCAAGGGTAATTTAGTCATTGATCAACTTTTTTGGTTGTTGTTATTGTATTGAGTGAGGGGTAGTTTGATCTTTTAAAAAAATAAAAAAAAAATAAAAAAAAAATTATTGATGCATGTTGAGCACGGGTTAGTTGCTGCGCAGTCTTTGGACGACACGTATAATTGATTCTAGTGGTCAAAAAATCATTTCAGGGTGGCATCCACTTCATCTCGGTATCTCCTCAATGAACTCGTAGCGTGCGTGCACTAAAAAGAACATTGGCTCAGCTTCGATGACCATTTTTTTTTTCTCTTTTTCTTGATGTTTGTGCTCTACCCCTTGATTTTTTAAATCATCAATTAAACTTATATTTTCTTTTTAATTTACTTCTTGTTCTTTTATTTTTTAAAATAATTCATTAAATTAGATCTTTGTTTCGATTTCATCCTCATTCAATTTTTTGATTTGTCAAATTTGATTTTTATTCTTTTAATTATTAATTTTTTTCTATTAGATTTCATTTTTATTTTATAGATTTTTTTTCTTCTTAAAATTTTCTAGATTAATATTTTTTTTCTCAATTTTTTTAATATTCAATTAATTTGGATCTAAGCGTGATTAAACCTGTGTCTAAAATCTTTTCGTGAGGGTCCACAATGGAGTTCCTTCCCACCAATATTTATTAAGATAATATTTGTTTACTGTCTTTACCACTTTCCACTCTGCGAAGCAAGCAACGGCAGGTTAAATTGTGGAATTTATCCACGATATTATTTGCAATTCACGTTGGCATGTACTGATAAATGTGCCCCAACTACCCAGTTTTAAAAATGTAAGAATCCCCACCAGCATTTATCCGTTGGATTTGGCCATAGAACAATATCTTCGGTGGCAGAACATGGTATGGTACTACCAAGAAAAAAAGAGGAAAAAAAATAAAATGGCTTCATTGTATTTCACTCAAACTCTGGCTTCCCTGTTACTCTTGTTCAGCAATGAAGGATTCTTCGAGCTATAATATTTGATGGTGGTTGTATCAATGAGTGAGAATCCATGTTCTAGAAATTCGGTGGCTTTGAAGGGTATGTTGAGATTCAAAGTTAGGCAGCAAAGCTAGTTGTTTCATCGTGTATATATATATAACCCGCCAACTTCTGCACAGGGGACCAGATTTCCCTAGCCATCCACCACCTTCCGAGAGAGTTTTTGCAGCAACCGCATCATATATATATCATACCTGCTGGCATTCGATTCTAATTATACAGCAAGTACAACCACCACCGAGCAATTTGCCATGATTAAGAACTGATCACTGGTTCTGATAGCGATCTAGGGCATGCATCCTTCCCTCCATTGAAAGCAAAATTAATGGAGGTAGATATCAACAATTACGAGTGCGCCCATGTGACATGGGACTGGAAAAAGTGAAGCCCTTGTTCTGTACTCCACAGAATCTAAGTTCTCAGCTCGTGAAAAACTTTTCATGCCCATAAATTTATTTCAAATTATTTTTGCCCCTGCTCCGAATGACCCCAACATTTTTACAAACAGTGAATGATGTTCTTACTTTCATTTTCTGCTTTCTGCCATTCCCTCGTTCCCACCATTCAATTTACCAAATTATCTTCAAGGAATCATGGATGATGACAGGAAGAACAAGGACAGCTCAAGCTGGGACTAGTAAATTTAGGCAATATATGAATCAACAAAAGCGTCCCTGCTTCCAACCACAATTAGGTCACCTCAGTATCTAATGACTCAACCCTTGGCCAAGGTCGAGTTGAATTATTTTATTTTTTTTGACCTAGCTTAATGCAATCAATCGAGAAGATAAATATGATAAAAACTCTGGTATAATTAAAAAAAAAACAAAATAATTTTATTTTAATTAACTCAGAGTAACTCAAATTAATTTATTTAATTTATAATTCAGACATTGAATCGGGTCATGACCCAGGGGAGGTTGCTTTTGTTAAAAAATTATTTCATCTAATAGTTTAAACTATCATGTAAGACATCAATATATAATTTATATAATTTTTTTTATTATACTTTTTCGAGTGAAAGTTTTTTGAACTTAAAACTTGCACAAACTTACACTGTTTTATACTTAATTTTTATTAAATAGAATAAAAATAATAAAATTTAAACTTATAACTATTTAATAAATAAAATTTAAATATCATATTAAAAAATTAATTCAACATGAAAACTTGAAATATTAAATAAGAGAACAATATATGATTTATTATATAATTCTCTCTATCATCTTTGATCCCAACAAACATTTCCTCCCTCACAAATGACCCAAGTAACCATTTACTCTTTCTGTCTCGAGGCATTCGCGCATCCATACAAGTTCAAATACAAGGAAGCATTTAAAGAAGGCTCTGACAAGTTCCCCGTGAAGCCACTCCCAAAAAACAAGATCACTCACCCCAGAGAAGGCACAAGTGTTCATCTCAAAAAAAGCCATTTCTTTCTTGTCTTCCTTTCCCAGCTCCGTAGCTTGCAGGACTCCTCTCAATTCTGATTCTCCTAATGAACGGTCTTGATTAACTCTGATACAAGCTTCTCCCGCCCTCCATCTCTCTCACATAACCACCTTATCTTGTTATCTGCAAGTTTCAAACTTTCAATTCTCACATTCACTTGTAGCAAAAAACCAACAAATGGGCTCTCTCAAATTTGCTTCATGTTCTCTAGTTTTGCTCATTACAGTCACTGGGATGTTAGTGGGAGCAGAGTCGAAGACATTTTGGGGTGATATAGAGGTTTTGAAGGAGGTCAAGAGCGCGGTGGACCGAAACTCAGTTAATCCAGGTTCTTGCTTGAGTTCATGGGACTTCACCGTTGACCCGTGTGATAGTTTATTCAGTGAGAGTTTCACTTGTGGGTTCAGGTGTGACATTGTAGTTTCCGAGTCAAGTAGAGTCACTGAGCTCAGTCTTGACCAGGCTGGTTACTCGGGTTCGCTAGCTTCCATTTCTTGGAACCTCCCTTATTTACAAACACTCGACCTTTCCAATAATTTTTTCTATGGCCAAATCCCCGAGTCTGTATCCAACTTGACTCAACTGAGTCGACTTGGTCTGTCGAGAAACATGTTCTCTGGTGGGATACCCACCTCGATTGGCTCATTAAGTAGACTGGAAGAGCTATATCTGGACAACAACAATCTTCAAGGCATTATTCCTGCAAGTTTCAATGGTCTTGTTAGTTTAAAAAGGCTCGAAATTCAAGCAAACAAGCTAGCTGGTGAGTTTCCCGAGTTGGGTTCTCTTGAAAATCTCTCCTTTTTAGATGCTAGCGAGAATGCCATATCAGGTAATGTCCCATTAACATTACCAGCATCTTTAGTTCAAATCTCAATGAGAAACAATAGCTTACAAGGCAAATTAGACCCTCGAAGCTTCAAAAACTTGGCTCTTTTACAAGTACTTGATTTGAGTCACAACAATCTCAGCGACTCAGTCCCTTTACCTCTCTTCACTCACCCTTCAATTCAACAACTCACTCTCTCATTCAATTCTTTCACGTCCGTACAATCCCCACCATTCCCATCAACCACAGTTCTCAAAAGTGAAGTAATAGCCATTGATTTAAGCAATAATGAACTTCGAGGTTTTCTGCCTTATTTCATGGCTTTAATGCCAAAGCTCTCGGCTTTATCTCTTGAAAACAACAAATTTTCAGGTATGATACCGACCCAATTCGCAATAAAAACAGTTTTACCCGGATCCGGATTGTCTCCATTTGGCAGGCTTTTATTAGGAGGGAATTACTTGTATGGACCTATACCGGGTCCTTTAATGGAGCTCCAACCAGGTTTTGCTGATGTAAGGTTGAATGATAATTGTCTGTACCGTTGTCCTGTTAGTTTCTTTTTTTGTCAAGGTGGTGACCAAAAATCACATATGGAATGTAAGAGCTTTAGCCCTTTTATCCCACGAGAAATGTTAATTAATTAATAATTATTATTGAATGTAATTACGTTAGTTTTTGTTGTTAATAATTATTTATCTCTTTCTTTCATTTGGGTTTTGAGCATGATTTTTAATATTCTTAATATTTTTTTAAAAAAATAAAATAATATTGGTGTTTTTGAAAGTGTGGTTGATATTGTTTTTTAAAATATATTTTGTGTTAAATACATTACCATAATATTTTTTTTATCATTTTTAAAATTAACACATTAAAATAATTTAAAATATAAAAAAATTAAATTTTTAATAAACACAAATACTACCGCAATTCCTAAGGATCATATAATAAATTATACTAGCAAACTCATAGCTTTCGAATCACGACTTGTTAAATAACTTTGGTTTTAGGAATGTTAGGCACGGCGAATTTGCTGTTGATAGTGTCGTAATGATGAAGTTGATTTTTTTTTATTTTTTTTTTTGCTTAAGACAAGGGAATCGAGTACTAGATTTTTTTTGGGTGTCCTCTGACAGGTTTAATGTTGTGTCCACGTGAATTTATGGGACGTGGGGCAGACGCGCATAAAGTTTTGTTTGGGCATGGAGGTCCACGTGCTTTATGGTTGTCAATGTGCACACGCTCCTGACCCTGGTGGCAAATGTCAGAAAATTTGTAAATGCAACAGATTTGGCAAAACCCATTATTTGGCCCTAATTTTTACAAATCTGTCAAATAAGCTACTATATTTTTAATTTTATCAATTAAACACGTATACTTGTTGGCCCTATATTTGGCCCTATATTTAATTTTTCTAGTTTTTCTTCACTTGAAGATTCAAGAATAGTTTTTCTAATTTATTTTTTATTTAGTATTATTATGACTTTCTAGTTTTTTTCTATATAGTTTTTTTCTATATAAAGGATTGTAATATTTTTTTTAATAGATGAGACATAAACTAATAAAATTAAATATTTTAAAAGTCTTCTGCTAATCATAGTATTTTTTTATCAACAAATCTCATTATTCTTCATTTTCATTTACATTAGTTGATATGAGAGCGTAATAATTTTTGGTATTTTTTATTTTATGTGTTGTCAAATCACCATGGTTATGTATTAAAACCTAATGATTTCTATTGGTTAATTGTTTTGTGTTGTTGAATCTATAACTATAAAATATCGCAAAATAAGACGTGTTTATGTAAGAGTGGATGAAAAAGTTTCCTTTTAAAAAATAGACTTTTAGAAACTAGTGTGTTATTTTTTTCTTCATTAATTGCTACTATTGAAAACCCCGATAATGAGATCCATGATGGGGCATCCCCATATAAAGATGTTGTGTTAAGGGGTCACGACGAGGTGATACACACATAAGAATGTTTGTGGTAAAGGACAGTTTCCAAATAAGATATGAACTTGATAACGAGTTCCTTTTAACAAATAAAGACTAATGTAGAGGCTTTTTTGGAAAGATAAATATTTTTCATAGTCAATTTTCTTATATATATCTTGTGTTATTATGCTTTTATAGTTTTTTTTTTCTATTTGAAAGAAATAAATTTCCAAGTTTATTTTTTTATTCAGTATTATTATAATTTTGTAGTTTTTTTTATTTAAATGATTATAATAGCTTTTTGATAAGTGAGATATGAATGAATAAAATTAAATAATTTTAGAATTTTTCTATAATCATGGTTTTCTCAATAAATAAGTACTTTGATTTATAACAAACCTTATCGTCCTTTATTCACATCTAAATTACATATTATAGCCAGATAAAGTTAGGAAAAAACAATTGATTATCTTTTTAATAATCGATTGTCTTTAAAAAAAGAATATCTTCCCCTTTAACCGTGAAGTTTTTTGTGAAGTGTGGAAAATTGGATAGTTATGGAGATTGATTTTTTATTTTTTAAAAGAGATTTTATCATTTCTTTTTTACTTTAGTAGGTCCCACTACAATATTGTATCGAAGTCACACGTTAAACGTGTGGTTCCTTCCTATATAAATATCGTACAAACAGCAATTACAGGCCCAAAACTTTAAGGAGCCCAAAAAAGTAATGGCTGGTTGATCTATCCTCCTTGAAAGACCCATCGGGCTCATTAATAGCCTTCTTATAAGCCCATAGCCCATTTCCTTGAATTAGACAAGGGAGCTTAAAAAAATGCGGTGAGCGTGGATCGAACACGCGACCTTCAGATCTTCAGTCTGACGCTCTCCCAACTGAGCTATCCCCGCAAGATGAGACCTCTCGTTCCATTATAATAAACATATAATACTATCTCTTGTAGAATGTTCTTGCAAGACCTGAACCGGTAGATTCCAGTGGATTGCCCTTTATCTTGAACAAGGGAACACTTTTGTAGTGCAAACTGATGATGGGAGAATCATGATGCATCTTCCATTTTTCCATCCAAGCATGAATTCTATAGGCACGGGAAAAAAAACCCATAATGGGTAGACCCGTGACGGCGTGGCATGATGATGGTCGGGGTTAAGCTAAAAGCAATAATAATAATTATATAATAATCTCTCCTAGACCTAGATATCTCTGAACTCCACAGGATTTATCATCATGGCCTCGAACATTCCTGCTCTCGGGGACATCTTATGAAGATGGACACAAAGATTCATCACTATAATTTACTGGATTCCAGGTCACAATGCTTATCAAAAAGGAAAGTTGCAGCAGCAGCAGCTTTTACATGGCAACAAATGTGTAAGTGCCCACTCAAGTATTCATGGCAACAAGTTGCCTCTTAGCCTATCCAATCATAAACTTCAACTCACATTTCAGCCATGCTTGCCTCTTCAATCATGGACCGTCCTGCTCACTTCCCACCAACTACAAATCTGGAACGTGTTAATCATAATCACTCAAGCCTAGTCAACAAGACTCGTGAACAGCATCTTCCTCACCCTTAACATAAGTACCTATTTGCTTGTTTTCTGAGGATTATATTCGATAACAACAGGTGGTGTTTGTTTTTATATTTAAAATTGCTTTTTAAAATGTTTTTCAAACTAATTTCACCTAAAAAAAATATTAAAATAATGTTTTTAGATGTTTTTCGATGATTTTGATATGTTAATATAATGTATTTTCAATTGAAAAATATTATATACTGTATACCAAACACTCCCTTAACATTCTTAAATCAAGGCTTACAGACAATTTGATAATTATGCTGTCAGGATTGTTCTTCAAGTAATTTAATTATATGTCTTTATGCTATCCAAACAAAAGAACAAAACCTTTTGCTTTCAGTCATGTTTTTAGGACAGCAGGAAAATTCCAGGTATGTACTTCGGATGTATAGCCAAATTGAACAGGATTGAAAACAAGACAAACACAGATTCACATGCCTAATAGTTGATCTACAAGAAAGCCCATGTCCCAATCAAAGCGAGTGGTAACTTTTTAACTTGGCTTGACAAATGTAAGAAAGCTCCAAACAGTCAACAATGGGAGGTGAGGTATACTATTGAAGGCAAGCTGTTAATTTGAGGTGCCATAAAATGGTAATGGTGTGACTGTTGACCAGCAGGGCTACTTCCTTTATTTCCTTAACGAGGCTTGAATATTTTATGTACTGATTAAGTCCAAAGTGCTCTTACACAGCACTTGCCAATGCATGTATGGGTCTAGCAGTAGATAATTTGAGTAAAAAGAAAGAAAAAGAATCCATAACCTTTGATAGTGTTCTCCACTGTTAGATGAATCACCATAGCATTTATGTATCTTGGTTATTGCAGCACACTGACAGGATGCTTTTAGTGTATGTCCTCTGACTTTGAGGCCTAATTAACTCAATCACGGGAGAATGGGCATGACTTTTCTCAATCCTGAACAACCTTGCACTTACCCATTTTTTAGTAAATTAAACACAAGGGCCTCACAGAACTATTTGAGCACCACTTCTCCTCGCTGCTAAATTTGCAGCGGATCCTCAGCGCTACAGTCTCAAAACTGTCCATGGAGATTTCAATGCACCCCCAAACCTTCTCACTTCTGTTCTTTCTCATCTTCTCTACATTAGCCTCTTCTAAGGCATGCCACCCAGTTGATAAAGAAGCATTACTTGATTTCAAACACAAAATCACAGATGACCCATCAAAACTGTTGCATTCTTGGAGAGTTTCCTCTGATTGCTGCACTTCTTGGGAAGGTGTTGCTTGTGATGCCTCAGGCAGAGTTGTCAATGTATCTCGTCCTGGTCTTGCGTCAGACAATGACTTCATTGAGGACACATACATGTCAGGAACTTTATCTCCTTATTTGGGAAACTTGTCCAGTCTTCAAGTTTTAGACCTGAGTAATCTCAAGGACTTGAAGGGACCAATACCAGAAGAACTTGGCAAGTTGTCAAAGCTCACACATCTCTTTCTTGATACAAACAAGCTCACTGGATCAATACCATTTACATTAAGGTACTTATCTCAGCTGGAAAAGATGTATCTTAGTGACAATTTTATATCTGGTATTGTTCCTCCATCTGTTATGAAATCCTGGACACATGTCTCTGAACTTGGTTTATCAGGAAATGCTTTGTCGGGGCCAATTCCTCCAACAATTGGCAAGGTGGTTATGATAACTAAGCTTGATTTACATGGTAACAACTTTACTGGTAGAATTCCTACAGGCTTTGGCAATCTTAAGAATCTCAGATATCTTGATCTATCTGAAAATCAGATAACTGGAAGCATCCCACAGTCCATTGGTGGACTTGCTGCATTGGAACTACTATATCTCAATCAAAATCAGCTCACAGGAAGGATACCATCTTCGATATCTGGACTTAGTTCTATGATATTCTGTCGTATATCAGAAAACAAGTTATCTGGCAGTTTACCACCATCAATTGGCCAGCTCTCAAAGATTCAAAGGCTAATCCTTGAGAATAACAAGCTCACTGGAAAACTACCAGCAACCATTGGTCATCTAACAGCTCTTACTGATATATTTTTCTCTAACAACTATTTTACAGGAAAGATCCCTTCAAGTTTTGGAAATTTACTCAACCTTCAAACACTTGATTTATCAAGAAACCGACTCTCCGGCCAGCTTCCTCCTCAGCTAGCTAAGTTGAAGAGCTTACAGACTTTATATCTTTCATATAATCCGTTAGGACTTGTTAGAATACCAAACTGGTTCCAGGAATTAAGAGTCTTCCAGCTTATGTTGGCAAATACTGGGATTGAAGGGGAACTTCCTCACTGGCTATCTTCATCATCAATATCACAACTTGACTTGTCAGGAAACGCATTAACAGGAAAGCTGCCTTGGTGGATTGGTAACATTACTAGCCTTTCATTTCTCAACTTATCAAATAATGGATTTCACTCATCCATCCCAGTTGAATTCAAGAACCTTTCACTTCTGATGGATCTTGATCTTCACTCCAACAAGTTCAGTGGCCACTTAAATGTAATATTCTCTAAAGAAGTCCAAGACCCACTAGGCCATTTTAACTCCATTGATCTTTCCTACAATATGTTCACTGGTCCAATTGATGATGACATAGGAGAGAGACCAGCAATGTCTTCTATTAGTTCATTGGTTCTATCACACAACACACTGGGAGGATCACTACCAAAGTCAATTGGGAAAATGAGAGAATTGCAGGTTTTGAAGCTAGTGAATACTGGGCTGTCTGGGATGATACCCGAGGAGCTTGGCGATGCCAAAGAGTTGTCCACAATTTTACTTTCAAGAAATAAGCTGACTGGTGCTATTCCAGAGATTGTTCTAAATCTGAAGGAGCTAAAGCAATTTGATGTGTCTAGTAACAGACTAAGAGGCAGGATTCCTCCTCACAAAGCCATAATTCCTGCGTCTGCATTCAAGAACAATCCTGGTTTGTGTGGAACTCCACTTCCACCTTGCAAACACTTCTAATATCTTCTGAAAGATCTTTTTTCCTCTTCTTTTCCTTTTCAACTTTCTTTTAATGTTCAAAGTTTTGTTATGTTTCTTACTAATTCTTCTGATTGAAAAAGTTTGTATTTATTCAGATGATTAGTCTCTTTCCTTGATCTCTTCCAACTTTATATTGCCTTTCAAAGCTAATAAGCTAAATGACCATATGTCCGTATCCTCTAGTAAACCGAATGAGACAACAATGAGTATGAATCGATCATGCTAGTAATGAATCCTTTCAAATTCTCTACCATTGTTGCAGTGACAATGACTGGACTGAGAAACCATTTCTGTGGAGCCTGGCGTGCTTGCTAAAAGGTGTCGCACCTTTTTACTCCATGCTAACCAATCAAAAAGACAAATTAAGCTTGGAATACTACAGGCTCTTTTTTTTTCTTTTCTTTTTTCAGTAAGGCTTTTTGTTTACCACTCTCAAGTTGCATCAGAGGTCAATAATTAATCCCATCTTTTACTTTTCTCCTTGTAAAATGATGCGAGTCCGCTCTGGGCATTCAAAAGAGAGCATGACTACTTCTAATCATTAGTGTTGGTTTCTGTTTTATAATATGTTTTTAAAGAGTTTTTAAATTTTTTTATATGTTTGTACGTTGATATGAAAAATATAAAAAATATATTATTTTAATTTATTTTTAATTAAAAAATATTTTTAAAAAATAACGTGCACCACAATACTTAAACATATACTAAATATTCAAGCGAGATGTCAAACTTAACTATGTAAATCAATTTAATTTAATAGTAAATATCCATATTTGAAAGTATTTTATTTATGCAATTACAAGTTTTAATTATAAATTTATTGAATTTAAATATATCAATTACAGAAGTTTGTTTCAATTTTCAAACTTACCATCCATTCACAGCC
>Ga0307517_10013002_pt1 | contig 11354 bp, 9 predicted proteins | sample 23_EM_MG_FD_194515 | JGI IMG/M metagenome (GOLD analysis project Ga0307517, IMG submission 194515) | Populus trichocarpa ectomycorrhiza microbial communities from riparian zone in the Pacific Northwest, United States - 23_EM | ecosystem: Host-associated > Plants > Roots > Unclassified | place... | reverse complement strand
GGTCAGCCGGGCCTCGCCGTAGCGGGCGATCGCGACGCCTGGGCGGACAGAGCCCAGGTGGGCTTCGGCATCCGGGGACAGCCAGGCGCCGTCGGAGAGGTCCGGGCTGAGCGGGGACAGGTCGAGGACCGCGGCCGGGGCCCCGGCGGCGAGGCCCGGGAGCAGCGGCGCCCGGACGGCCGGGGCCGGGGCCGCCGGCACCGGCAGCCCGAGCGCTGCCCGGATCGCGGCGTGCGCGACGTCCGGGGGCAGGGACAGGGCGGCCTCGAAGGCCCGCCACTCCTGCTCCTGCGCGCGCAGGACGTACGCGTTGCCGGGGTCGATGCGGCCCTGGTGGAGACCGCTGACCACGAGGGCGGCGGTCCGGGCGGTGATCGCGGGCCACAGGGCGGCGAGTTCGGGCCCGGTGAGCGGCAGGGCGGCGTGGAAGGCCCGTACGGCGGCGAGCACCGCCAGCGGCCGGGTGGGCGTGTGGTGCAGCAACGAGGCACAGGCGGTGGCGAGTTCGGCCACGGTCCAGCCGAGGCCGACATCGCCGAAGTCGATGACGCCGGAGGGGACCGGGCGGCCGTCCCGGCCCGGTGCGCAGACCACGTTGTCGTCGGTGATGTCGCCGTGGACGGGCTGTACGCGCAGCCGCGGGGAGAGCACGTCCAGCCGGTCGCAGGAGTCCTCGACGGCCCGGCGCAGGATCGCGGCCCGGTCGGGGTCGGTGACATGACCGGCGAGCGTCTCGTGGACCCGCCGGGTGTTGCGGATGTCCCACTGCAGGGTCCGGTCGAGCCCGGGGTGGCGGCAGTCGGCCAGTCCGGACGCCACCCGGGCGGCGAGGTCCCCGAGCCGCGCCATGACGGCCGGGGCCAGGTACGCCGCGTCCGCGAGCGGCCCGCCTGGGACGAAACTGAGCAGCCGGGCCCGCAGGGCGACCCCGCCGGACTCGAAGCGGGCGACGAAGCCGCCGTCCCGGGCGGGCTGCGGCTGCGGGATCACCAGGTCCGGCGCGGCGGCGGCGAGGTGCAGCAACGCGTGGTCCTGGGCGGCGAGTTCGGCGTCCGAGAAGGCCGGGTTGGCGATCTTGAGCACGAACCGTCCCGCCGGGCCGTCGATCACGAAGTTGCGGTCCTGCTGGCTGCCGACCTCGCGGAAGCGCCCGACGGCCCCGAAGTGCTCCCGCGCGACTGCCTCGGCCGCCCCGGAACCCATCTGCGGGCGCGGCAGGTCCGGCGCGGCGAAGAAGTCATGCCGGTCATGCCGGTCATGCCGGTCATGGCGGTCCGGTGCGTTCATCGACTCAGAGCCCCTCATCGTGCACGACCTTCCCCGCCGCCACCGTGAGCCGGACCCGGGCGTCGGCGGCGGGCGGAGCGCCGGGTGCGAACAGGTCCGTGTCCAGCAGCGCCAGGTCGGCGCGGCGGCCGACTTCGAGGGCGCCACCCTGCTCGTCGTGGTTGACGTACGCCGAGCCCGAGGTGAAGGCGTCCAGCGCGTCGTCCAGGCGCAGCCGCTGCCCGGGCAGGAAGGGCTCGCCGTCACGGTGCGCGGGGTCGGTGCGGGTGACGGCGACCTCGATCTGCTCCAGCGGGTCGGCGGTGGTGACCGCCCAGTCGCTGCCCATCGCCAGGCGCGCGCCGGAGGCGAGCAGGTCGGCGAAGGGGTACTGCAGCCGGGCCCGTTCGGGGCCGAGGTAGGGGATGGTCAGCTCGTCCATCTGCGGCTCGCTCTGGGCCCAGTACGCCTGGCAGTTGACGACCACGCCGAGTTCGGCGAAGCGCCCCACGTCCTCGGGCTGGACGAGCTGGACGTGGGCGATGTGGTGCCGGTGGTCGCCGCCCGGCCCGTTGGCGGCGCGGGCCGCGGCCACCGCGTCCAGCGACTCGCGGACGGCGCGGTCGCCGATGGCGTGCAGGTGGACCTGGAATCCGTGCCGGTCCAGTGTCGTGACGGCCTCCCGCAGCAGGTCGTACGGGAGGTAGCTCAGGCCCCGGTCGCCGGTGCTGCCGCCGCAGCCGTCGCAGTACGGCTCCAGCAGGGCTCCGGTGTGGTTCTCCAGCACCCCGTCGGTCATGATCTTCACCGTCGTGGGGTGGAAGCCGGAGCCGAGCGTGGCGCCGGGCGCGCGCACCGCGAGGCCCTGTTCGCGGCGTTCGCGCAGCTCGTCGATCTGCTCCAGGCCGCGGTGCCGGTCCCACCACAGGGCGCCCACCACGCGGGCCGTCAGCCGGCCGTCGGCGGCGAGCGACTGGTAGGCCGCCTGGGTGGCCGGGGTGACCCAGGCGTCCTGCCAGCCGGTGATGCCGAGGGAGTGCAGATACCCCTGCGCGTGCAGGATCGCCGCCCGCCATTCCTCCTCCGCCGGCGCGGGCACGACCTCTTCGTCGACCCGGTAGGCGGCGCCCTCGTGCAGGGCGCCGGTGGGCTCGCCGGTGGCCGGATCGCGCTCGATCCGGCCGTCGGGCGGATCCGGGGTGTCCCGGTCGATGCCCGCGGCCTCCAGGGCCCGGGAGTTGACCCACGCTCCGTGGACGTCCCGGTTGAAGAGGAAGACCGGGCGGTCCGGGACGATCGCGTCCAGGTCCTCCTTGCGCGGGGCGCCACCGGGGAAGTACTCCATCGCCCAGCCGCCGCCGGTGATCCACGGCTCCTCGGGATGCGCGGCCGCGTACGCGGCGACGGCGTCCAGGTATGCGGTCCGGCCCGCCAGGTCGTTGAGCCACAGGCGCAGCCGGTTGCGTCCCGCGAAGGGCGCGTGGACGTGGCTGTCCTGGAAGCCGGGGACGACCAGCCCGCCGGGCGCGTGCACCACGCGCGTACGGGGTCCGGCAAGGCCGCGCAGTTCGGATTCGTCCCCGAGGGCGTGGATCCGGCCGCCCCGGACCGCCAGGGCGGAGGCCCAGCGGCTCTCGCCGAGGCGTACCCGGGCGCCGGTGATCAGCAGATCGGCGTTGTCCGTGGGCAAGGCCGGCAAGGTCGGCAAGGTCTGAATCCTCTCCTCGGCCGCCAGTGTGGGAGATAGTCAGTCTCATAGTCAATGGCATCGACTATCGATAGCATGCAGGTGGCGATGAACGACCACGGACAACGGGCGACGAGAGGACACCGCGCGATGGCGGCCACCCCCAAGGCGGGCCCGGGACGCGCCCGGCGGCCCCGGGGCAGTCTCAACCAGCAGGTCATCACCGAGGCCGCGCTGCGGATCTGCGACCGCGACGGGATCGAGTCGCTCACCTTCGAGGCCCTGGGGCGCGAGCTGGACGCGCACCCCACCGCCATCTACCGGCACTTCCGCGACAAGGACGAGCTGCTCCTCGCCCTCACCGACGCCCTGCACGCCGAGACCACCTCGGGCGGGCTACCCGTCACCACCGACTGGGCCGAGGATCTTCGCACCGTCGCCCAGCGCATCCGGGGCGCCTTCATGGCGCACCCGCAGATCGGCCAACTCGTCGCGGCCCGCACCACGCGCCGCCCGCACGAGTTCGAGGTCGTCGAGCACATCCTCGGCTGCATGCGCCGCGCCGGGCTGGCGGACCGCGACGCCGCCCGCTGCTACCGGGTCTTCGCCGACACCGTACTGGCCTACTCCAGCATGGAGGCCGCCCTGCACGCCCTGGACGCGCCCGCCCGCGAGGCCGACCTGCGCGCCTGGCAGGTCGACTACCGGGCGCTGCCCCCGCAGGCGTACCCGAACCTGGCCGCACTGATCGACGACATCCCGCCGCTGGACTCCCCGGACAACTTCCGGCTCGCCGTCGACCTCCTCATCGAATCGATCCGCTCCCGCGCGCGGTGAACGTCGTCGTCACTGGCCTCGCCAGATGTTGTCGAAGGCCGCGTCCTCGATGGCCTTGCGCTGCCGTACGGCCTCCAGCTCCATCACCGCGTCGCCGACCGCGGCGAGCACCGTCACCACCGCCTCGTCGGCCACGCCCGAGACGTCCTCGGTCGGCTTGTCGTGGATCCCGACGGCGGCCGCGAGGACCGCGAGAACGGGCTCGCCGGACGTCCAGCGGTCCGCCGCGTGGCTGCGGGCGGGCGAGTCGGCCAGTGCGGTCCGGCCGGTACGGATGGGCAGCCAGCGACCGCGCTTGCGGGTGATGTGTCCTTCCGCCTCCAGGAAGTCCAGATAGGCCAGGGACAGGCCGCGGCCCCGGCGCCACAGCCAGTCCTCGACCGACTCGTAGGGCACCTGCCGGACGAGGGACGCCGCGGCCCCGTCCAGCAGGGGGTCGGCGAGTGCCCGTGAGTCGCCCGGCACGATGCGGTCGCCGTCGAGTGTGAGCGCCCCGGCCTCGATGAGATCGATCACCTCGGCTCCCGCGAGGGCGAGCGACAGATCGCCCGGTTCCAGAGGACGGCTGGGCACCACGTCCAAGGCGACGATCAACAGGTCCTGCGGTGTGGTCATGAACGGCTCCCCGTCAGAGACATCGGTGGCGCTGCATGTCGATCAGTTACGGATTCTGCCGTAGCGGGGTCCGCGCGCTCACGCCTTCGGGCCGCGCGGGTCGTTCGGGTGGGACTCCAGCGGGGTGACGTGCAACGACATCCACGGGCGCAGCGGCAGCGTCCCGAGCACCTTCTCGTGGAGCTCCTCCTCGTCGGCGGCGCGCCACACGCCGATGCTGCGCAGCTCGCCGACCGGGCGCCACAGCCGTGCCAGGTTGCCGGTCGCGGCCAGTTCCCCGGCGCGGACGGCCTCGGCGGCGCGCCGGCGGTCGACCTCGTCCTGGCTGGTGCCCTCGGGGACGGTGGTGGTGATCTCGACCAGGAACTCGCGCATGGTCCTGCTCCGTTCGATGAGGTGCGTGGCGTGGCATGTGGCATGGGGCATGTGGCATGGCGTGGTTCCGGTTCGCCACTCCCCCATGGTGTGCCCGCGACCTGGCCCGACGCCACGACAGGCTTCCTCCCTGCTGATAGGCGCAGCCTCCCGGCCACGTAGCATGGCGGGCGTGGAGCTGCGCCAACTGCGGTATTTCGTCGCGGTCGCCGAGGAACTCAACTTCGGCCGGGCCGCCGAGCGTCTCCTGATCGCCGGGCCCTCCCTGTCCCAGCAGATCAAGGCACTCGAACGTGATCTCGGCGTATCTCTGTTCGATCGGGACCGCCGCTCGGTATCCCTCACCCCGGCCGGCGCGGCCCTGCTGCCGCACACCCGCGCCCTGCTGGAGCGGGCCGACGACCTCCAGCACCGCGCCGCCCGGCTCTCCGGATCGGAGCCGGTCCGGCTCGGCTACGTCAACTGGCTTCCGGCAGACCTCACGGCCCGCACCTCCGCCGTGGCCCGGCTCCACATCGACGCCTGGGTCGCGCCCTCCCATACGCAGGCCGCCCGGGTCGCCGACGGCAGCCTGGACCTCGCGGTGTGCTGGGTGCGTACCGAGGACCTGGAACAGCTCGGCCTCCAGGCCCGGCTCATCGGCGCCGACCGGCTCTACGCCGTCGCCACCGGCGACGACACCGGCGATGTGGCCGCCCGGGACACCGTCGTCCTCCTCGACGACGACACCACCGCCTGGTCGTCCTGGAACGTCTACGCCGAGCAGCTCGCCCGCGACACCGGAGCCCGCGCGGTGCGCATCGCCGACGGCGGCGTCACCGGGCCCGCCTTCTTCGACCATGTCCGGCGCAGCGGCCGACCGGTGATCAACTCACCCAAGGGCCAGACCACCCCACTGCCTCCCGACCTGGTCCGGCGCCCGGTCGTCGCACCGGAGGTCCACTGGACCTGGTCGCTGGTCGCACGCCGTGGTGAGGTCCGTACCTCGGTCCTCGCCGTCATGGACGCTCTCTGCGAGGGCGTCGGCGACCTCGGCCTGCACGCCCCGCGCGCCTGGCTGCCGGACGGCGACCCCCACCGGGTCTGAAACACCGGTGAGGGCCGCCGGATCACCGTCCGATCGGACGGACCAAGCAGGCTAGGAGGTCCACTTGACGTTCGGGTTGATGTGGCCCGTCCAGTCGAAGGTGGCCATGTTGTCCCAGCCGTTGCCGCTGGTACTGATGTTGGCCGGGTCCCAGCCGTTGCCGGTGACCGCATACCAGGTCGGTTCCCAGTAGAAGACGCCGATCGCCCCGGCGCTGCGGGCCGTGTTCTGCACTGCGGTGAACTCCGCTCCCTGGCCTGCCCAGGTGAGCGCATAGCCCGAGCATCCCGACGTGATGGAGTTGGCGGTGCCGTCCGCGTTCCCCGTGGTGAAGGGGTAGGCCGTCTCGGCGATGATGACGTCCTTGCCGTACCGGGACTTCATGTCGGAGACGACACTGCCCATGTTGGCCAGCGTGCCGTGCCACATGCAGTAGTACGACAGCCCGGTGATGTCCCAGCTGACGCCCTTGGCCTTGATCCCGTCGTAGAACCAGCGCGCGTTGCTGTCGCTGTCGGCGTCCGCGGTGTGGATGATCACCTGGGTGCCGCTGTTGCAGGCCTTGGTCGCGTTGTAGCCGGACTTCAGGAGCAGACTGAGGTTGGTGAAGTCGTTGTTGACCACCTTGCCGTCGTTCCACAGCATGCCGACGTTGATCTCGTTGCCGATCTGGACGCTGTCCGGCGTGGTGCCCTGGGCCTTGAGGCTGTTGCAGACGTCGTAGGTGTAGTTGTATACGTCGGTCTGGAGCGCGCTGATGCCGTGGCTGGCCCAGGCCGCCGGCTTGTACTGCTTGCCGGGGTCGGCCCAGGTGTCCGAGTAGTGGAAGTCGACGAGCAGCTTGAGGCCCTTGGCCTTCACCGTCTTCGCGTAGGCCAGCACCTTGGCCTTGTTGTTGTACCCGCTGGCCGGGTTGTTCCAGACGCGCAGGCGCACGTAGTTGACGCCGGCACCCTTGAGGATGTCGAGCGGGTCCTTGGCGGTGCCGCTGGCGTCGTAGTACTTCGCGCCGAGGTCCAAGGCGCGCTGCGCGGTCGAGACATCAGCGCCGAGCATGCTCAGCGAGTTCGCGGCCGAGGCACTGCTGGACGCGGTGAGCGTGGTCGCCGGCAGGGCGAGGGCCGCCAGGAGCAGGGCGAGTTTCGCGGTGCGGCCGAGGCTGAACGCGGTCATCCCGACCTCCTTGTCGAGTTGACGGAAAGGGAGTTCAGCTCCTTTCGATGGCCTGGCATGGACACACCGGGGGCTGTGAGCGTTCACAGTAAGGGAGATGAGATCCGCTGTACATACATTCGTCACAAGCTGGGAACGTTCCCAACTACGCTCATCTTCGGCGATCAGCCTCGCTGCGCCGCCAGTTGGAAGGCCGCGCCCGCGACGGCGCTGACAGTCATGTCGAGGGCGGGTTCGCTTGACTGCCACGAACGGACGTCGTCGACATACCGGCTGCCGTGCCCGGTGTACGTGTCGTACGGATCGCCGCTCGCCGGGCACCTGGTCATGCCCTCCTGGTAGTCGCCGAGCCCGTCGGAGAACTGGCCCGTGCCGTTGGGGCCGTTGACGACCGCCCCGGTGGCGATCGGCCCGGAGCCGTCGGTGCTGCCCTTGAGGTTGGCGACCTGGTGCTGCATACAGCGGGGGAAGGTGGTGCCCTCGCCGACCATGAAGCTGGTGCCCCAGGCGTTCGCGCCGAGCAGCCAGTTGCGCTGGTCGGTGGCGAAGACGTCGTACGAACTGTCGCCGCCGGCCTGCTTGTAGAGCGCCTCGGTGGTCAGGAAGCCGAAGGTGTGCGAGTCGGCGTCGAAGTCCGTGTAGACGCCGCCCGCGCGGAAGATGTCGGCGGCGGAGCGGGTGGCGCCGGTGCGCACCTGGCGCTTGAGGTCGCGTACGAGGCCGGAGGCGGTCACGGCGAGCCCGGAGGGGTTCCCGGCCGCGTGGATCGCCTTGATGAGGTCGGCGTGGGCGAGGGCGCTGGTGTCGTAGAGGTTGAGGGTGTCGCCGGTGTCGTGGGCGATGTAGCTCCTGGCCCAGGCGGCGGCCGCGGACACGTACCGGGCCGAGGGGCGGCCCAACTGCTGGGCGGCCAGGGCGATCTCGGAGGCGCCGAACTCCATGTCGTCGCGCCAGGTGTCCTCCGGGTAGAAGGCGTGGGGCAGCGCGGTGGTCAGCGGGTCGGGCGGGCTGGCGGTGTCCGCCATCGCGTAGAGCGAGGTCGCGGCCCGGTACTCGGCGGCGGCCCGCCGGGGGTGCCGGGCGGCGTCGACCTGTGCGGCGAGCGCGAAGGCGGCGGAGATCCGGCCGGCGAGATTCGGGCTGACCTCGGCGCCGGGTGCAGCGGCCCGGAAGACCGGGCGGTGGGCGGTGGCGAAGCGGTCGGCGGAGGAGGTGTCGGCGTCGTCCGCCTCGGGCAGCCGCCACAGGTCGTGGTCGCCGGTGAACGTGCCGGCCTCGTTGCCCGAGCCGATGCCGACCTGGATGTACAGCGTCTTCGTCCGCTGGTCCCACATCTTGTCCAGCCACTCCAGGCCGTGCCTGGCCTCGGCTCCGAGCGCGGCGGGCGCGGCCGCGCCCAGCGCCCGCTGGGAGGCGAACAGCAGCGCGTCGGCGTAGGCCGTGCTGTGCGTGAACTTCAGGTAGTCCCCGGCGTCGAACCAGCCGCCCTCGGCGTCCACGGCCGGTCCGGCGATGCGGGTGAGGCGGGTGTCCGTGATGACGTCGGAGTCGGTCTCGTAGTGCGGGATTTGATAGAGCGCCGCGCGGGCGTCGTTGAGGTGCGCCGGCTTGCGGCCGAGCGCGCCGGGGATCACGTCGGAGCCGTCGCGCTGCGTCCGGAAGAACGTCACTCCGTCGGCGGCCAGCCGCCCGTACAGGGCCTGCGGGCTCTCGATCCTGAACACCGGGGAGACGGCGACGGCCCCGCCGCCGACCCGGAGGCGGTAGACGCCCGGGGCGGTGAGCTTGCTGAAGGTGATCGGATAGACGTCCTTGTACGCGGAGTTCCACGACCCCCGGCTCGCCGATCCGACGGATCCGGTGAGGACCGTCTTCCCGGACGCGTCGATCACGCTGTACCTCGACGCGGAGACCTGGCCGGCCGTCATGAGGTAGGCGTGCTTGACCTCGCCGGGCAGATAGCCCACCTGGTCCACCCGCACCTGGGGCGCCGCCGCGCTCTGCGCCGGCTGGGGCGGGATCGCGAGCGTGGCGGCCAACACACCGGCCACCACTACGAGTCGTGCCGTGGACACTGGCTCCTCCAGATTGACAGGAAAGTTTCCTTACTGTCGGCGGCGACCGTACTGCGATGCCCGCGACGGGGTCAATAGGCGCATCGCGAGGCACTATCCAATCGGTCTGACCTTTGATATCTTTCAACATCAACCCGGGTCATGGGAGGTGTCCATATTGTGGACTTTGAGCTGACCGAAGATCAGGAGACCATCCGCAAGGCGGTCGCAGGACTCCTGCGTGACTTCGACGACCACTACTGGATGGAGAAGGACCGGGACCACGAGTTCCCCTCCGAGTTCTACGCCGCCATCGCGGGCGGCGGGTGGCTGGGGCTCACCATCCCGGAGGAGTACGGCGGTCACGGCCTGGGCATCACCGAGGCCACGCTGCTGCTGGAGGAGGTCGCGCGGTCCGGCGGCGGTATGAACGCCGCCAGCTCGATCCACATGTCGATCTTCGGCATGCAGCCGGTGGTGGTGCACGGCTCCGAGGAGCTGAAGCGACGGACGCTGCCCCGCATCGCCGCGGGTGATCTGCATGTCTGTTTCGGCGTGACCGAGCCGGGCGCCGGTCTGGACACGGCGAGCATCACGACGTTCGCCCGGCGCGACGGCGACCACTACATCGTCAACGGCCGCAAGGTCTGGATCTCCAAGGCCATGGAGTCCGAGAAGATCCTGCTGCTGACCCGTACGACGAAGGCCGGCGACGTCGCCAAGAAGACCGACGGGATGACGCTCTTCCTCACCGACCTGGACCGGAGCCGGATCGACATCCGCCCGATCCCGAAGATGGGCCGCAACGCCGTCACCTCGAACGAGCTGTTCATCGACGACCTGCGGATACCGGTCGAGGACCGCGTCGGCGAGGAGGGCCAGGGGTTCCGCTACCTGCTGGACGGCCTGAATCCGGAGCGCATGCTGATCGCCGCCGAGGCTCTCGGAATCGGCCGGGTGGCGCTGGAGAAGGCCGTCAAGTACGGCAACGAGCGCGTGGTGTTCGGCAGGCCGATCACCATGAACCAGGCCGTGCAGTTCCCCCTCGCGGACTCGCTGACCCGCCTGGACGCGGCCGAACTGGTACTGCGCAAGGCGACCTGGCTCTACGACAACGGCAAGCCGTGCGGACGCGAGGCGAACACCGCCAAGTACCTCTGCGCGGAAGCCGGATTCACCGCCGCCGACCGCGCGCTGCAGACCCACGGAGGCATGGGGTACTCCGAGGAGTACCCCGTCGCCCGCTATTTCCGTGAGGCCCGCCTCATGAAAATCGCGCCGATCAGCCAGGAAATGATTCTGAACTACCTGGGATCGCACACTCTGGGAATGCCGAGGAGCTATTGATGACCGCCACCACCGGACTGTTCGACCTGACCGGACGCTCCGCGCTCGTCACCGGAGCCGCGGGCGGTATCGGCGCTGCGGTCGCGCATGCTCTCGCCCTGGCGGGAGCGGCGGTACTCGTGACCGACATCGACGGGCCGGCCGCCGCGGCCGTGGCGGAGAAGATATCCGCGACGGGTGCCAAGGCGGACAGCTTCGCACTGGACGTACGGGACCGGGCAGCCGCCGATATCGCGGCGGAAAAGGCCGCGGCGCTCACCGGCGGGACCCTGAACATTCTGGTCAACAACGCGGGCGTCACAGCGCCGGCGATGTTCGACAAGCTCCAGGAGGAATCATTCCGCCTGATGGTCGACATTCACCTGATGGGCGCTTTTCACTGCTCCCAGGCCGCGCTCCCGTTCTTCCCGACGGACGGCACGGGCCGGATCATCAATGTCACGTCCTCCGCCGGAATCGTCGGCACTCTCGGCCAGGTCAACTACTCCGCCGCCAAAGCCGGAATCATCGGCCTGACGAAGTCCCTGGCCCGTGAACTGGCGCGCAGGCAGGTGAAGGTCAACGCGCTCGCGCCCCTGGCCGCCACCCCGATGACCGACACCATCCGCACCAACGAGAAGTTCGCGGCGACGATGCTCGCGCGCATCCCGCTGGGACGGTGGGCGGAGCCCGAGGAGATAGCCGGCAGCTTTGTCTTCCTCGCCTCGGACGCGGCGTCCTTCATCACCGGCCAGGTGCTGCCGGTGGACGGCGGCATGGTGATGTGACGGGTGGCGGGTGACGGGCGGCGAGGCGCTCTGCGGGGGGAAACAGGTGATCGGGTGACAGCCCGCTCCCGTATTATGTTGAATGGTTCAGCCAAAGTGGCGGCGCCGATCACTGCCAGCGGATCGGTGTCCGGACGAGCGCGAGA
>Ga0307517_10013001_pt1 | contig 11355 bp, 5 predicted proteins | sample 23_EM_MG_FD_194515 | JGI IMG/M metagenome (GOLD analysis project Ga0307517, IMG submission 194515) | Populus trichocarpa ectomycorrhiza microbial communities from riparian zone in the Pacific Northwest, United States - 23_EM | ecosystem: Host-associated > Plants > Roots > Unclassified | place... | reverse complement strand
TGAAGGTCAATCTCGATTGATTTTTTTCTTTACATTGTGTGTGTGTGTGTCTATATATATATATATATATATATATATATATATATAAACTGTAAAAAGAGAATAATATAAATAATAATAATAAAAGTTTCAAAGCTCAAATCGCCATGGAGGTAATTGATGGGTTGAAAACCCAACTTCCATCATAGGTTAAAAACTTACTTTTTATCATTTATACAAGTCAATGTCCATTTACATACGTCTTTTTTTAAAGGGATTGATGTGTAAATTTTAAAATCAAATGTGATGAAAATTTATTTTTAGAAATTAACATCAATGAATTAATATTTTTCAATGAACAAACATGAGTGGTTAGCCATAACATTTGAAATTTATTGTAAATTTTGATGGGAGGCAAACTGAAATAGCAGGATATAAGCTTACCATAAGACGAGTTTGTTTATAACGTGTCTCAAAATTAGACCATCTAATTTAGTATATTCAAGATAATCTATAGGAAGAATCCTTCCTGAATACTAAAGCTAACACTTGTTTCTCGTATCACACAACTGAGCATCCAAGCTAAATGTGTAGTAGATTGCTCGTGGAGCATTTATGAACAGGTCAGGAAGACGATCACATATAACAATGCTAAGTATAAAGCCATAATTGATACTCATTATAGAAGAGTGTTGTTTAAGTTTGGTGATCTAGTGTAGGCAATGATCACTCGTGATAGATTTCTCATGAGAAAAGATAACAAGCCGAAGGAAAGAAAGATATACTCTTGCGAGGTATTGTAAAAGATAAATAACAATGATTATAGACTTCACCTTTCTATTAATGTGCAATGCTCGACGTCTTATTTGGAGGAAGAACAAAATTTAAGGATGAGGTCTCTCTAACTTGGAAAGAATAATATAACTGGGTTATCCAAAACTGAAGTTTATAAACAGTTAGATGAGAATCTTTTATAGCTAGATGATGATTTGTCCTAAATAGACTATATGAATGACTTAACATATATTTTTATGTACCAGTGAGACAGAGCTATACCTAAGAGAATATCTGGTTGGGCCAAACATATATTGTTGCTAAAAGAGGCCATAAAAGGCCCTCTTTGCCGGTCCATCCACTATATAGATTTCTTGAAATTAGGCTTAAAATATATTGTTTGGCTAATTTTCCTTGACTTTTCTGGATTTCTTATATTATTTTGGATTTTATGTTATTTTCCTTTATGTTTTAGGATTCTAACTTATTAGCTAGTATAGGTTAGTTTTATGGTCTATTTAAAGGTATTTTAAACCTCTTTACAAGGCACACTTAATTATACTTTATTTTAAGATAATAAAAATATGAATTTCGAGTTCATATTTGCAATCATTTTCACTCATTAATTTTTTTAATTCTATGATTGTTTATTTTTTTTTGTGCTTTCACCTGTATCAGTTGGTATCACAACCCAACAATCCTATGTTATTGCTTGTTGTGTGCTGTCACCTCAAGACTATTTGTTTTCTTGTTATGTGCTGCTAACAACTATGGCAGAAAAAGGTCGTGGAGTAGGTTATGGTCAAGAAAGGGATGAGGAGATTCTCTTTCTAAAAAGAAACATCCATGAGCTCATGATAAAAGACATGCAGAGATATATCACAGAATTAACTCATCAATTGGAAAAGAGAAACCTTCAGGAACAAGGTTGGGAGGAAAGTTACCATGGGTCCCTCTTAATTGGGAAGTTTGCTTTCTTTTTTCAACTTTAATTAGTCTTGTTTAAGCTATCGAAACTCTTTTTTTGCCAATTTTTGCCTCTAACAACACCATATAAAAATAGTAGCTGATAATAATCTCATATAAGCACACCATACTAACAACTTTCGTACATATTTTTGCATGGTAACCATAACCTCACATTGTTGTATTACCATTTCAACTTCACTTTTCTTTTTCAAGTTCAATTGGTCTTCATAAACATTTTAGGTGATAATGATGCAAGTGTATAAACACTTGCATCATTATCACCTAAAATTATCAAGGTCTCGCCAACAATAAATGACTAGTATATATAGGAACCACATCACACAGAACCTTATCCTTATACTTCCCAATAAAAAAAGAAACCAAAACCTGTTCAGTTACCATAGCTTCACTACATTCATTCAACCATAGAAGCTTATAAGGTCTATCATGCTTAACAATGTTTAGATTTAATTTCTTAACAAGTATAATAGTAGCAATATTAGTACAACTCCTACTATCAATAATCATATTACACACCTTGTTACTAATATGACACCTAGTATGAAAGATGTTCTCTTTTAGTTGCTTCTTTACCAATTTCATAGCAACTTTCTGATCATCAACCTTCAAAAACTTATTTTCTTTATCTTCATAATTATTGCCCACACTCTCATGATTCATTATAGCCTTAATGATAGGCATTTCAACTTCCTTTTCCTTACGACTAGGAACTTCTTTTCTACTAATCATCTTATCAAACTTACTTATTAACACCTCCATCATAACTTTCATTCTATCTTGCCTTTCCTCCACAACTCTTGTCTATTTTTGTTCAACACTTTTTGAAGACATTGTTTATACCTACAATAAAGGTTAGTAGCAAAGAAAATATTTTCTCATAAAAAACTTATGTGTTTACTCTTACAATAAAATCCACTCCTCTCGTGTTTCACACAATTTATTAGGCTTTTCACCATAATAGTCTCGCTACACCTTTTACCATTCTATTCTCGTACTTTGGTTCTTAAAATTGAATTAACAACTTATCAAACAATCAATCAAACTACGCAATGATTTATTTTATGTTTAAAGACTCAAGAATCAATAATTATTCAAAATTTTCAAAATGAAACTTGAGGATAAATTTACGAGCAGCTATGTAATTTTGTTGTAATATATTGACAAAAACAAAGACACGAAATAAAAGTAAGAATTATTATTAAGAAACAACAGAAATTGTAAAATTCAAGAAAATAAAGAAATCGATGCAAGCAATTAAGAAACTAAAGAAATTGATGCAAGATAATTCTATTCTACCCAAATTTGCAAGAAATCAATCAAGATCACCAAGAATTCCTAAGACAAGTTTCAACTAAACCTTAGTTCATACAAGATCAAAGATTTCATAATCGCTTCTCCAATAATCCTTTCAAGATTTGCAATTTTAATTATTATTTTTAATAGGTGTCGAATTTCTCAAGTATAAGGATGAACACAGTTTGTTGTTTGTATGCAATTTAATTTTCTTTTGCTAACTTCAAGACCTTTTTTTTTCCTATCAAAAACCGATTATCTTCTTCCTTCTTCCTATTTTTAATTAAGATTCCATCAAAACACCACAAACATTAATCAAAATCCAATCTATTTTTTTTTTGTAATAGTCGAAACCCTAGAGACAAATAAACCAAGAAAAACAAGAAAGAAACCCTAGATATAACAAGATCTAAAGAAAACCCTAGAATTAATTATAACAATAAAAATTAAAGAGATATAACCTAAAATTAGTCGAGCACTAATACCAATTTGATGTTGAATTGTCCTTTAGATAGCTAATTTGAGGTTTAAAAAAAGTTTGCAACTTAACCCAATAAGAACCTTGCATCGGAGAGCCAAAGTTATATGCAAACAATCACCCTCATCCTATGCCTCTAACGAGACGTAAATGAAAAGTATAAATTACAATAAAGTTGATCAATTCTTAGATGAGTTTGCAAGTTTAATAAAAAACTTGGTATGAAAATCACTCAACAACACAAAGAAAAATAAGCACACAATATACGATAACTTGTAAATAAAATCCATCAACTCCCTAAAATCCTAACATAAGAATAAGTAATGGGTTCAACATGTACCAAATTTAAATGAAACCCATACTAATTAAAATAAGGTCTAAAATAATAAAAATAAATAAATAAATATATAGTCTAATATTACTTTTCACCCTTTTTCATATATGATAGTGAAAAATACCCAAGAGAATTAATTATTAAAGAATCCTTACTGAACAAAAGCCTAATGCATTGTAAAATAAGAATTAATTTCTGACCAATTAATTCTTCTTATTTGATACGGAATCCTTATAAAATAAATAAGTCCAAGGCTGCCACATAAGCTTCCAATAACATTAAGGACTCCTTGTAATGAATGGAATTCATAACTCTTAAGGAAACAATGTCTTTTTTCTTTTCGCATTTTGCTGACAGATTCTAGGCTCAACTTCAAACCTGTTGTTCTCTCTCATTCAGTTGAATTAGCGGGCTTAACATATATCATTGGAAAGGTACATATGTCTAATTTCTAAAAACATTATAATCATATCTAATATCCACATGTAGCTTTCAGATATAACCAAAAGAGTAGACAAAGGTCTAGCCTGACATATTTGAACCTTTTTTACCTAAGCCTCTTGACTTAGCTCATTAAACTCCTCTTGGATGCACTTCATTCTAAGTCTTAGAATAGATCAAATGGACACTACTAATGGATTCTTTGATGTTGTAGCTAGGATTGCATCATGATTTCTATTTGGTCCATCACTTACAATAGCCTTCAACCACACTTGAGGATTATAAGGAGGATGGATGAAATTAAGTATTTTTGCCAAATCTATCAACCATGTTGGTGTTACATCTCTCGTATAAAATAAAAACAAAAAAAAACAATTTTAAAATCCAATTACATTTCATATTATTGATGCAAATAATTTTCTTAAACCAATGATAACTATCAAAACACTTAAAATGAACACTTTTGTTCTATTATTTATAAACTTTTTTTTTCCTTCTATCCCTATTCTTTACATAAGTTTCCTCATATAACTTCATTGGAGTTAGTTCATGTCTAATTTGATTTTTCTACAAATTAAATAGTTTATTAAAAACCTCACTAATAAACATGTAATTAAAACTTCAAGAAAAATAATAAAATATACAAATATGAGCTCTTAGTAGGTGCTTTTCATGGTGGATAAATGGAATTGCTCCTCCAATGTGCTTGTTTATCGAACCATGAGTTTTTTTTCTTTTTATTTATGTACTGAATCATGAGCGCTTTGTAAAACCTTCTGAAACCACAAACTCAAGATATGTTGTCCAATTACAGTTTGTGACATACTTTGATTTATAGCCTTTTCACCTCACAATGTCATTAAACCCGACCTTCTTAATTGCTTGTTTGTAGGCATCATACCAAAAATAACGCAACCTAGTACATAAATTTATTAAAAATAAATTAGGTAAGAAAATAAAAGAATACAAGTTTATAAGAATATAACATTAATTGATTTAAACTTACCTAGTCACATTGTGGCTTTACCACACTTTTCTGACAAGCACCTTATTGCTCTCGTTTCACCAAAAAAAATCTCTTAATTGATTTCATACATGAATTAATTTTCAAAATTTTAAAAACTAGTAACTCGAATTATAGATTATTTATCTAGCCTTAAAATTTTTCCACCAAGCATCTACCTTATACATCTATTAAGGATGGTCATAAAGCTGACTCCATTGAAACAATAGTTCTTTAAATGACCATTTTATCCTAGAGGTGATGAAACAAGTAACTTTAATATTGGTAACCTTGAAAATCAATTTAAGAGAGTCATTTTTATAAAATTATAAAACTTAAAATAACTAAATAGAATCATACAAAACAATTACATAAAGGGGTCGTTCAACCATTCTCCTATCCATTTTCCTTTAATAGACTTTATCAAATAAGGGATGCCTGATATGTTATCCTTAGTGGTTGAGTGTTGGTTGGTAACCTTTTCATAATCATCCTCTAAATTCATAACACAATTACCAACATTACTACTTGATGAAGCATGAGTGATCTTATTTGACTTGGACTTGTTTCCTCTTGAATACATGATACCTAAAAGGAAACAATTAACACAATTCAAAAAATGAAACATACTTGCAAACACAAATTCAATTATTTATTAAAAATGAATAAAAAATAGCCTACACAAATCAACTAATAACCTATCATTTTTTTTAATTCCAAAGTATTTCAATTCCCCCAATTTCAAAAAATATAATTCATACTTCAATAACTATCAAACACTTCATAAGTTGAAACATACTTAACCCTTGATTGTTATCAATTCCACACAAATTCAATTTTACTTAATTTTTCAACTAAACCATAAAATTGATAAAAAAAAATAATTGGTACGTGATGAAATTCCAAAATCAAAGATGCTTCGGAATAAGACTTATGTGTTGGATAATAAGTTAATCTTTTAGTTCAAGTAATCCAATACATTCTCCCTAGCCAAGGTGTCTGGTAGCTTGATATAGAAAGCCGGGTGGTTGGTAGCTGGTAGTTAGTGGTGTCTAGTAAGCCAATATGGTTGGTAGTTGGTACATGTAAGAGATTCCCTTTGATTGATATAAAGAATCTCAGATGCTTAAGTTAGTAACATTGTAAAGAGATAAAGTGTAATAATATTTTAGAGAAATAGGCTATGAAAATATGTATGCTAAAAATAAAAAGATTATGAACCTAAAGATTGAAGAATTCATGGGGTATTTATAGCCCATAAGTCTTGTTCTTTTGTGGAGAGGAGGGGTGAAGAGTCATTTCACTCTTGTGATATTTTGAGTTGTGTTCTACTCAAAATAATACGTATTATATCAATATAAAATATTTAAGGACCTATGCAAGGGTCTCAAAAAATTATCGAGAGATTCACATAGGATCCTGAAAAAGTCTCAATGGAGTGTTGGGCTTAAGAGAGTTGGGTTTGGGGTGTGTGCCAGAGCTCATGGGGGTGTTGGAGTGTGTGCCTACCAAGCCACTGGGCGTGCACCTAATACCAAAAAATAATTGGGTTCGGGCAATAGTTTGGGCTCGTTTCATTTGGCGAAGGTTTTTGAGCCCATTAAGTATGAGTTTATCAATAGCCCACCAAGTCTTTGTGATATTGATATGAACATATTTGTAAAATACTCGGTTACCATGACAAGTTCATTGAATTATCTTCGTTAAGAAGATAGATGAAAACTCTGAGATTATTTACCAAAGAGCCTGTGTGTAGTGGCGTGCACTATGTTTGAAGAAATTTTCAAGTATATAGAGGGGGACCATGGAGGAACCCATTCTTAGAAAAAATTCTTTGAGGCTTAGGTGAGATATAAAGGACTCCATACTTTGAAAAAATTTCTAAGAGGTCAAGGGGAAACTTATGGAGAAGAAGCCCATACTTAAAAAAAATTCTAAGAAGCTGGAGGGAACCTGTGGAGGGTGAGCCTATACTTGGAATGTGAAACCTTAAAAAATGAGTGATTAAAATGAATAGTTAAATAATAAAAATAAAATGAGAAAAGTTGGATTTTTGGTGAAAAAAATATCACCTATTGACTAGTTTTACGTTATTGAGCATAACGTTCAATCCGACCGTTAGATCAGACTGAAATGTTTTGAGGAATCTCATAACATATATTCCTACATTTGATTATAAGTTTAGGGCAATCTGAGCTTGGAAATATATTTTAAAACTGTTAACAGTCGCATAGTAAATAGCATAAAATTCATCAATGACAATTTTGTAAATATTCTGATGAGCTGGCTAAGTTCTAGCAATTTATTCTCCCTTCTTTTGACGCCAAAAACAGAGACATAATAAAGAAATAAAAAAGGAAGAGAAAATAAGGATAGTAAAGCACTTAAAACAAACAAAAAATACCCGGAGAGAAAGAGTAGAAATTGTGTAAAATTAAGGATCTAAAAGGTGTCAAACACAAATCACTCCCTTAAGCAAGGATTTAAGAAGAAACTAAGTGAGGGAGAAGGGAGAAACAAGGGGTTGTAAGTCATGGCAAAGAAGAAAAATTGAAGGGGAGGAAAAACATCACCAGATTAGCTTTCGAAGTTCATTTTAGTGTTGGGTAATGACTTCTAAGTTGTTTAAACAATTTTGGATGGAAAGAAATAGATTTAATGCATTGTTCTTAGATTTTTGAATTAGGTTCTTAGGAGAGAATTTGGGGAAAATGTGAAATTGTTGAAATTGATACATTTGTGATAAGATTGGTTGAAAATGATGCAAAATAATGAAGGATAGAAGATAAAAAATTGGGTGTTATGGAGACAACATTGGCCGATCATGTTAGGAATAAAAGATGATGAAGATGAAATGTAATAAAGCTTGTATAATTGTGTGTGATTGTGTGTGTTAATGCATAAATGATAAAGTTGTATATAGAGATATAATAATATATGGGAAAATTTAAGTAAATAAATGGTTAATGTCAATGCATGTTAATATGTATAGGTAGACAATTTAATATATTTCAATGCAAAATATTGGAAAGAGTATTAAATTATATGTTTATGAACAAGTTAGTTAATTATGAAGGTATAAGGAATGGTGTGAGGATTTAGTTGGATGATAATATGACATAGTTATTTTGCCATGCTTAGTAAAATCAAATATAAATAAAAAAAAAAAGTTAAGGAGATATGAAGAAAAATAATTAAAGTATGAAAGTGTAAATCAATGAGAATTGAATGTATTTATTATTGATAATAAGACAATGCATTTTAAAGGAAAGTAAGTTAGGAAAATATGTATATTTGATAAGAAATGCTAACGAAAGAATTAATTAGTATGAATGGAATTAATGTTGAGATGAGAATTATTGAAATATATAATGTTGAAATATGTAACATGACAATGAAATTATGTACGTGTTACAATTCTGGATATGAATATGCAAAATAATAGAATTGTGTCATGAATATAAGAGAATTATGAGAATATATGGTGAAGAATGAAAATTATTCGATGAATAAATTTAATTAGTATAAAAGATAATGTGTATGCCTTAGTTGTCTAAATGTCAGAAACTAAAAAGATCTAAATATCTTGATTTTGACTTAATTTCCAAAGTGGCGGAAAGCTAAGGTGAATAGTGTTTGACTTAGCCATTCGCAGAGGCAGGGCTGAGGTGGTATGATCAGATGACTTGGTTATTCATAAAGATAAAGAACTAAGGAGATTTGATGCAGAAATTGACTTAGTCATCCATGAGAACAGAAACTAAAGTGTGGTTATAGAATTTAATTATCTATGTATGAGACGGCTAAGGTGGTAATGAACTTGATCAGAAATTGAGGAAGACCTGGATTATTTGTGTGATTACTTGGTTTCCATTAAGATGGGACCAAGGTGGCAAGAAGAGTAAACTTTACAAACAAACTATAAAGCTTAGTAATGGAAAAGCCATCTAAAAGTAACTAAGGTTGTAGGATATGTCTATAAATAATTTATAAGAGATTATGGTGTTAAAAAAATTTGTAAACTATATATATGTATAAATAAATTAATTGGTCTTAATAAATAAATTACATTACATTGTTGTAGGTCCTTCTCATACTGCTAGACAACCTTGATTCTCTTTTTTTATAGGTAGCTTTTACTAGGTATATTTTGGTATTTGGTTTATATAATATTCTATTTCACTAGGATTTGAAGATATCTATTAGGCTTGTAATTTATGTAAAGTCATATACCACTATTTAGATAATTAAATCTCTTTTGTGCATGCATTAAAACAATTTTAGTATGCAAGTAGATAACTTTATAATATGCTTAGTTTTAATGACATCATGTATGAAGAGAAAATATAAATGACACTATTATTAGAATGAAAAATAAAGAAGGCATAAGTCGAAGTGGATGAAGTGATGAGAAATTAGATTATGTTGAAGAAGATCCAGGATGGTTAAATCATAATTATGTATGATAAATTGTGCTTTTGGTTGATGTCGACACTTGAGAAGGTCAATTTACAGAGGAAACTTTGCTAAATTTTTAGTAGTTAGAATAATAATAATAATAATAATAAGCTTAAAATGTTGTTAGGATAGTTAGGGATTAGAGATCATGACATATATATATATATATATATATATATATATATATATACACACCCACTTTTTCAACGAATATGACATAAATTAAATAGAGGGTGTTATGTAGAAAATATTCTAAGAGGCTAATAGAAACCTATAGAGGGTTGTTCTCTATGATAGCACGAGACTCAGAAGCCATATACCGATCTAGGATTGTATTAGAGAGAGATGAAGAGGTTTGTGGCTTCCTAGCCGATGATATGGGGCTTAGGAGTTCACCATTAAAGAAAGATCTCACTGAATAGTGGGAGGCTCGTAGCCTCTTTGGTTGATGGAATGTGGGCTTGGGAGCCCCCCACTAGATACTAGTCAAATTAGAGTGGGGGAGATGTGTGACCTCTCTAGCATTGTCATGAAACGTGAGAGCCCCTTATTAGAGAGTGATTGTACCTGAGAGTGGGAGATCTGAGATCATTCTAATAGATAGCTTGAGGCCTAAGAGCCCCACTAAAGAGTCATGTTAGTCTAAAACTGCACTGGAGAATGGGAGATCTAAGATCAACCCCTGGCAAATTGGTGAAGAATCCTTAGGCTTCACCTGAAGAATGTGTCAGTTCAAGACTACACTAAAGAATAAGAGATCTAAGATTAAACCCCAGAGAATTGGTGAGGGGCCCTTAGGCATCCCCTGAAGAATATGCTTGTCCGAGACTACACTAGAGAATGAGAAATTCAAGATCAACCCCGATGAATTAGTGAAAGGTCGTTAGGCATCACCTGAAGATCTATAGATAGGAGATGTATACAGAGATACACTATTTTTATTTAAAATGATTCAAGGGAGTAATAAATTCTTAGGATACACCAAACACCTATGTCCCTCATGGTTTTTCCTTAAGCTTTTATTCCTGTTAGAAGAATGATTTCGCATAGAAGGTCTTTCATGTTGGTTGTCTTTATAAGAAAAAGGCTTATGTCATAGCATACCGGTCTCTTACACTCGTATGTGATTTCATTATTTGCTTCACCTTGAGCAAGCTTTTGTTTGGTAAGGCATAAAGTTTTCTTTAGAGGGCATGTTCTCTTACCCCTCTTATCAAGGTCTCTAAGGTTACTAGCTCAAGTAACTATTCCACCTTGAGCATCTGCTCATTGAAACTCTTCAAATATGCTAGTGTAGGCTTGTCCTCTTGCTGGGTAACACTAAATAGCTCAATTGAGCTTTTTTTGGTGGGTATGTTGGTGCTGAAGGATGCCACTAACTTAAGACAGAGGTCATTGAACCCTTTGATGGAGCTTGACTCTAAATTATTGTATCAAGCATGCGCAGACTCTCGGAAGGTTATGGGATGATTTTTCACATTAATTCACTATCTTGGATAACCAACTCTAAGATACTATACACATTCTACACATGCACCCTCGTGTCAGCTAGGTTATTATAGTTGTCTAGACTTATTTTTTTTTATGGAAATGTAGTCCTTAAGG
>Ga0307517_10013000_pt1 | contig 11355 bp, 12 predicted proteins | sample 23_EM_MG_FD_194515 | JGI IMG/M metagenome (GOLD analysis project Ga0307517, IMG submission 194515) | Populus trichocarpa ectomycorrhiza microbial communities from riparian zone in the Pacific Northwest, United States - 23_EM | ecosystem: Host-associated > Plants > Roots > Unclassified | place... | reverse complement strand
CCGCCAACGGAAGCGTGGACATGATGGAAGACGTGAAGGTTGTTTCGAATTTCCCACACTCTCTTCTTCCTACCAGGCTCCCACATCGAAACCCCTGCTGCCGGGCAGGCCGCTTCGATCGGCCGAATACTCTATGGTGCGGGACACTGTCCGTAACGTACAGGTAGAACTGGCCTGGCTTCATCTGTACCGCGTGTTCTCCTCAGTGACCTCCTTCGCATTCAAGAATCCGATCTCGTGCTTCGATACAGAAATACCTCGGCTGCCCACATTAGGGGGCCAATCTCCTGAGTCGCCGGAACTCTATCTCAAACTCGGGGGCGGCACGAAGGGCTCTCTTGTTAAACTCCTGAACCCCAGATCGTTCAGCATCGACCGTCATTCGGGTCCCACCTTCCGGCGCCTTTCCTCGTTCCGGATCTTCCTGGGTGGCGAACTTGACAAAGGGCACACCCTTCATATCATCGGGGATGGGATCTCACCCTCCGCAAAAGTCTAGGCAGCTGATGCTGTGGGGAATCTGCAATACCCGACTGAATACGTGCGAACTATCACCACCACACCCCCGTCTCTGACCAACAACTGGCGGTAATTCATCCTTGTAGTGGTTCTTCCGCAGTGATCGCAGCATCGATGGTGGACGTACAGTCCATTGTGGATATCGGACTGACTCATTCCGAGTGCTGGATTGGCGAGGTCCAGGCCAAATCTGAAACGGTTTGAAAACCGCGCGTTTCGGGACTTCCGGGAAGACTGAGGTATTTTGGGAACCGAGTGACCCGTCAACCACGTTTGGGAAGAGCCCTGGTAGGATATTGGATCAAGGAGGATTGGTCGTTCTCTGCCGTCGAGAAAGTGGTTGTCTGGGTCTGGGATGACGAGTAGGTGAACGGGGTACGCGGTCATGCGTAGAGATCACTTTGCGGCGGTCGAGGGATATGGGTGCGCCTGGCGTCAAAAGAACTCGCTTCCAGTGTATTTTTTGCACTCATTTTGAACGACTTGACAAACTGTTGACCCATATCTCACACCCACGGCTCGCAGTGCACAATTCACTTATAGTTCCATTCGGTGAAAACGCTGGTCTTGTAAAATCATATACACATCTGTCTATCGGCATTCCAGTCATTCGCAACGGGCCAGTACCTCACTCACGCCACGCGTTCTTCCTCAGTCCTCCTTCAGCATCCACATCGATCCCTTGAGCAACCCAATCCTTCTCGACCTTAAGAACCGCTTCTGCGGCTTCACGGACCGAATCCTTCCACGGCCTTTGAGTCAAACCTAACCTCTTCAGCGCAGGCTCACAAACGACGATCGGACCGGTCTGGTCGCTCAATGCTAGCGTAGCGAGTTTCAGCTCCGGATGGAGACTTCCAATATACTCCACAGCGTCCTTGAGCTCGAACCACTCTCCAGTCAAGATGTTCCGCGTTTTGCCGGGTGTGTTGATTCCGGCTATCAACGCCAAAGCAACATCTCTGACGTCCGTGTACCCGATGTTGAAGGTGGTTGATTTGCTGTCGGGAAGTAACGCGTTATAGATGAAGATGTTGGTGCTGAGAGCGTTGAGGTCACCCGGTGGAATGATGGACGCTGGGGCGAACGGGCCGATGAAGTATGTCGGGTTGACTAGGATGCAGACTTTCCATCAGAAATCATATCACAAACCCACCTGCAATAAGACTTACCCCCAGCGATGCTGACATCAGGGTGTGCCTCTCCAATTTCAATGACGGCCTTCTCAGCCAGAGCCTTAGAGGCGGAGTAAATGTACATCAGATCGTCGTTTGCAAGAGCTTGTTCTCGCGTCGTGGGGTTCCAATCTATGAAAGTCTGACGTCAGAGGTCGCTTGAGGCCACTCGAAACGTGGAATTCTCCCCACCGTCTTCAGTGAGACTCGTAAAGTTCGTCCCTTTCGTGAAGTCCATAGCCCCCGCGATGCTACTGGCAATTGAAAATCGTTTGATTCCGACGTTGATGGCCTGACGAAGGATGTTCGTGGATCCGAGGACTGCGCCCTGTAGGTCATAGACAAACAGCATTACTTGATGTATCCACGAGGAAGTGGGTCAGACCCACATCAATGGTCGACGCTGCGTCTGCGCGACCAGGTAGTGGAGAAGCGACATGTATCACAGCATCAGCGCCTCGTGAGAGTGTGAGTTGGCAGTCAAACACGAGCAAATGAGCATCCCCTCACCCCGTAAGGCAGCGGTGAAATCTCCCTTAATCAGATCGTCAACAACAACGATCTCGACCGCGGATTCATAGATCCCCTGGAATATCTCCTGGTTCGCCGCAAGCTTCGCGCCACGAACCGTCCTTCTCAACTCATCAGCCATGCAAGCGGGCACTTTGCGCAGATACGTACCCTCTGACACGATATCCTTTTTGGACGAGCTGGTCGACAACATGGGCACCGAGGAATCCATTCACGCCGGTAACCTTGGAACAGATCAGCCGTGCAACCCTCCCCGAAACTCTGGATCAAATGGCCACATACTAGGATCAGTTCAGAAGACATTGTCAGGGTGCTATCTGTGAGAAGAGAGGAGAGAGGGGGAGGCTAGGTAAGTGTCGAGGGTGTTGAATCGTGACAACGCCGATAACCTACTAGTCTTATATTGACCTCGAGACCCACACGGCCTGGCGGTATGTTGGTAAGCGTGCCGTCGGTTTAGCGGTGCTGATTGATCATCCCGGCCGGCTGACAACTGGGTTAGAAGGTTGCAGTCCCCACAATGTCATGTCTCACGCCATCCAGCACAGTGCTTGGCGAACGTCGGGGAGCGGTTTAACCAGGCGGCTGGGGCTGTCCGTCAGGGTCCCTCCTAGCCCAAGTCGGTCGTATATACATAAGACCCCGGCACGGTCCCAGAGAATGAAACGGCGTTTGGAAGGCGGGATTGGGTACTTGGGACGGTGGCTGGATCCCCATCCGACAATTAGGGTGGCAACACACGATGGTAGCCGATGGTAGGTGACTGGTGACCGAGCACCGTTGTGGGTTTTGCTGACGCGTGAGGTCGAGAGGCCGAACGTTGAGTAATTTGACGAGTGGGGATGGGAGATGTGATCAATGATCTCATTCGACGGCACCGATCCGCATCGTGACGCTGCAGCTCCTCCCCTCCAATCCGGTGGGCATACCGCACTTTCCACCCTCATTACATGAGGAGATTTATCCGAACCCACAACCAACCTCTCTCACGAACAATGTCCACGACCGCGACAGCGAAGAAACCAATCTCCGCCTTACTGCTGCCACCAGAACATCTCTTGCTCACCAAGAATCTCACTCCGGATGCCGAGATACCGGACCCGCCTCGATTCCTCGAAATCTTGAAGGAGAAACCGTCGATCCAAAGGAGATCTCGTGCCATATCTGCTCAGAGCCATTTCTCCTTTACTTCCCCGTTGCCAGTGCAGTTCCCGTACCGATTGCAGCCCCCGGATCCGCCTGCCACTGACGAGGAGCGACTGAACTATATCGAGAAGAAGTTGGCTGAGTTGGAACCCTTGGAAGAACAGTCGTTGCCTCCGGCCGCACATGGGTCTCGATACAAGAAGTTCGCGTCGAGTAACCGAGACCCGGAGAGGGTCCTCATCGGACTATCGGAAGCGGGGTTGCGCGACTGCGTTCCCGGGTTGGACGTCGGGGATGCATTGTCTGTCATTGGGAAGCCGTCCCTGCTACCTTCTGAGGAAGAGAACCGGTCAACAGAAGCTACGGAAGAGGAGATCGCTGCTCGGCAGGAACTCGTTGACGTCTTGAGCGGACGGTCTATGATCGTTCCGTTCGACGATAACGGGAACCCTGTGTCGGGCCCTTGGTCTCTTCGGTACAGCGGACACCAGTTTGGTTCTTGGGCTGGTCAGTTGGGAGACGGCCGTGCTATCTCGGTTTGTAAGTCTGGAAGTTAATCCCAAAGCTCCTTACCCTATTCTTACGATTCCTAGTAACCACACCCCACTCGAGCGATCCGGAACTCGTCACAGAGATCCAGTTGAAAGGAGCAGGTAGAACGCCGTACGCTCGTAATGCCGACGGGTTGGCGGTCACGCGGTCCTCAATTCGCGAATTTCTCGCAGCTGAAGGTATGGCGACGCTTCCTGAATCGCTTTCAGTGAGGACTGAAGTGTTGTCACACCAGCTATGCACGCGTTGGGGATTCCGACCTCGCGTTCACTGGCTTTGGTTTCCCTTCCCGGGATCGAGGTTTGGCGGGAACGTGTCGAAGCGGCCTGCATCGCGACTCGGATGGCACCTTCCTTCCTCCGTGTCGGATCCTTCGAGGCGTTGAACCCTCCTTCTAACATATTCTTTTTTGGCGGGCACCAACAACCACCTCATTGGGAAGCGCTCCGCATATTGGGCGAATGGGTGGGCAGGAGAGTGTTGAGGCTGGAAGGCGTCGAATGGGAAGGAAAGAACAGGACTGCTTGGGGTAAGAAGCTGGTTCTCGAGACAGCAAAGAGGAATGCGAAGATGGTCGCCGGTTGGCAAGTGTGCGCGGTCGTTCCTCTGACGCATTTGGTGGGCGAAGACTGATGTACGCTTCCAGGTATGGATTTATGCACGGTGTTATCAACACGGATAAGTGAGTAGTATCTGTATAAGGGCTCGGCTTGATTTAACCCGTCCTAGTGTGTCGATTCTTGGTTTGACAATTGACTACGGTGTGTAATCCTTGGTGGTAGTTGCTCCTGGGCGTTGAATATTTTCCCAGGACCATACGCATTCATGGATGTATTCGACCGCTGGCACATTTGTAATCATACAGACGAGGAGGGGCGGTACTCGTATAAGGTGAGCTCCTCTTTTGTGCATCAACCTTGACTGGTTTTTTACCTTGGCTGTAGCGACAACCAGTGATGGTGTACGTCACTGGCAGCACCACATCGACTACGGCCGACATTGACATTCGTTCTTAGGTTTTATGCTGTACAGGCGTTACTTCGCTCTGTGGCTCCAATCATTGGTGCGGAAGTGAAGCTCCGAGGGAAAGCTATTTCAGAAGGCTGGGCGAACGTAGACGAGAGGAAACTGGAAGAATGGTCGAAGACTGGCCAGGAGAGCGTGCAACCAGAGGTGGAGCAACTCTGGGATGACACGTACGACGAGGAGTATACAAGGTTGTTCCGTCGCGTGAGTATCCAGTGTTCGTGGCTGCGCCTCGACGCATCATTAACACCTTCATCAGCGTCTGGGATTGCGGAGGAGTCTCAAATCCGACGATGCTGATATCTTCAAACCGTTCCTTGACTTGATGGAGGAGCACAATCTCGACTTCCATTCTGCATTTAGGAAGCTGTCCGCCTTCCGACCCGGTTTCATGCAGGGTAACGACGAGGAACTTAATGCCTTCATATCATACTTCCTGGAGTCAACCCCACGCCCCGAAAAACTCGACGAAGTGAAGGCGTCTGAAGTCTTCGGGACCTGGCTTACGAGGTATTCCGGCCGTATCTCGGAGGAACGAGAGGAATGGGGTTCTGGCTCTCAGGAGGAGGTCGATGCGCTCCGGAGAAAGGAGATGGACGGAGTTAACCCGCGGTTCGTGCTGCGGCAGTGGGTGTTGGAAGAGGTGATCACGAAAGTCGAGAAGGATGCTGTGAGTGGGAGGAAAATCTTGGCCAAAGTTCTCAAGGTATGTTTTCGTAATCACTGGCTACTTGGTGGATCAGATGATTTGACCATGTTCTGCTTAGATGGCGACGAATCCATATGAACCATGGGGGGCTGAGGGAACGAGAAATGCGTGCTCAAGCGAGGAAGTCAAGGAAGAAAGAAGATATTGCGAACTTGGGGAGGAGAGAATGTTGGGTTTCCAATGTAGCTGCTCCAGTTGAGCTCGTCGAATCAAAGCCTCCTCATGCCGTTACGCCCCGAGTCGCTCTCACGTTTGATGTGTGATATGAACTCACATCTATCTGCACCGGATTCAGGATACTCGATCGGCCCTTCAAGGTTACGACAGTACACGGGCGGGCGGTGCCATCAGCAAGTCATGGAAATTCTGACAGCGCCGTGCAGCGCCAGTGATCGGACTGCTTCCTCGACAGGGGCATATAATGGATTATATCTCGTTGTCCGCACTCCTGAAGACAATTATAATTGAATAGATATCCTTGTCGCTTCCTCGTGCGAATCTTATAATCCAGTGTGTTGTCTAGCGTTGCTAGTGATAACAAGTTGGATGTTCCTCTGGGAGCTACGCCGTAGAATACATTTACTTCTGAGTACCTACCGTTATTCGGATCGCTGATTACACTGACTAATATCCCATTCCCCAAAGATTAGAGGGTATATAACTCCCGGGATGGCCGCCCACATTTCCTGAAGATGGGGGAGGAACCTCAATACACTTGCTCAGGTGAACCTGGTGGGCAGCGTGGGCCGGACAATAACAAATGCGAGTGGTTCACCCCAGACATGACCAAACATAAACACCCAGATTACTATCTAACCCGCCCAGACTCCGCGAGGCTGTTCGGGGTTCTGGTAGGCAACGCCACCCCAACATTGCCAACGCAGCCCACAATTTGACCCAGGTCCATCCTTCTGGAACCCCAGCCTGCGGGAGGTGTGGGACCGTCGACGACGATTGCTCCAGCCTGCCCAGACCCGTCCTCACCTGCACTGCTCACAGCCAACCCAGGATCTGACCTGCCCGACCTGGGGTGAAGGAGCACCAGACTTGCTGTGACATCCTACCTCTGAGGCCCGAACGTTCGAACACCGGCCTGAGAACCATCCGGTCAAATCCTGGCTTGAGTCGCACTGTTGTTGTCTTGCACTAGTATTCACGCGAAGATCCACGGTGAGGTCGGTGGCGCTACGCCGCACCTGCAGACTACTGGCGCGGGGCGCGTGCAGAGGGGAAAAAGGTGATCCGGGACACATCGAGCAGGGGTCCCTCGACAACAACGGAGTCAGCCTACCGGTCATCTAACCTGCCCTCGTAGTTTTTTTAAACCCCTGATGTCCGTTGATTCTACACAATATCATTGTCTTTTATAAATCCCGCTATCCGATGTGTGAACCACAAGACCCGGCTGTCCCATGCGCGGGTACAGATCCTAGTTGACACGGGACCTAATATAGGGATTGCGTGGCTCGGCCATCGCCACAAGTATGCACACCGCATTATACTGTCTTCTAGGACTTGTAACCTCTTGTCAGGGTTGCGGAAGTCGTAGACGGGTACGCTCCATTACAACCACTTATATAGATTGTCAGAGGACATATATTACCGGCGATATGTAATAATGTGATGACCGGTTGCGAGGCTTCATCAGGATTTCGAGGATTTCCGGATAATATATACCATTATAACGGGTTATAAGCTGTGGCTGGGGAATTACACTACTGATGCTAGATTATAGCGCCGACAGCCGGGTGTAACGGTTTGCCGTACTTTCCACGATTTGCTGATGGCCCGCCACTATCCTGGATTCAAGTGGTAGCGCTCGGCATTTCAAACTTCATCCGGCTGGACGGCGCTTCACAAAATGAATCGGGGGGTAGAAGCTTGATTAACTCTTTCGAAGAAGTCCAATGGACGTGGAGAGTGGGTCAGCTTCAGGGTTCCCAGCCTGATGGTCTCGCACCCCGCAGTCCATCCTATCAAAAAAACAACAAAGAACGTTGTCGTGTGTCCATTCTTGGGATCACATCGCGAGGGCTTCGGAGGGCGAGGCTAGAATCTAGCCTCAAGTCCGGAGGAAGAGGGAATTCTGAATTGGTGGGTAGCCCATCGGCTTTGATTCCCGCTGCCAGTGCTCGTAGGATCCCTATCCCTGTTCGCACAGAAGTTGTTGAGCGTTCCGGCACGCGAATCTTTTCTCTGCGGGTTGACTCATAGACGACGATCCCGGTACATACTCCGTCCCTTTCAGTGACATGCCTTATTCGAATCTGGACAAGAGCAGTTCACGACAGGGAACATGTTCCTTGCGTGGGGATACGGCGTTGACAGTGGTGGGTAGAATATGCGGTACCTTAGGCTACGAAGATCACGGGAGCGAGCCGCCGATAGGATGGATTAGTTGGACGCGCGCACGACCGCCGAGTCGTCGGCTCAGTGGCCGGCCCCCGGCGGTGGTCGGGGTTGGTGGACGGGGGATGTTCCCACAATGGTCTCGTGAACCAATGATCCAGCGTTGTGTTGCCAATATTATCGGTTGCAAAACTGAAGGATACTTTGGGTTCTACTTGACCTCACCAACCAAGCTGTACGGTTTTCAAGGACCTCTTGAAACGCGGCCCTATTGTTACGACCTCCAAAGTAGTATGGCCGCTGGCGATTGAACGCATGTGAATTTCGTCGATGGAGGGCCTCTGATCGGAGAGTCAATTCCCTGATCGACGTCCGCGTTGACCACAGGCACAGCCAGATCAACAGAGTGTGGGGATTCATAGGTTCACAAGCCGGGTACACAACGTAAGCCCTTCGAGCTGCGACGGCTGCTTATCTGCACCGCCAACATTCACTGTGAGTGGAATGCGCAAAAGTCAATGGAACAAGTTACTATGGCATGCCTTTGAAACTGGCTTATTGAACGCGTCACGCGTGGGTTTCCATCAACATTTCTGTTGTGGGACTCGCAGCATTTCGTATGACGGGGACTAGTCTATTCCCATGCTTTGTATGCTTCGTGCCAGTTCACGAAGGGGATAAACGGTAAGTGACGCTCGCGTCTGGCCGCGATCCGTTGCCTCGTGTTTTGATCCCCTCTGACTCCCAGGCACTTCAATGGACAGCCACGCCAGGTGTATATTAATCAACGGGATCAAAGGTCAGTGAGAGTCCTCCCCCTTCATTTAACTCCCCTTTCGCCCTCCCCACCGCACTGACACTGCAACGTATAACATCCACCGTTTCCCCACATAATATCCTGTATCATTTTGGATGCGACCCTGGATAGGTGGGCCCCGTTACGCGACTTATCCGACTCATCCGTCAATGGATGCTAACGAATCTCGCGTCCGCAGTCAGATCTTGGCCTCTTTGTTTGTTCCTTCTCTGTCTATTTGTTCAAGTCGACGCGGTCAGGTTAGACCAGTGCAGAGCCAAGTTCGCGAACGAAACCGGCCAGTCTGGTCCTACGAGGATCACTTATGACCAATGCGTGGAGACGTGTGGTGGAGGGGTTGGAGAGTTTAAGTGGACCATGTTCTCCCAAGGATTTAGTGCCTGGTTATTGCCCTGGATCGCCCTGATCTTTCAATTGCCATTTGGCGCGACAGGTATGTGGTCCTTCATAAGTGGTTGAATGTCAATACTCAACAACGTTTAGACCGCCTCGACAACCTTGTCTCTGTATTTATGGCGATCGGGTCTCCGGCGCTGGCAGGATATTCACTTGCCATCACCCGCCTCAACAGCAGATGGTTGGCACGCCAATTCTCCGATCTTGAATTCTCAAATAAGGACGAGATCCCCCTCGCCATTTCCGCTCTCCAGCATATCCCATTCAGGATTGATACTTCGGGTTCTCTTCTTCCGTCCTTGATCGTCCTACCCCAGAACAATCGATACTGGAAGCTCCTCGCGACGGCGGCTAAACGCACCAGACAATGGTCCATCCCAATGGCGATGAACATCGTCTGGGTGCTCGTTGCATTTTTGCTGACCATCGTGGACTCCTTCGTCGATTTCAACCATTTCATCACTGTCCCGGGAGATGCAGGTTACTCCATCGCAGCTATGTGGGCATACCTCCTACCTCTCGTTATCGGTTGGCTCCGCGTGGGGTGTCAACCCGAAGCCGACCATCTCCGCAATGCTTTGAATGATGCCCATGACGTCGAGTATGTGGCCACCGCTTCAGGGCCTACCCTCGCTACACGGATCACCGGCCGCTCCACTCGTGCAATTGAACCTTCGACGAAACACATCGACTACGTCAATGCCGACGAGAAGAAGACCACTCCCATCTTTAATTACGCTCGGGTGTTCATCTGGTCACAAAACGCCGAGCACATTCTCAGGCTTTACGAGCATGCGGCTGCCAAGGCCGATCGGAGGGATACCGTTCGACATGGAGAGTGGATGGGCGATGATGACGGTTCTAATCTGGCCCGTGACCGGACTAGAAGCGAGGCGGAAGTTGTGGAATATTGTACGGAGCAGCACGAAGTCCCCGTCAACCTCAGCGCCAGAGACAACTCCCCACAGCTCCCCATCCCTCTCACCCCATACTCTGCTTTCCCCCCGTCACCTGAACCTTCCGCTATGGCTTTCTTGACGACCGAGGTGTATGCCAGCGCTGGCGCATTTGCGCACAGACGATACCCGAGCACGTCCTCCAAGTACGACGAGGAAGCACCATCCGCGGAAGTTCGAGCGGTACCTGAGAAGCCCGTATTTGCAACAGATGTATTCCAACGCGTGGCTTTCGCGACATTCCTCGCCCTTGGTCTTCAGTGGGGTACGACCGGTGCCTCCGTCCTCATCCACCTCAACACGCCGCCAAAGGGATTCGGTTGCCGTGCTGCAACCTTTACCATCTACGGTTCCGCAGCGACGGCCTCCTTCTTGCTCCTCCTCTTCTCAAGCGTGTTGGCCCACCTGGCCCGTCGCCAAAACGTTCGCGAGAGGAGATCAGGCTTGAAGACTCTCATCGGGTACATTGCCATGCTCACGAGGTGGCTGGGAAAGTTTATCGCCATCGTGAACGGGTTTGCGATATTGCTTTCGTGCATGATGCAGTTCGCTGGTCTGTACGATACTTGTTTTTGCTCCTCCACCATCTTCGGAGGGGACCCGAACGGTCTGGTTTGGTTTATAGAACAAGATATCACGAGGAGTGAGGTGTATAGGTATTGGATTGGTGGGATTATTATGGCCCTTGGGGCTAGCTTCCTCTACGTCTTCGCGATGTATGTCGCCACCCCAGTGGGATAGGGTGTAGGTGGCTCAGCTTTGGTTCATTTTCTTCAGGGTTTCTTAGTCATTCTTAACACGCATCGTAGTTCAAATATTCCTGTAAACGCATTTCGTATTGTACTTTGTAGTACTCGTTGTACCAACACTTTGAACCAGTTATTTAATAGATGTTGCATTCATCCAAGTGCATCTTTCCTTGGTCACAAGACTCGCAGGTCAATCAAGGCAGCATGGCCGGGGCGCAGAAAGCCACTACCAGAGCCTGACCGTTAGGACGAATGTTAAGGGTGTGCGGGCACTGTTCAAGAATGATAAAGTTGTCTGAAAGGAAGTAGAGCTACAACAGAGTTTGAGATGTGGATGTATGCCACCCGGGTCGGTTTTGCAGTCAATGCTGCATTGCGTCTGGGCTCAATTTTGTCTTTTCGAGTTCCGCCCTGGTAGGAGATACAATTT
>Ga0307517_10012999_pt1 | contig 11356 bp, 5 predicted proteins | sample 23_EM_MG_FD_194515 | JGI IMG/M metagenome (GOLD analysis project Ga0307517, IMG submission 194515) | Populus trichocarpa ectomycorrhiza microbial communities from riparian zone in the Pacific Northwest, United States - 23_EM | ecosystem: Host-associated > Plants > Roots > Unclassified | place... | reverse complement strand
TCAAGCATTCTCCCGCTAACATTCATTGATTCGTAGTTAAATGTATCTTGCACTATCTATATGGCATTTTATCCCTTGATTTGAGATTGACTCATAAGAGTGATCTCTCTCTCTTTCTCTAAATTGGTTTAGTAATTCTGATTGGATTGGTAGTATTAAAGACTGAAAATCTACTAATGGTTATACTATTTTTCTTGATCGAAACCTGATGATTTCAAGGAAAACATATTGTTGCTCAGTCTTCTACAAAGGTAGAGTACAAGGTCACTGTTAATGCTACTACATAATTATATATAATGGCTCATGTTTCTACTTCTTGAACTTGAAATTTCTACGTACTACAACTCCTCTTGTGTGGTGTAATAACTTAGCAGCTCAAATCGTTTTCCATGCAAATGTGAAGATCCATTTTCACTTCGTAACTCTCAAGTATTTTTGTTCATGAAATAATAAAGTGTCAATTGAGCAGTCTTCATCATGTCATCCGTCAAAATTTCAGAATTGTAAGGCAATTTCAGGGTGTTCAAAGACACTGAGCCTGTTTGATACCGTCACCGAAATACCACAAATCCAAACCTAATGAAAAGCAATGGAAAATTGTACAATGTATGAAACGTACTCTATTTATAGTCAAATGATCCGATACTACCGTTACATTTAGAACTAAATTACATAAACTTAAACTTCTGAACTTACGAAGAGGCATTCATCCAAAATCTACTACTATTTTTAACAGTTAATAATTTGAACTTATAAATGCAGGGCCTTACCCCGGAGGGAGCCCTTCCAGAAATTCTCAAAGGCCTAGGCAAGACCTAGGCCAAAGAGGGGGTTTGGAAATAGTTTTCAACCAGCAATTGACGCGCCTCGGTTAGAACCTCACTAGCTGCGTCATTGCCCCAAGCGCAAAGATAGTTAACAACCAGCAGGAACTTTTATGTTTATACTAGTTTGGGACTTGGCTCCTGTTAAATATTTCGATGTGGGATTCAGATTGAGGTGGTTTCTACATTGCTGTACGTGACCGCCTGTTTCAGATTTTCCTACCCTGTCAGATTTTCGACGTGGGATTCAGATTGAGGTGGTTTACACATTGTTATTTTGATAGGTGATAATTCTCTTATAAAGATTGTTTGAGTTGGGATTGTTTGGATCAAAATATATGATAGAGTAGTTAAGACATTTACTAATGTCACGCATTTTCTAAAACAAAGAGAAGTTAGATTTCTCTGGTATTCTTGGTAATAGAAGGTAAAAGTACTTTTGTTGAAGTTGAAGTCATGCAAGTTAGCAAAGGTGCACTTGTTACCATGAAGGCGCGCAGAAATGATTTTGCCAAACCTATATATGTAATTGTAGGGTGTTACATTAATTGGATATATTGTACGTAGTTTCCTAATCTCTTATGTTAGATTCGATTCTAACCTTATTGTGGCATATGATACTGCTGGGACACATGATCAGTGACCAGGACGAACTTTGATATAAGTTGAGCAAGAGAAATCTTCTATGTGATCATAGTAAATATTGGGTAAATAAAGAGGGTTAACTTTGATTCTGAGATTCACCAGACCAAGACTACTTTGAATTATATCCATGATGATCTTTAGGTGTCTTTTAAAGTTCCATTAAGAACTGGTTTTAGTTTCTTAAGCATAAGTACGTACAAAGTATTTAAGAGTTTTAAACAATGATAGAATATGATTGTGAACATGCGGGATATTTAAGTTGATGATAGAGGGGATAAGGCGTGGTATAATACTGCAAAGGAAATGGGAAAAAGAATAAAGAAAACACCAACAAGGTATACTAATTTTGCTTAATCTTAGTGTACTAATCTAGATTCCTATGCATAATCTATTGGATTAGATGCATGTGATGTCTGGAAGCCTTCCTAATATAAGGATGCCATTACCGGTGCTGATTCTGATAAATGGTTGGTTGTCATGCATGAAGACATGGAATCTCTATGTAAAAATAAGACTTGTGAGCTTGACTGACCTCCCAAGAAATTAAAAGAAGATAGTAGGTTGTAAATCGATTGGCCATACTTACTTCGAATATCCAACTCTATCATAGATTCCTTTGATTATTGGAAAATCTTTTTCAATTTTATAGGATTCTGTAATTTGGTTTGGAAGAAGTAAATGTCAGACTCATTGCATCAACAGCTAATCAAACTCTTAAAAAAATAAACGAACAATCTACATAGAAGAACAAACTCTCGGTTACATCACATTGATGAAGAAAGACAATAATTCAAGTCTACTTGTAAACGATACTCACATTCTCTTCTAGCTTTTCTACGACAGCTTGTAGATAACTTCTAAGTTTAGCTCTTGGCATGACAATCACCTCACATTGGAAGTACTTTTCTAAGTCATTCCAGTCTGCACTTGTTTACTGAAGCATGAAAAACACCAACAATCAAATCATCTAAGATGCAGCGGAGCATTGAAACCTCACACTCTACAAATCAAAACATCTGACTAGAATTGGTGGGGTGCGCCAGGCCAATGCTATAGTGCAGCGCAAAGGCGACGATCGAGAGCCCCAGTAGCAAGCTACTGTGATGGAACCTCCCCCTAAAAAAATAAATTTAATATCGTGTGAGCCATTGGCCCACGTATCAGATATTAAACTGATAAGAACAGATACTACACTTGATCTTAGCCAAAAGGCCGAGAAAGGTATGATTGATTCAGAGCTAGTAAGCTTTCTTTTATAGTGCGCTCCTGCTTCTGCCCTTTGTTATTTTTTCCATATGGGATACGACAGAATACAGACTGGGCTTGTTACTTCGTAATATGCTTCTATTATTTCACCAAGGGGCGTGAAAGTACACAAGGGTGGCGACAACAAGTTTTGTGCTTGCCAAGTCCCCTCTGCACGGCTTGGGCAAAGCTAAGAGTGCAGAGCTAATTATGCTTTTATATTGACCAAATTATACTGAACTAAGGAGCCAAAACTTCTTGTTTCCATGCAATTTCTTGCCCCCTGCTTTCTAGCTCATCGATCCTTCAGTTTTTTCCAATAACAAGATTAATAATTCTGGTGCATATTTTTAGCTAATATTCTCACACGATGAAGATAAAACAATTTCTTGTTGTTTCATCAAGACAGAATAAATGGAAAACATAGACACACACATATATATATGTAAAGATAGACAACTTAAAAGGCTTTGTATAGGGGACCATAATACAATAGATAACACGTTCATAGTCAAATTCAAGCATTCTCCCACTAACATTCCTTGGTTGGCAGTAAAGCGCATCTTGCATTATCTATACGGCACTTTATCCTTTGATTTGAACTTGACTCGTAAGAGTGATCGATCTCTCTCTCTCTCAATGGTTTTACTAATTTTGATTGGGTTGGTAATGTTGAAGAACGAAAGTATACTAATAGTTATACTAATTTTTCTTTTAGGTAAAAAATAAAATAAAAAAATGACACATGATGAAATTTTGATTTGTAGAAATTTTTTTACTTCTATAGATGTTTTATTGAGACAAATTCACTTACATTTAAAAATAAATAAGCATGTCATAAGGATTTTATACTTTGAATGTATTTGTCTTTAAAAAATTTGTTAACACTGACAGCCGGGAGATGGCGCAAAAGTTTCAGTAACTCGGTAATACATGGTAGCATGGTAGCGCTACCAAAGCTCCCACATGACCTTTCGAAATGCATCAAATCTGACTGGAGGTAGGTTCCACTGGAAGTACTTTTGGACCATCATTCTGTTGTTATATAGGGCTTCTGAAACCTCATATTCATGCTTCGTTATGTCTGCAGGGATAACCCCGTAGATCATATATAATATTTTCTAGAGTATTACAGAGAATTTACGCTAGCCAAGGGCTCCCAAACCGAGAATTGCCAAGGAAAATCATAAAAACCACCATAACAAGGGACATCAATGAGATTTTTAGGTAACAGCTTGCATAGCGACGCTGTGTTTAATGTAGGGAAAATGACTTGCGGAAATTCCTATAAAAATTTGAATATAATTCAATAGTCAGATTAAAAATTAGGTCGTTTTGAGCTGTTATTTTGATCTGGTGTGACCAGACCCCCTTTTGTGTATAGACCGTCCTAGTAGTCTATAAATACATTTGCTAGGTTATCCACCATGGTTGTTAAAAATGCATTTTAACTTGTAAATCGGATGATTTTACTAGTCAAAACACATAAAACGTGTAAAATCAGGGTTAAAACTCAAAAACCTGTAAAATCGGTCAAACCCGGTCAAACAAGCCTAAAAACGGGTAAACTCATAAAAATCGTTAAAAACGTAACGTTTTCATGATTTCACTTTAAATTTAAACAAATGCAGAAATGCTCCTGTGCAGTGTGCAGGTTGTGCTGACTCAACACTCTCTTTTCCCAGTCCCCACCCCACCCGTGAGCCCGTGACCGACACTCCACACTGTGACTCCACACTTTGTCCCTGTCTCCCTAACTCCCTTCTCTTTTTCCCTTTCCAGTTTCCCCTTTTCCCATCAGATTAAGAAATCACTTTCCCCAGATTTAGAGTGTTCTTGGCGAGATGAAGGTAAGAATTTATTCTCAATCCCAAGCTTTGTTTTTTTCTGTTCTAATGGTGGTGATTAGAGACAAAAAAAACCATTTGGGTATTCTGTGAATCTGTGTTTATCTTCTACTATTAATGTTTGCTTCTGGATATTCTGTGTTTATCTTCTACTATTAATTGGTTTGCTTCTGTTTTGTTAAATCCATGACGCAAAGAACAACAAAATAGATTTTTTTATGTTTCTTGTAATTTCTAATTTTCTCGGAGGAGGAGTGGTGCTGCATTGCTGCTAGTCCTGCTATGTTTCTTGTCTAATGATGTTGTACTTCTGTGTGTTGTAATTTCTTGTAATTTTCACCTATTCTCTGTTTGATCTTGCTTGCTGGTTTTGGTGTTGCAGAGTCTGCATAGACAATGAAGCAACGAAGCATACCAAGATTGCACTCTTGTCGAGGTCATTTTCCATTATCTTTAACTAAGCTTCTTAATTATATGAAATTTTGAGAGGAAACTGAATGTGAGGGGAATTTAGGTGTTTGATCTTGCTTGCTGGTTTTGTGTGTTGTAATTTCTTGTAACTAAGATTGCATAATACTCAGTGTTCAAAAACTTTGTCTATTGACTTGAGAATTTCGTGTTGATTTGTTGTATGGTGATCATAATATTCATGTTGATCTTGTCCAAACTAATTATGTTCAGCAAAAGACTGCAATAAGTCATGTTTCGTTGATTTAGATGAGATTCACTGCTTAGGTGAAAATATGCTTTTCTTTTGTTAAGTTCATTGTTATTTTGGCAACAAGAACTCTTAGGATTGAGTTTTTAGATTTTCATGCTGGAATGGAGGTGCTAGGTTATCTTTGGAGGATTTTCTAATATTAGAATGGGAAGCTATTCTGGAGAATTATACCAAATTTCCAGCAATGTTGTGTTTGATGGAACTCGGTTTAGAACAATGAGAGTCAGGGAGGAAAAAGAAAGTGCGAAATGAATATCCTTACAGACTAGGATTTTTGTGGAAGATGCTGAAAAGGCTTTTCAAGACTAGGATTTTAGGTGTGGAATGGTTATATGGTTTGGGAGATATAGTATAGAATTGACCAAAATCTAAGGATGGAATTTATGAATTAGAAGTTACTGAAGTGGTACCTGCAGAAGTGTAATATGTGCTCATAATTTTGTGATTCAGCAGTTGCCTTTTTTGCCTCCACTAATAATTTTCTTTAGCCTTTTCTTAAATTCAGTAGTTGCCTTTTTTGTCTCACTAGAATAGTTTCTCATTTATTGAACTGCAGGATACGACATGCATATTTGTAATTATTGATGCATATATTGATTCTTGAACGGCAGGATATATACATAGCATCTAAAAAAACTACCAATAGCAATAGACTTGATGTGGGATGGCAATATGATATAGATGTTGATAAGAATTCAAGAAGAGTGCGGTGCAAATATTGTCAGAAAATTAGCAGTGGAGACATTTACCGTTTCAAGCATCATTGTAATGATTTTGATGAATGTTTTAGGAACAATGAGGAAGATTAAGGCAATGAGGATGTGTTTAGTTTACATGACACACCAACAGATTGTTTTAAGTTTGTTAACTTTTAGTTATTGAAATTCTATGGATATGTATGAATTTTTATTTGAATTATGTATTTTAAGGTGTTTGGACATTTGTATTGTTTATTTTACTTTTATTTTAATTGTGTTATATTATTATTTACTACTTGACTGAATCTTGCAATTTAGTTAAAATATTTTACTTATGATTTTACGATTTAAGTTAAAATATTTTACTTGCGATTTTACGATTCGAGTTTATATTGTATGTTCAGTGTCATGTTAAAAAAATGTTTTTGACAACCTTGTTATCCACGCAATCTATCGGGGGTATATCCTCATCTAATTATGACATACTCACACTTAATTACTTAAAATCACTTGTTATTGCATGTCTGACTACACCAATTCATCATCAAACATAGCAGCTTTGAGAAACCGCGATGACTTGAAATCAACAGTGTCTAGACCGGCAAGCATGAGACTTATATCACGATCTGATTTCAATTCCATGCTATAATATTCACTTATGCGTGAAGTTAACAATTCAATACATTACTTTTATTTTCTTCGAAATGATTTCAGCTACAAAATGGTTTCCCAAACTTCATTTTCTGTTCTCTTTTACAGAAGAGGAACCAGATCGTTGATTTCAGTATCTCCGTAGCCTTCAGTTTTCGTCTGAACCCATTCATTCAAAATAAGTGGCCAAGTTGCATGGATCATTACACTTGAAAGGAAATTTGTAAATATCTCTTGGCCAGCAAGGGTGCCTCCAACTGTTAGCCACTCTTGAGTAGAGGAGCCTAGAATTTCCATGAATAGCTACACAACAACAATCCATACTGCATTTCAAGTCTTTGATTTTCAACTATGAGTAGCATAAATTAAATTAACAAAATCCTTTGATTTTCTCCTCGAAAGATTCTTGGAAACAGATTGGATTCAGAGGAAAAAAACACCCCAACAATCAAATCATCTAAAGATGCAGCAGAGCATTGAAACCTCACACACTACAAATCAAAGCTTTGGGTACTAGAGTTGGTGGGGTGCGCCAGGCCAATGCTTTAGTGCAGCGCGAAGGCGACGCTCGAGAGCCCCAGTAGCAAGCTACTGTGATGGAACCTCCCCCTAAAAAAATAAATTTAATATCGTGTGAGCCATTGGCCCACGTATCAGATATTAAACTGATAAGAACAGATACTACACTTGATCTTAGCCAAAAGGCCGAGAAAGGTATGATTGATTCAGAGCTACTAAGCTTTCTTTTATAGTGTGCTCCTGCTTGTGCCCTTTGTTATTTCTGCCATATGGGACGACAGAATACAGACTGGGCTTGTTACTTTGTAATATGCAAAACTAAGAGTGCAGAGCTAATTATGCTTTTATATTGACCAAATTATACTGAACTAAGGAGCCAAAACTTCTTGTTTCCATGCAATTTCTTGCCAGTTATGCTTTAATTCTAGCTTTTTTTTTCCAATAACAAGATTAATAATTCTGGTACATAAAGGTTGTTTTTAGCTAATATTCTCACACGGTGAAGATATAACAATTTCTTGTTGTTTGATCAAGACAGAATAAATGGAGACACAAGGGAGCTAGGAAAACACATTTGATTGTCAAGACAGATAAAAATAGGCTTTTGTCTCTATATTACAAATAATTTCTAGCTATTTATCTATCTTTCTAAACAGGAGAAACATAGATGGAAGCAAGTTAAAAGAAAATTAAAACTTTCTCCTTAAATATTTCATAATTTTAATCTCTACCCTTACATTCAGATCTGGACAATTGATTTTAATTAACTTAAAAATTTAGGAAAGTTAATGGAGTTTTATTGTTTATGAACAATGAAGTTCCTCTTTTTGTTTTTTTTTTTTCAATTCAGCTCCTCTTTTTTCTATTTTCCTTTTTTTTGTAATGTCATCCTCAAATGTTTTTTAACACCCGTTTAGGTTTTTTTTTTATCGATCAAGTAGATTAAATTACATAAATGATTTAATTTTAAACTTAAATTACATAAAAAAATCAGATTAAAAGGTTGTTTTCTACTGAGGACTGTCATTTCATGGAGGATTAGTGGGTTTGATCAAAATCGACATTCTCGTCGATGTCTATTTCATATTAATGGAAAAATACCAACGTGTCATATATTATCTTTGGTGTGTGAATGAAAATTAGTGAATGAAAATTAATTAGCTTAAACAACGTCATACATTATCTTTTTGTAATGATAATTTTAATTACATCGCAATATTAATTTAATATTGAATATAAGATGGATATCGGTGTTGCAAGGGATAACAATATTGAAGTAATATGATTAAACATAATTCTTAACTCGCTTATCTATAGTAGTGTAGTTCATTATATAAATCCCATTAGGATTGACTAAGGGTGGTGGTCCTTAAGAGGGATTTTTCATGGGTTGTGACGTGGAGTACATGTTTTCTAAAGCAGCCATGTGTACAGTTATGCAATAGACTCAAAATAGTAGTGGTAGGATTTGCCGATGTAGAGAAAAAGAAATAATATTAAATATTATTATTATTATTATATTTTATTTTAAAATGTGTGTAAAAAACATTGTGTATTTATTATGGACATAGACTCATTGTACTATGAACCACATTGTAGGTATAAAGTGTTTACACTATAGCGCTATAGAGGCGTTGTTTTTGCTGTTTTTTAGTTAAAAAGTGTTGCTGAGGGCGTTGTCTTTTTTATTTGTTATGCCAAAAGCTACTGGATCTGGCTTGGCAGTCAAACCCAACGCTATTAGGTCTTGCTAGGCAATCGTGTCCAATGTTATTGGGTACTGTGCAACACTAGTGGGATGTTGTCTTTTCTCTTTGTGATTCCAAAAGCTGTTGGGTGATGCTTGGCAGCCAGACCCAATGCTATTGGGCCTCGCTTTAATGCCAAACCCAATGGCCACCAGATTCAAAAGGAAATGAAGACATCCAAGGATATTGGGTCTGGCTCCGCAGCCAGACCCAATTACCTTGTCCATCAGACTCAAGGATCTTGGGTCTGTCTCATCATCCAAACTCAATGCCTTTGGGTCTGGGTGCTGAAGCCAAACCCAGTATTGGGTCTGGCTCTACAAACCGTAGTCTTTAGAATGTACTGTGAACATAAATTCATTGTACTGTGAACCACACTGTAGACATAGAATGTTTGCACTGTGGATGACACTTAAGCACTATGGGGGCGTTGTCTTTGCTGTTTTTTAGTCAAAAAGTAGTGTTAGGGGGCGTTTTTTTTTTTTTGTTTTCTGTACCAAAAAATATTGGGTTTGGCTTGGTAGCCAGACTAAACATTATTGGGTCTAGCTAGGCAGCCAAACCCAAAAAGCTTTCAAAAGGTGATGGGTCTAGCTGCCCAACATCTGTAATCTATAATCACGCTAGAATTAAACGACTGAAATGCAAAATTTCAGTTTTTGCCGTTTTAAGTTAAAGTTAAGATTTTTCTCGCATGGCTCTAACCCCTTTCATTTGATCATATAGGGAAAGTTACGAGATTTCTCTGATCCTGTCAAAGAATGGCATCTCTAATGCTTTGTATAAGTCTTCCATAGACCATAGGATTCTTCATTAGACCTCATGGTTATGCAAAGACTCCTCCATAAGACTGGGTTGTAGAAGGATAATGGAACCATCGCTCAAGAAACTCGAGGACATATACTGGGAATGAAAGTTCCCGATCTTTGGCCCTATGCCTAAAACAAATAACCATTATGTAATAATATAATAACTAGCATATTCACCCGCGTTTCGCAAGGATCAATAATAATTTTTTTTCCAAATGTAAAAATGTTTGACCTGGGTTAAAAACACGAAATGTATTTGCACCATCACCATCTTCAAATAAAATATTTTCTACAGTAGCATCATGAATAGCGCATAGCATACTAGCGCCCAATACACCGATAACTAATTTATTTCCCTTTAATTTTTTTCTTTTTAAGATATTTCCAATTGTATTTTTTTCCTCTTTAATTTTGTTTTCTTTTCTTTAATTAAATTTTTTTTCTTACTGTAAAGAGAAAATAAATTGATATGAATTTTTTTATATTGTATAAAAGTTGGGTGATGGTAATTGTTTTCAATTTCAAGTTGCATTGAATTTCCTTATTAAAGCATGTTTGTTTTTGCATATCAAAAATTCTTTTAAAAAACATTTGATTTTTTTCTTTACTTCAAATTAATATATTTTGATGTTTTTGTATTATTTCGATGTGATGATATAAAAAATAAATTAAAAAAAATAGTATCTCAATATAACCCAACGTTATTGGGTTTGGTTGGGCCGCCAGATATTTTCAATTTTATTTTTTTGCCTCTTTAGATTTTTTTTATTTTCTCTTATTTAATTTTTTTTTTCATACAATAAAGACGAGATAAATTGATGAGATTTTTTTATATTGAACAAAATTTGGGTGATAATAATTTTTTTTTCATTTGAGGTTGGGTTAAATTTTCTTATTAAAGCATGTTTGTTTTTGCCTTTTAAAAATGCTTTCAAAAAAAATTAAATTTTTTTTATTTTTTTTCTTGAATTCAAATTAATATTTTTTTGATGTTTTTGTATTATTTTGATGTGATAATATAAAAAGGCATTGTCTTTTTCTGTTTGCTATGCCAAAAGCTACTAAGTCTGGCTTGGATGCCAAACTCACTGCTATTAGGTCTGGCTTGCAGGCAGACCTATCAATCTTGGGTCAAGCTGGGCAACCAGACCCAAGGCGATTGGGTCACGCTGGGAAGCCAGACCCAACTTCCCAGCAGGACCTAATAGCGTTGGGTCTTGCTGGTTATGGACATAGATTAATTGTATTGTGGACTACATTGTAGACATAAAATGCTTACCCTGTGGATGACATTGTAACACTAAGGGACGTTGTCTTTTGTGTTATTTAGTCAAAAAATGTTACTGGGTTTGGCTTGCCAGGATTCAATAGTGTTGTCCAGTAGGACCTAATAACGTTGGGTTCGCGGTGTTAGGTCATGCTGCCTAACAGGAAATGCTATTAATTGGTCCTCCTAGGCAACATATTTTTGCTTGGTCTTTTGCAAAAGCAAAGTATAAAGTCATTGGTAATGCTCCTACAATATTATAATCAATATTATAATGGATCAAGTTTCTACTTCTTGAACTTGGAATTTCTACAACTCTTATGTGGTGTGATCTGCTGATACTACCATTACATTTAAGAACTAGATTACATTACCTTTACTT
>Ga0307517_10012997_pt1 | contig 11356 bp, 6 predicted proteins | sample 23_EM_MG_FD_194515 | JGI IMG/M metagenome (GOLD analysis project Ga0307517, IMG submission 194515) | Populus trichocarpa ectomycorrhiza microbial communities from riparian zone in the Pacific Northwest, United States - 23_EM | ecosystem: Host-associated > Plants > Roots > Unclassified | place... | reverse complement strand
CAGCTGAGGGGCGGCTTATTCAATTATTACCCGCACTATATCATGATATCTGATGTTATACTAGCATCCAACCAAATAGTAAACATCAAAGGATACGCTGGACCGGTCGGTCGAGGGGCTGCTAGTCATATATGTACTGAGCAGTTCCTTCAAAATATGCGCAGATTTGTCATCAAAATGACAGCAAGCAAAATTTCGTCCAAAAATGCGCTGGTTACATAATCAAAATATTGGCACAAGTGTGATGGTGAGTATGGTCTGTGTATTTCTGATCATGAATGAGAATTTCATCACATGGTGCACCGCACAGCAACGCCCCTCCCATTCCGTTTACATACCTCCCTTCACACACACTTCTACAACATTATCTACCTCTTTTTTCAAGACAAGGTAGGTGGGGGCTGTTACAGTGGAAGCCTTTGTTTTGAAATCTGAAGAGAGAAAGATGGGCGTGGAAGGTGGGAAACACTGAAAAAGCTGCCAAGGCAACCAGTATACATTGATCGGATCCGTATCTTTCTGGCTTTGATCTTCACTGAAACTGACGGTTTATATAGACAATGCATGAGGCCTTCCAATCTTCTCCACTCACTGAGAGCCTTCCAGACTGGGGCAGACACTGTGGAGTTTCGGTCACCCTTCTGCTAAGTACTCTAATACCTCCTTCGTCTTAACCTCTGATGGCGTCCTGCCTTATATGCCAAGCCATACCTGTTCGTTCCTCCTCTTGATCGATAACCACTGACAAATGAAATTAATGATGACAAACTAATAAGATAGAGAATGGACACAGGAAACCTCTCCGTATGTGGAGAAATTGCTGGTGATTTTTCAACTGAAAGCAAGGGTCATTCAGACTGTGTTACAGGAGAAAGAGAGTTCTATTGTGGTTCCGGCAAAGTTGAGGTTAGTGGAGTCCAATGAGAGACTTAAGCGTGTTCTTTGATGAGAGACTGTCAGCTCAAAGATTACTGTGGTTTCTCTTCTGAGATTTGGCTCGCTGTTCCTCGCGAGTATTTTCCCATTTATTTGAACATAGTTCAGTTACCAAGCCACCAAAGCCCACCCCAAAACACATGGATAAGGTGAAGAGCATGATTGAGCAAGGAGTTTTTTATTTTGTGGAAGAAAATATACACTGACAGTAACCCTAGGAACCCCCAAAAGCAACTGCTAACTAATCAACGGAATTTATTACATTTGAAAGGACGAAATGAAATCCAGAGTGAAGTACAAGAGTTAGCCGAAGCAGCATTATAGATCAGCCATGAAATATTTTTCTCAACTCCAAGAATAACTCCCGACAGTCCTTCCATTACTTGGGACTGACCTTTCCCTATGTGCAGCTCATGTCCGCGCAGTCGCGTAACACCTTAGATCTACCTTCGCTCCACTCTTTCAAGTGCCGCCAAACACCGCTCTCGTGGGCCTCCTCGAATTCCTATAGTGCAGCGGAATACCCAGTGGAACTACTGTTGGGGCAGGAGGACGTCAACCCAGATATGCCCGATACCAGTGGCCGAACACCGCTCTCAAGGGCTGTCCAGGAGGGGGATGATGGAGCGGTCAAGCCACTGTTAGAACGTGAAGGCGTCAACCCCCATATGTCAGACAAGCGTGGTCAGACACCGCTCTCGTGGGCTGCCTCAAATTGGCGTGGTCAACCAGAGAACGTGATGAAGCTACTGTTGAAGTGGGAAGAGGCTAACCCCTTGATGACAGAAAATGGTGGCCAAACACCACTCTTGTGGGCTGCCTCGAATTTATGGAGTGCTGTGCAGGATGTGATGAAGCCACTTTGGGGACAGGAAGATGTCAACCCTCATATGCCAGACAATTGTGGCTGAACACCACTCTCCTAGGCAGCCTCCAATTGGTATGGTCAAGCGGAGAATACTGTGAAGCTACGACTTGAACGGGAGGGCGTCAAACCCGATATGCCAGACAATGATGGCCGAACACCGGTCTCATGGGCTGGCTCGAACTGGAATAGTAAAGCAGAGCAAGCGGTGAGGCTACTGTTGTGACGGAAAGACGTTAAACCAAATATGCCAGACAATAACGGCCGAACACCTGTGTTGTGAGCCTTCGTCAGTTGGTATGGTGGAGAGGGAAGTGTAGCGAAACTGTTGTTGGGGCGGGAAGACATTCACCCCAATATCCCAGAGAAGTGTTGCCGAACACCGCTCTCGTGGGTTGCCGAGCGTGGCCATTGGGAAGTACTGAAGCCGCTGGTAGGACGAGAACTTGTCATCCCCTATGTGGCAGACAATCGTGGCTGAACACCGGTCTCGTGGGCCGCTTGAGGGCAGCATGATGAAGTACGCAAGCTGCTATTAGAACAAGAAGGTGCTAACCCCGGCAGACTCAACAAAGACGGCCTAACCCAACTCTCTTTGGCTTCTGGGGGGTGGCGCAGGCGGGTCATGAGGCAACTACACGCTCGCTAATCCGCATTCTTCAGCCCGGCTTTACCCGAATAATAAAATCCGCTATGCACCCCTCTCCAGGCCTCTGTGCTCATGTCCATATATCTCGTTAGCACCTTCAACCTCGTCTATACCACATTCCCCTCCCTTCCCTGAGTGCTCAGGAATCTTGTAGACCCGCTCCTCTTCCTTTCCTTTCTCTCCCCTTCCTCACTTCCGGATTCCTACCCATTATACTCCAGCATTTGGTGTAGGTGTACTGTTGCTGTGCTTGCTATGGGGGTGTTTTCGCTACTTTTTTCTTTTTTTCTTTTTTTCTTCTGCATAAGAATATAGCATTTACGCTTAGGTTAGATTGAAGTTCGCCACTCCCCGGTGTGGGAGATGAATATAATAGCGGAAACCAAATTCGCTATTCCTATTGTAACAGTCCCTTCGTCATCTTTTATACTTTCATCATTGACCCCACAGTGGACCGCCCGGTTGAGAGGCTGCTCATGCAACTATTACTCACAATATATCATAAGGTTGGACTTTGACATACAACGAAATACTAAACATCGAAATATGCGCTTGACCGCTCGGTCGAGGGGCAGCTAGTCTAATATGTACTGAGCAGTAGATCTGATTGCGCACAAATGTCTGATCTGATAAGAGCTGTGATGTCCTGTACCACTCTTAGTATTTGTGAGAACATGCATGTGATGCAACGTACTGATACTCAGATGCCAAGTAATACTTGCAAACCTCCTCCTTCCTATTTGTTACTACATGCTTCTCCTTTCTCTCTTTCACCACATCCCTACAGCTTTATCCATACAGCTCACGTGCACATCACCATGCTCTCTCTATTATACCACGCCACACCCCCGCTATATCTCTATCGCAGTCGGCAAGTCCACATCCACCACTGGCCCCCGTCCGCCGACTCAACACTTCCCTCTACTTATGCCACAGAGTTGAACGTTGAGACTCTCTCATGGTCAGCATTCGCGAGTGACTAAACGGTAGTTTCTAGATGCAGGATTAGTAGAGGGATGCGGTATAGCATATGGAACAAGGTAGGCATAGTACCAAATGCTTCCCACAACCTATCGCTTTCTACGGTGTACTAAATTATACCACGCTTCTTGTAGGACTCGTTGTGCCTTCACATTTGCTTACCGAGCCCTAATAGTAGTAGTAGTGCAAGCCGCCGAGAATAGTCTTCAGATTGTGAATATTCTCTTCTGGGCCGCTTCCTGTCCAAATTATTATCACCACGGCCGGTATACCGCCACCCATAGATAGTACACCCTCGGTCATATCATTGGAGGTAGCGGGTTTTTAACAAGCATGTGTTCCACAATCAGAAGCGCTCCTGCATGGCTTTGCCTGTGCTCTTATTATAGTTCCAGGCAGTATTCGTGGAACCTCCACCAGTAAGCTCAGTTGAGAAGCTAAGCTTCCCGAAATATTTTGGTCTTGCTTGGGATTCAACCAGGCCGCGTATCGGTGGGGATCTTGCACCAAGCTCATTGGATTTCGAACCGCTACTGATTGTTTCCATGATGTACTCTTTCGTTCTGCGTGGTCCGGGATAATAAGTGAGCATTAGTAGCGTTCATCATCCGTCTGACATAAGGTGCACATCACCATAGATTTGGCAGGGAGAACCGCAGTATGCAGGAGATATGTGGTTTTGAACTCTATCTATGGGGAAATAGTAAACAGTGTGACATTTTTACAGGGAAATGATGGTCCCAATTTGAATATGAGTGAGACCTGATTCATTATTCCAGGGCCTGGTTTGTCTCTCCACATGGTCAATTCTAAATGAAGAGTTCAATAGTTAACTGGCTTAGACTCGGTAATAATTATGGACAGACAATAGGTTGGCTTCAGATAACGACCACTGGGAATACCCTTTTTCACAAACCCATATATTACAGGGCTGGGTATTTTGAACCAGCCTTCGTTTTGTTTCTTGTTCCATGAGAAAGGCTTGCTTCCAACGCACCACGCTGCTCTTGTGCGGCTCTAACACACAAGGTAAGAAAATACACACCCTTAGAAGTTCTGTGCATACTCACCGTTAAGCTGAGACGAGAGTTGATGTCTCCCTGGGGCAATACTCCTGACTAGCTTTCATTTTTTTTCATTAGCCCCATCCACCGCTTCAATTCATTATTGTTATACACCTCGTCAACACTAAATGTCGAAGAGTGATTGGAGCATCTTGCCGGCCACAGCAACCATGGAGCTGGCACATTTACTGCTTGTTAGCCTGTGCTGGAGGACGGGTAACAGTAAGGCACTTATGGTGAGATCATCCAATCCTGCTTGTCGAGCAATTGGTTTAAGGTCCCCAACTGCAGAACTACCAGAGCTTCCCTCAGCCTGTATTCAACCCCCCTTCCACACGTTCTACAGAGCCCGTCTCAATACTCCCCCTCCACCTAACCACACCAGGAAAAGACCCATGCGACATCCCCTACCACAGGGATGATACAATGACGACACTGAAGCAGGATGACTTCAACCCCAATACTCCAAACAAAGATGGTAAAACACCACTCTCCATAGCAGCCTGGAAGGGGGAGGAAGGAGTAGTGAAGATGTTCCTAGAACGATTGGATGTCGGCTCTAATACTGCAGACAAATGTGGCGAGACACTGCTCTTCTGGGCCGCCCACGAGGGGCACTCACCTTCTCTGGCCAACTGTAAGTCTCCTCCAAGCTCCACGAGTACCATATCGCACAAACTACCCTATCACCGCTCTGAACTCTCAAAGACAGCAGTAACGAAAAGATGCCAAAACCTCCATCTCACTCGGTCTATACTTGAGAGTCAGTCTCCTGATTAACCAGAATCCCAACGCTGTGAGCACTGTCACTGGTAACAAACGGAAAGAAGGAGGGGCGAATCAGCCATCGAATTCACCATTAACATCCAGAGCTACCACTTTCACGATACTAGGATTATCCTCCATACTCGGTAATCCCCTTAAGACAAACCAGTCTCTAAAATGGGCTACCGCGATCCAACGATCAGCAATCCCTCAACGGACTATATAATTACCTTACAACAAAGATCACTCTTAAACCAGGCCCTATAGGTGTCTTAGTTTATGTTTCATTTTCGAATTTCATGAGTATTAGGTAAGTGTTATCAAGACGTGCAAGATTGTTATTGTAATAAAGAGAAACCTAGGCTCTACTATTATCTATCAAATGTCGCTATCAATCAACTAATGCTTCCAGTGATATCCGATCCGGGTTCTGAGCACCCTGACGCCATTCCACTTCCTTGACTAACAAGGAACGCCCGTTCCTCTACAGGACCGTAGGTACCTACCCGAAGTTACCATTTGCGAACAGACTGTAGGGCTCGTCTGTCAACCTGCAGTCCTGCGGTGTTTACAAAAGACTAACGCTGTGCCCGGCCGTCCTTACCCACCCTGCCCAAGACTGACGAGACTATAGGGCGCAGTGTTCCCAACGGGCCTGGTAGGCCAGGCCACAGCAAGGCCTGGCCTATGGGAATTCTCTAGGGCCTGGCCTGTCCCGAGGCTGTAGGCTTGGTAAGAGTTGAGCCTGGCCTGGCTGGGCCTGCCTATAGGCCGTATAGGCATAGTAAAAACTTTTAATAGACCAGCCCAGCCTATATAGCCTAGGCGAGCCTACTCTTAGTGAGCCCCTCTGTAGCGTCTGCGGTAAAAATTCACAATCAATGTTCTCCGATTACTAAATAGCATTGAAAATATAAGAATAGTTTCGCTTTATTAGCAGAAATACTAGAGATACAGTAGTTAATTAATAAATTAAATTAATTGTAGAAAAGAATCGAGGACACAGAAGTTGAAAGAGGTGGGGGAATCATGATATTCTTAAAGTGATCTCTTCCTAACGCTAATCACCGGGCCTATAGGCGTCTATCAGGCCTGATAGGCTTTGGCAGGCCCCTCGAATTCGGTCTAGATCGGCTTAGGCTATCTTCCAGAGCAGCCTCCTTGGCCCGGCCTACCATCGGCCTGGCCCGTTGGGAACATTGATAGGGGGCCAGGTCCCTGCTGTCCGGACGGGAAGGTTGGGAACACTAGCTCGGGGTGTAGATGAGAAAGAGTGTAAATTCAATTAGAAGTGAAAGTGGTTGACACTGGGAGGCCAGATAATCGTGGGTGAATTCCCTGTTGCATGCCACCAGGAATGCACATCAGGGTATGGTGAAATAATTGCTTGAACTGGAAGAGATCACACCTGTATTTTACACATGGTAACCTATGGAGTTTGCTTCTCTCAAGTATTAGAGATGAATATAATAGCCAAGACTATATTTCGTACCTTTTCTAACAGTGTCCTCATAATGAATTATAGTTTCAAGATGGACTCCAAGCTTGACCGGTCGGTCGAGGGGCTGCTAGTCATATATGTACTGAACAGTGGATCTCTCGGCGTGCGATCTAATCTAATCTAAATGTCCTGACATGAAATATCACTCATGTTTGCGCTCAGATAAATTGGGGGTCACTCGTAAATGTTGTGGTGTCACCTACCCCTAGCTTGGCAGTAACAACTTTTTCATAAAGAAAATTCTTTCACCTGCCTGCTTCTCTCCCACCCACAACCACATCCCCCTTCTCCTCCCCCCCACATCTATTTTCTCTCACGCTTCCAGTATACCGCATACAACCACAATTATACTATTTGAATAATTCTATCGTCCATGTGTCATGGCTTTTCCCCTCCAGTTGACTTGTATGCCTGCTAACATATTGGCAGCAACCACTGTTTTATCAAGAAAATTCTTTCACCTGCCTGCTTCTCTCCCACCCACAACAACATCCCCCTTCTCCTCCCCACCACTTCCATTTTACCTCACACTTCCAGTATACCGTATATAACAAGAATTATACTTTTCAAATAATTCTATTGTCTATGTGTCATGTATTTTCCCCTCCAGTGGCCTCGTATGCCTGCTAACATATTGGCCCCAACCACTGTTTTAGAAAGAAAATTCTTTCACCCGCAGGCTTCTCTCCCACCCACAACCACATCCCGCTTCTGCTTCCCACCACATCCCTTTTACATCACGCTTCCGCTATAAGGGATAAATCTACAATTATCCTATTTCAATAATTCTGTCGTCCATGTGTCATGTATTTTCCCCTCCAGTTGACTCGCATGCCTGCTAACATAGTGGCAGCAACCACTCTTCCATAAAGAAATTTCTTTCACCCCCTTACTTCTCTCCCACCCATAACCATATTCCGCGTCTTCTCCCCCTCCATCCATTTTACCTCACGCTTCCACTATACTGCATACCACCACAATTATACTATTCAAATAATTCTATCGTCCATCTGTCATGTATTTTCCTCTCCACTTGACTTTCATGCCAGCTACCATATTGGCAGCAACAGCTCTTCCCTAAAGAAAATTCTGTTACTAGCTTATTTCTCTCCCACCTATAACCATATCCCGCGTCTTCTTCCCTCCATCTCTTTCTTTTACATCAAGCTTTGGCTATAAGGCATAAAACTACAATTATCCCATTTCAATATTACTATCATCCATGTGTCATGTATTTTCCCCTCCAGTTTACTCCCATGCCTGCTAACAAAATGGATAGTATGTCCTCTTTATTCACCTCTCGCTGTTATTTTCTTACAAAACCATTTACTCAGACCCAATATTGGCCTTCTTTCTAAAGGCGCATTCCTTCCTGTTAGTTTGACAATTCTTGCCCCACTATCACATACTCCCTTGTACTGCACTTTGTTTTCAATCCTTATGACTAGGCTTCGTTAAGGGCCCTGTTTCCGAGGAGAGGGGACAAAATAACATAGGTTATTCTGATTAACTGGTCGAAAGAATCGTCCAAATCGGACAAGAACTGACTGAGATAAAGCTCTTTGAAGTTAGACAACTTCACAGAGCTCTATCTCACTCAGTTTTGGTCCAATTTGGACGATTCCTTTTTTAATATGCACTTAATAACCTGCTCTTGGTGCCCTGGTTGTCAGAGACGGGGCCCCGTAACGAACACTACTTATGACTGCCTTACTCAAGCGTGTACCATACACTGTAGCCAAACCACACCATACCTATATGTAGGGCTGGCAGGAGTATAAGTAGGTAGAGTACAGAATGTTAAAAATTCAGTGTGGGATGAGTCATCTATAGTGAGGTAGCACGGTTTCGACTCTGTATTCCACCACTAACATGAGAAACAACTGTGGCTCGCTTTGGGCGTAAATGAGACTCTTTTCCGCGGTTAAGGAAGTTCTTCGCAGAAGCTGAACAGGCTCTTCTATTCCGAGTGTGTAAAGGAAGCTCTTTCCCGAGCATAACGGACTGCTCATTTCCGTGTACATACAGGAATCTCTTTTCTGAGCATAACTGAAAGCTCATTCCTGAGGCTAAAGGGAATTATATACACACAGTCCCTCACCTCGCACTCCTATTTGATATATAAACGAGTTTAGAATAGTAGCTAACTGGAAGGTCCAATAGAATTATATTATGAAATACCAGCATATAATTGCTATATAAGATACACCTATGAGTACTAATAATAGTATGATTTATTTTAATTGTATAATTAATTATAAATGCTCCGACCTGGTTTGCATGTAATATCTTAGCATAATATTGCTATATACACTGGGATACCGGTTACATTATTAAACATAGCATAAAAGTATTATAAACAAATATTGTACTTAATATAATAATTAAAATTTTGTAATTCAATTCTGCTAGGCCTTGTAAATATAATATTGTATCAAAGATTTTTTGATTAGTGCCATGACATAAGGCTTGCCACACTCCCTTCCGTTCAATTAACAATCTATCCTCTTAATATTGTTTTCTGTTCAGCTTTGTGGTCAACTATATTAACCACAGTTATTGAATGATAGAGTTGACAGCCACAAAGCTCTTGTGGAGAGAGCAATTATGGCTTACCGTAATGACACAGTTGATGATTTCAATAATCTCTTGTTAGAACGGATGCCAGGAGCTGAGTACAGCTTTGAAGCTGCCAACTATATGGACATTGGTGAGAATGCTGCTGTGGCTGAACTATTCGCTGTTGAGTATTAACAGAGTATTAGCCTTGCATTGCTTCTAGCCTCCTGCCTCCAACTCAAAATTGGTCAACCAATTATTCTCCTACGCAATCTAGGTTCCTGTGAAGGTCGTTGCAATGCTATGAGGATGAGAGTTTTGGAAATCAGGTGCAACTGCATGTTGGTTGCCATCATGGGTAAAAGGTTTGATGGGAAGGTTTGCCTTCTCCCTAGGATCAAGCTCACAACTTCTAAGGAAGAACTTCTATTCATACTGCAACACACCCTGTTTCTCATTTCCCTCTGCTATGCTATCACTGTTAACAAGTCTCAGGACCAGTCTTTAGAGCATATTGGTATTTATCTATACACATTAGCCTTCACTCATGGCCAGTTCTATGTGGCATTATCTAGAGTCACCTCCCTTAATGGACTAACTCTTCTCCCCTCTGAGCAAACTCTCACTCTTACTCAGATTATTGTCTACCTGGAGGTACATTTCTAATTTCTTGATTCTAGATTCCGCTTCATCATTCCTTTTCTTGTTCTGGCTGTATCCCATCTAACTGTTCTATCAGTCAGCCTGACCTTGCCCCTCCTATGTCTTATTTAGTGACCTGGATTGGAGAAGAACTGAAGGGACAAATGAAGAGGTACAAAGAAGTGGGAGAGGAAACAGCTGTATATTCGTATCCGAGTTGCTTGTCTGTCTAGCTATGGGAGAAGAGGGGTTTCTATCAGGAATACAAAGAGCATTCGTGAACTTCCCAACCTGCAGGAATCATTCCGGTAAACTACATAAACCAAGGAGTTCCTGCCCATCTCGGTTTCCAAAGTCCGATCATCCCACCATCCTGCATGCCGAACCCTTCCAGGCATATATGCGAACCCTTCCATATACTATACAAACTAGGTATCTCCGTTCCTCCTCTTTGATTGATAATTATTGACAAAGGAAACTAAAAGCTAATGAACAACATAATAGAAAAGGTATGAGGAAAGAATCTTGCTAAAGTAATAGAATATTATACACAGAGTAATGCCCTGCTCGGAGTAATGGCCTGTTAGGAGTCATTGCCGGTGATATACAACACTATGTAGCCAGCCCTTCTTGCCATTTTAGATTGTACATACTTCCCCTCTTGGCTGACCTGGTATGCTCACATCTCCAAATTTTTTCGTTGTCTACCATGATACTCTTCTGTTATACTAATTCCTCTCAGATAGATACATGGCTTCTACTTCAACAACCTCTCATATATCATTCTTGTTTATTTCATACAGATACCTTTTCGTTCATCGCTTTGTTTCCCACTCCTTTCGCTGGATTAAAAAATAGCCGTCTGGTTTCTCCAATGTCAAGTTCTTCACGGTTTCTGGATGTATTGGATTGTTTGTTCTAATTTATCTTTAAGATCTTACTCTCTACGTCTTTTTTTTCATGTGTCTATTCTATTATTATAATAATACAATGTGTTCCGTTCTCTTCCATAAATGTGGCAGTTATGTACCTGGTAGTACTATATACAACCCTGGCAATGTAAAGGAATGTTGCCGCTGGTTCAGACTTTCAATTCTCACTTACAAATATCACAATTTCCGTTATTGACATCTAAGCATATAGTAACCAGCGAAGAATAGGCTTGACCGGTCAGGAAATGGGCTACTCATTCAATTTTGAGTTATAATGTAAGATATTCTTGTAATTTACATACAAGCATACAGTAAAAATCAAAGGATAAGCTTGGCCGGTCGGTCGAGGGGCTGCTAGTCTAATATGTACTGGGCAGTAGATCTGATTGCGCACAAATGTCTGATCTGATAAGACCTGTGATGTAGTTTACCATCCTTGGTATTTATCATCACAACCATGTG
>Ga0307517_10012996_pt1 | contig 11357 bp, 13 predicted proteins | sample 23_EM_MG_FD_194515 | JGI IMG/M metagenome (GOLD analysis project Ga0307517, IMG submission 194515) | Populus trichocarpa ectomycorrhiza microbial communities from riparian zone in the Pacific Northwest, United States - 23_EM | ecosystem: Host-associated > Plants > Roots > Unclassified | place... | reverse complement strand
TATAAAATGAAATAAAGCAAATACGAACCTCCTACAGTTGCCAGGGAAAGAGGCGGATGGGAAGCAAGTCAGTTTTGACAACATGAGGATTAATCCAAGGATGTACCTGAAGATAAGAAGGCATTAGCATGGTTTATAACGCAATGAGTGTGGAGATTTGAAGTCAGAAATAGATACGAGTTGTAACCATGTGTATGTCTATAAGACTAATCGAAAAACCATCATACGAATATCCGAGACGAAGGCCATGGATATTCAACGCAATTGAAGACTCAAACGCTTACCTTTACCCAAGCCTTTTCGAGACCTTTTAGCCTTAAAATAGCGTCTACACGTTTTAAACTGATGTTGAAGCGCTTGGCAAGTCTCCGTGGGCCATTTCGGAATGGGTCCTGCATGAACATATCAAACATTAACGTCCTTTGATCGTTAGCGATAGGTGGAGGTGGTTTGAAGGATGGATTCATGGGAAAAGGCTAGAAGGCTGGTAAGCACAGTGGTCGCATGCAACAGATACCGGTCAGAACTAACCGTTTCTCCAAGGTATTGCTGGGGTTTGGCATATTGGTATTTGTATCCGATCTTCTCCATGAACTCTTTGTATGATGTAGGAATATTCGAGCGTTCGCTATCGCCCTCGGTGGTCATGGCCTCATCGAGTTCCTCCGTGGCGGTCTCTGGTTCAGGAAGGGGGGGTCCACGCCTTGCACTATGAGGGGCCGATGCTGATATAGCGCGCCGTGGAAGAGCGGTGGAAGTACTCGCGACGGGGCGGATAAGAGAACGTAGACATGGTTTGAAGGTGGAAGAGAAGTTGAGCATTGTACAAGACGCCAGCAGAAAAAATTTGAAGGAATTTTTGAGCGCGGTCACGTGGACGGACAAATACACGCAACGCGAGATGCTCCTCTAGCCATGGACATCCAGCTCTTACACCCGTTCTTGGCCCTTACTCCTCCTAGCGCCCTCAAAATTCCTTCCAATTACTCTCCAACAGAAATAAATGACTTTCTAGTCAATAGCATACTTCGAAATCCTCATTTTCAACAGTATCCTCCTTCCGACCAATACCAGAGGCGGTTCTGGAAATGGGCAATCGAAACACTCGAACAGCTTGCACGGGGTTCCGACGGTCAAGAGGCATGTCTCTGTTGTGCCCGCCATTTCTAAAATTCTTATCTTGCAATAGTATGACGACTTCGAAATTGATCCCCATATATATGACCATTATCTCTCATTGATGCCTCCTTCTGGACTGTACATATTTCTTTCAGATGCAACAAAAAGTATTACTTATAAATCACCCAATTTTAGGACTGCTGGGTCGAACCATCCAAATGTCCGCTCGCTGGTATGTGAGAGAGGAATCCCACTTCAAAATGGCCCTCCTTCCCAATCATACATCACACATTTTTGGGACTTTCGAACATCATTGCCATCATCTCTTAATAGCAGCAGCTCTACAGGTATGCACAGTGCGACATTGCTGGAGTCTCGAACGACCATTGAGAGTGGAACAACGGGGTTGAGGACATGGATGGCAAGCTTCGCTCTGGCTCAATATCTCATTCTCCGTCCAGGTACTTATTCATGATTTTATTTTATGCTGGTCCCGAACACTGGTCCTTTCCTTGTAGAATTGGTTACATCGAAACGGGTCCTTGAATTAGGTTCTGGCGTTGGTTTTCTTGCGATCATTGTGGCCAGTTTGCAACTTCTCCAAGTCCCTTCAGCAAAGATCGCCTCATCAGGATCGTCCCTTTGGATAACAGATATTAATGACGACGTCCTAGCCCGATGTCGCGACAATATCAATCTGCCTTGTAGTAAGCCTCCGACATCTTAACAATGGTGAATTTCCTTACATCTCCCCCAGATCTCTCGTCCTCCCATCCAGATACACATTACCGAAACCTCGACTGGTCACAATCAATGAACGCAGACCACTCTCATCTTGAAACTCTGATCCATGAAATAATTGATCCAGATGTAATTTTGGGAGCAGATATCGTCCGTTGAATTCATCATTCCATCCACGAACCCCTGATGTCAACATATATCCAGGTCTTTGACCCTCAGTTAATTCCTTCTCTGGTTGGCACCCTGAAAATTGCCCTTCTACCATCAAAATCGTCCAAAAAGGCCAGAGTTTCTATCATGGCACTTACAATGAGAAATGAAGACACCCTGAATCAATTTTTAGCACAGCTTCGAGGTATGTCTTATTTGCTTAAACCCTCACCCTGAAGAACTGAATTTTGGTACAGAATCATGCCTTCATGTCGAAGAATTGGACAAAGGATCCAAGGAAACGTGCTTCTCTGAGACGATTGAAACTTACAGCTACGCTCAACATGTTAAAATATTCCGTGTTACCTATGTATGATATACATTATTAATACCAAAAAATCCTTTTATATCTCCTAAATTACGATGAAACCGACCCCCCAAGAGCCGAAAAGAAAACCAGGCATCATCTGGTCATAAGTTGTCATCTTCCACAAATTCAACTGTGCAATTTCACGACACCACACCATCGGCAGGTCCAACATTCGTGAGGGTTTCCATTCTCACCGCATGTGAGGCACGACCACCCTTCCTGCTCATTGACTGGCCTGCGCATCTCGCACGCATCACATTGTAGCGCATGCGCTGGGTTTAGTAAGGTACATGTTGGACAGGACCATTCGAGTGGCCCCGTCTTCTGAGTTGGAAATGACCTCCTTGGTTTAGAACCAGCTGCTTTTGGAAATGCCGAGTTGGTAGATCCAGTCATCGCCGAAGACGAGGAATGATTCCCAGCTGTCCTCGGTGATTTGGATTTGACGGCGACCTTGGCTTTTGAAGGTCCAGCAAGTGCATTTGGAGGCCCTTTCGACCAAGGATGCAAGTCTTCCACCATGACCACGTCTGAGCCAGAGTCTGACGCATGGCGGTCGTCATCATCCGAATCCAAGGTCAGATCAATGACCTTGCTCTCGATACTCTGCTTGGCAGCTTTATCGGCTTCACGTTGGGCGTCAACTCCTGATGCACAGGCTTTATCGTCGCGAATTCTCCGTTCTGCAGCCTGTTCAAATCGTTAGATGGGGTTGACATTTTAACACAGCTAAAACGATATGCGTACCCGTGCTGCAAGTTCCCTCGGACTTAATTTAGCATCTCTTCCGGACCCACCAAGTCGGCCTCCAGAACCCAAGACACGCGAAGCCTGTGCGCGCTTCTCTGCTGCCTCCAATGCTTTCATGCGTGCCATATGTGGCGGAAGGTTATGGGACACGTTTGTTCCTAACCTCTTGCCCTCGGAAAAGAAGCCCTCGCCAGCATATCCAGATCGTTGTAGTGCATCGTATTCGTCCTGTAATCCAGCCAGATATTTGTAGAACTTGTCATCATGTGGACCGTGTGCATTGTGGGTGAGCTAGAACAAAGAATTAAGTCAATGGTATGTGAGACTACGAAAGCAGACAGTTCACTTCGTGTAACATGGTTTGCACGATGTCTTCCTCTGGGAAAAAATAGTCTGGAGAATGAGCAGGGCGAAGTCGAACAAGAATCTTCTGTCCCATATTTACATCTGCCAACGGTTAGAAGCCACGGCATCCACTGAGAAAGATGCTCACTGAGGCCTGACGCCTGAGATTAGCTTCATAAAATCACAAGCTGACTTGCGCATAGTCTTACCAAGTAGATTGGGATTGTCTGGAAAGAATTCCGCGAGCACAGGCAAGACCCAATTCCGTTTCCTCATTATTGGCTTCACGAGGGAGGCGATCTTCTGCAGTGTATTGAGCGCCCGGTCAGCATTGGGTTTGTCCTTTAGGTGAGTGAAGGATTGAACGAAAATGTCTAGCATTTGCGCGTCGTAGAAAGTAGTACAGGATATCTGATATTAGGTTGGGGTATCGAATTGGGTGGGGTTATAAGGAAGGGCTTGCGTAAGTGCATTATGAGGATTACAAAACGCGGGTCGCTGACGGCGTGACGGCTATATCGCGTCGATCATTCACATGATGTGACGCTCAAGTCATCCCATCTTATCTTATCGGCCTAATACTACATTTATCCTACTTTGCCTCGCGTAGATTTTCTGTAAATTACTTGGTACGGGCATAGGTGGTCCTAAGAGGAGTGACCACCCACCTCCTTCTGTTTCTCGCTTTCTCCGTTAATAACAAATCCAACATATCCTTCTCAGCAGCTGTGACCGCGATAACCCTCACCTTCCTGCCTGGCTCAGGCGAGTTGTCCACCTCCGCCTCCTCGCCTTTATCCTCTTCCAATACCTCATCCTCGGTCAGATCGATGTCTCCATTGAACACCTCATCGGGGCGAGCGGGGAGAGGGGCAGGGGTGCCGGTAAGGAAGGAAATGGGATTGATGATGCTACTGGCAATGAACTCTGATGCATTGTCAAGAATAGTACGTGGTTTCCTCATAGGAATGGCAGTAAGCAGATAGGTTTTCCCCTTCCATGAGTTAGAGGGCGGTGTGCCTGGAGGCGGGTAGGATGGATCACAACTAAAGGCAACAGTAATTTCTCCAGTCTTCTGATGATAAGAAAACCTAGGCAACGGGTGGGCGTATGCATTTGGAAATGGGAGGGATACGGGTCTTCTGTGGCGCAAAACCAGGCAGCCGTCTGACAGAATTTGTCGGATATGCTTTGCTTTGAGTGTTAGAAGGAAGTGAAACTGACCTTCGACGTCAATGGCGTGGCCAGCCGACCTTGAGCACAAGGCTCCGGATGTATCTATGAAGAAGACCTGTCGCAGTTCAATCTCTGACTTGAAGATGAAATCATACAATTACATACCTGATTATTGGTCTCGGGTTCCCGAAAGCCTGTGCAAGATCAGCGAATCACAGACAAAGACCAGACGGTGATGGCATTTTTGACGTACTTTCTACCAGCGATTTCTCTTTCTCTGGCCACAGTGCAATCTCCGTTCCGTCTTCGATGTCGTCCATGGTGACATCAAGGAGCCTATTCGATCCAACGGACCGAATAATGAAATAGCCTGCTGGGAAGCCGAACGTGTCGATATCTGTCTGGGTCATGCTTGGATATGTGGGTGTGCGATCAAACAGCGGGCGCTGTGCCTTTTGATGGCAAGCTCTGCTTACCGATAAAATCCATAAGAGGAACAAATGCCAGTCGAGTCATCGCAAAATATGCGCCGCGAGGTTGGAATTATACATTATACGGAGTAGAAAGAGGGAGTGGATACGAAATACTAATGCTAAATGCACGTATTAATTTGTTTGGGGGAAGGAAAAAAATAAATGGACAGCTTCGCTTCGGTCGTTCGTCACAGAAATTTGACAAGGTGATGTGAAGGGAAGAAAAAAAGAATTACTAACAACAGGATAACACTACAATGTAAGTACAGATGTATCGCGAGAATACTGATAGAACAGGGGCACTTAAAGGAAAGAGATCGAAGAATATAACTTCGAGAAAATAGGGTGTAGAATGCATTTACTCGGCAACCACCAGCCCTCCCATCGCTCGTGTCATGTCCCTGAGGTGGTCGACACCATTTCCTTGCGCAGGGCTTGTGCCAGGGCTTCCATTCCCATTCCCATTCACGATCCTGGGTCCAAGGCCAGGATGTCTAACGCCTAGAGCGGCTCCGAGCATCCTCTTGCCAGGGTCCCCAATTCGTGGCCCACTCAAGGACTCCGAATGTGGCTGATGTAAACTGGTTGTCAAAATCGCTGGGTCAGCGGAGACATTCAGGTTGTTGCCCGCAACAGCATCGCCCAATGACGAACTGATGAGAGCGTTGAGGGTCGGATGCGATGGAAGCGAGGGGAGCGTGGGCGAGGGCTGGCCGTCCGTCCGCTCTGGGATAGTAACATGCTGGCTGGTGGTGGTGGATGAGGGATTGTGGTTGTTGCGGAAGTGGTTGTTATTGCCGTTGTTACCATTATTTGGATGAGCGGTCGAGTTGGAATTGGTGCGGGAGTTTGGGAAAACAGAAACGGAGGCGGCGCGGGGGTGATGGGAGCGAGAGGGGTTGTTTGGATTATGCTGCCCCCGTGAATTGACGGTTTGGATGACTGACTGAGCATCTGGACCATCGTAGGGTCTAATAGTTGCGGATACGCCAGTGGAAGAGGAGGTGAGGATTTGTGGAGGAAACGCAACGGTATTGAGATAAGCACGTTTAGCTGAAACTAGTTAGGACATGCTTTCTGCGAACAAAAGCACACGGCTCACCGACTGAAGCATCCTGGAAGACAATCAAAAGGCTGGTGTCATCCCTCCACTTGATCTTGAAGCCACCAGACATGGAGTCATAGTCTGAAAAGGCGGCCTGGATGTCCTTTGTCTTGAGCTCTTTTGGAAAGCCTGTGAGGTAGAGAATACGAGTAACGGAGGCAGACAAGCCAGAGAGAGAAGCAGCCATTGGGAGAAAAGATAGTGGGTAGGTGAGAACGACTAGGGCGAAAGACTGTTTAAGTTGAAGAGTGAAAAAGATTCATATTCCAATCTCCCAAAACACACGTCACACGCTCATAGCAAAGTTTCACACGCCAAAAAATGCAAATTCAAAAAACTACGAGTACATCGTTCAGTCAACATTAATATTAGAGTTTGTCGTAGTAGGTGTCCAGAGGTGGGATTTCGGGCTACCCATCTCTCTTCAGCATGTAGCCCATCGATAAACCATGATCGACATACCTTGAGACCCTTGCGGACACGGATCTTTGTCACCAACTCCTCCATCTTGCTGCCCTTTTCGAGAGGAGCTAGCGAAAACATAAATCAAGTGCACATACATAAAAGCACCTAGATAGACTTACATCCGTTCATGACCTCCCAGTGGTCGAACACACTCTGGGGGAAAGCCTGGCCGGCGGTGTGCGAGCGCAGCTCTCCGTTGAATCCAAAGGATTCTGCGACCGGCAGGAAGGCCTTGACGGTAAACATGGGTGTTCCTGGACGTTGCTCCTCGCTGAACACCTGTCCACGACGCTTGTTCAGACAGCTGTAAATTCCACCAATGGCGTTTTCAGGGCACTGAATTTCAACTGCGGTGCTTCTAGATCAGGGACGCCACGCAGTAGATCGAGTAAATTTATCCTTACCGAGGTAGATGGGTTCCTGCAATGTCGGTGTAGCAAGCAAGCAGGCAGCGTAGGTCGCGCGACGCATGGTGGGAATGATCTGTCCTCCTCCACGATGAATAGCATCAGTGTGGAGCTGAAAAATATTGTAATTCGCATCAGTTCTGAATGGGAGACCTGGCAAAGAAAAAAAAACCTTACCGTAACATCAAGAACGTTGACGCGGACACCACGCATGTTCTCTTCGCAAGCAACACCTTCCTTTGTTGCCCACTGGAAAGCAGCAACGCAAGAATCCTTGATTTCGTTGAGGTATTGCACTCCCTTGGTCACATCGACCAACAGATTGGGTCCAGTAGTGTCGGGGCCGAAACACCAGATTTTGCGGGCATCAGTAACATCCCAACCGAATTCATCAGCAAGGACACGAGCTCGGAGCTTGAAATCGTCACGCGAGCTGACTTTGCCAGACTCAATGGCCTTCGTGAGCTCCTCGTCGATGGGCATAGCCTTGACGAAAAGACGGTTGTGCTTGTTTTGCGATTTTGAAAGAGCAACAATTGTAGACTCGGCCTTGACGGTCTCACGGTAGGGTACGACGGGGTCGGAGATCTTAAGGGGCACACCAGCGTGATCTTCTTGGAGATCCTAATTTGAGCGATTGTCAGAATCGATCTTGATCAAGAAAATAAAATAAAACAACCTTCAGGCAAATTTCGAGATGCAGTTCACCAGCACCGGCGACAATGTGCTCGCCAGTTTCGGAAATCCAGGCTTGCACGCAAGGATCGGACTTGGACAGGCGCTTAAGACCTTCGACGAGTTTAGGCAGATCGGCAGCGTTCTTAACCTCAACAGCGACTTGTACGACAGGGGAGACCGAGAACCTCATAACCCTCATGTTATGGGCAGTTTCCGAAGTAGTAAGAGTGCCGCTCTTCAACAAGAACTGATCGATACCGACGAGACCGACGATGTTGCCAGCAGGGCAATCCTCAATGGGCTCAATGTAGCGACCCATCATGAGCACAGTACGCTGGATGGACTTGACGAATAGATCGTCCTTCTTTCCGGGGAGGTAGTTGGGACCTTGGATACGGATTTTGGGTCCAGACTTGACCGTTCCAGAGAACACACGGCCGAAGGCATAGAAGCGTCCCTTATCGGAGGTGGGTACCATCTTGGAGACGTAGAGGACAAGAGGGCCTTTAGGGTCGCAGTCACGGATACCGATAGCCGACTCGTCGTCCATGGGACCTTCGTAGAGAGTCTCAACACGATAGCGTTGAGCGGTAGCAGGGGATGGAAGGTTGATGACTATCATCTCTAGGAGGGAGTCACCAGCGGGCAAAAATTTACGCATGATGACCTTGAGGAGGGCCTTGCCTTCGAGATCACGCTCATCCGATGCGAGTTTGACATCGAGTTTCTCAAGCATGGGGCCGATGGAGTCCTTTTTGAAGTTCATGACAGCATCAAAGATCTTGAAGATGGGGTCAAGAACGAAACTGTTGAAGGCACGTTCGAGGGATTTGCCGTTAGCGTCAGTGCCGACGGTGGTCCACTTGCGGGTGGCAGGGTTGAAGTAGTTATCGCCCCAGAGCTTAAGCATCATCTTATCCTTGTCCACACCAAATTTCTTGGCGTATCGGCTGGCGAATTGACGGAGGGTAAAGCCCCATCCGTGAAGACCAGATCCGAAAGCGACAGTTCCTTGGTCAGGGTATACCTGGACATCTCCCAGGGCGACATCATGGTAGGTGGAAACGATGACGTTCACGTTCTCGATGGTACGTTGGAAGGATTGGTAGAGGGATTCCTTGTCGACTTGGAGTTCGAGAAGGGCACGGTCGACCTTGTTGATGATAACAACCGGCTTGATACGCTCGGCAAGGGCTTGACGGAGCACGGTTTCTGTTTGTACACAAACACCCTCAACGCAATCAACTACAACGAGGGCACCGTCCGTAACACGGAGAGCAGCAGTGACTTCTGACGAGAAATCGACGTGTCCGGGGGAGTCAATCAAATTGATCAAGAACTCGTTTCCTGAAAGCGGTGAAAAAAATTGGACATAGAATCAGTTCGCTGAAAAACTATCGGCAAAATTTTGCAAAAAGACGCACCAACTGTCTTTTGCTTGATAGCGGAGAGATCTTCCTTATTGACCTCGAAGTACATGGAAATAGCCGTTGACTTGATGGTAATACCACGCTCCTTTTCGTCATCTCTCGTGTCCGTAAACCGCATATCGCCAGCTTTCGCCGAGGCAATGATACCGGCTTTTGAGACCAGAGAATCAGTAAGTGTGGACTTTCCGTGATCGACTATCAAATGGAAGGATTCTCAGCGTCCAGGCCAGCAAATCAGGTGAAATTTTACGGACCATGAGCAATAACACTCATATTACGGATGTTGGTGGGCTTGTCCATGAGACCACGGATCTGATCTTAAGAACACGATGGCTATATTAGCTGGGGTCGCGCATATACGAGCTGTGGACTGCTACTGACCTACTGTGAAGTTACTGGAAAGATCGCGAACATTGGTCAGTCCATTGGGCTCGAAAGAGGACGATAACAACTTACACCATGATGACTGAAGTGCAGATCGAAAAAGGGGGTTAAAGTCGATGATAGAGACTGGTTTTGCGCAAGCACTTGCACTGTTGACAAGGGAGGATAAAGTTTGAGTGTTGACAAATCTTATCGATCTTTTGAATTAGGGTAGGCCAACACGTGACCTTTTTCCCGAGACTTGCCTCCAGGGTTTGAAGTCCTCAATTTGGCGAAGTATACATTTACACATCAGTACACCGATCCTCTTGGTAACAGTAACTCGGGGTTGATCGTGGATTTTTGGAGAGAAAGAGTGGATAAACCCAGGGGCGACGGTCTGATCCAGAAACTGAGGCCCAAAGTTCCGACACCCAAAAAATCATGGATTGGGCTCTCAGATGTTGAGATTAACGAGGACAGGATAGATATGGTTATTGAGGATGCCTCAATTGGCCGCTGCTTCTACGGAGAGTTGATGCAATAAACGCTTGTGACTGGGAATAAGAACTACGTGGCCAAAACACAGTCGGAGATCCTATCCTTTGCAAATTTTAAGGTATGCGAGCTCATGCATCCGTTGTATCAAAAGTTGACTTCGAAAGACTACCTTTTTTCCAGCCATCTTAGCTGAGGTATCATCGCCGATGTTGACAGCTTGCTTACGAACGGGCTACCGCGTATGGGGTGTTCGTCGCGCACTGGCTGGTGCAATTGTCAATTACGGAAGCCTCAGATTTTTCGAGAAGAATGCCCAAGTACGATAAGGCAACGCTATCGTGAAAAGAAAGATACCCGTGTCTGAGTAGAGGTTCGGTGGGAGCCGTAAAATTAGAGACCCGTTCCGTTTCTGTCAGTGGTACATTTATCGAGGGTGGACTCCAACACGATATCCAGTGAGAGGTTATGGGAAAGTGTCGCCACTTTCCGGATTTGTAGGTCTGAGGATGTGGAGCCAACTAATTGTTGACAAAGTTCTTGCTCGGAGAGAAAAGAGTAGGAAGTCGATGGCCAAGCCTTCAAATATACCCTGTGAATTTCAACCCTAAAACGCAGGAGCCTCCCTTAAACCTGAAAAATCCACAAACATAATCTTGACGCTGTGGAGGGGGGGAGGTGCCTCGTTTCTCATATTCTCCTCAATGACCCTTGAGTGAGTGATTGATTCTGCAGTATTATTTCCCATCTCGATTGGCTGAACGATAGAGTAGAGGATGCAAGGGCTTCGCGCGATTATGTAAACCCAACGACGCCGCTTATCAGGAGCCAAGGTAGGCGCAGAGTTCAGAAACACTGGGAATGGTGGACCATCCTTCGATGAATACAGAAGGTCTCTCTCTTCCCATCAACCCGGTCGGCAAGGAAATGCGAAGCACTCGGAGGCAAAGTCATCCAAAGTTATCTAAAGTTATCTAAAGCTGTTCAGTTCGACAATGTCCCGCTGTACTTCGCAAATGCGCCACGTAGCTGGGCTCGATGGGAATAGGGAAGTGCGGAACCAGATGGAGAAGGTTGGAGATATAGGACGGGGCTGGCCCGGCTGGGGAATCTAGTATTTTTGCAAGTAGTTGGATATGTGAAATTATGCAATATTTGCTGGTTACACATCAGCAAATCGGGGAAATTCCGATTTGGCCATGTAGCAACTACAGATTTGTCTCAGCCTTTTGATGGCCTCACAACAGCTCGTAGCTACATGTAACCGGTTGATCACGATATAGGGAC
>Ga0307517_10012995_pt1 | contig 11358 bp, 4 predicted proteins | sample 23_EM_MG_FD_194515 | JGI IMG/M metagenome (GOLD analysis project Ga0307517, IMG submission 194515) | Populus trichocarpa ectomycorrhiza microbial communities from riparian zone in the Pacific Northwest, United States - 23_EM | ecosystem: Host-associated > Plants > Roots > Unclassified | place... | reverse complement strand
TTCTTTCTTGTTTTCTCCTGGTTTATATCCTAACATACTGATATTGTGATTTGCATGTGTGATATTTATTATGTTAGGATGCAGATGGGAACTCGCATGTTGGAGCCATGGCAACTTTGATAGATTATGTGGGTGCTGCTGCTATTTACTCCTATGGTCGCCATATCAAAGCATTACTGATTTCAACATTTACTTTTATAGGGATTATTTGAAATTGTAGTAGAGGTGACGATTTAAAATGTTTTTCACTTTGAAATACATTAAAATAAAGTTTTTTTATTTTAAAAATATTATTTTTGATATCAACACATCAAAACAATCTGAAAACATTAAAAAAAAAAATTCATTTTAAACAAAAAACAATTTCAAAATTTTTTCACTTTCTTTATCTATAAGACGTTTTCTTTTAATTATATTTATTTTTATTTGTTTATATATTTTTACATGACATTACTGTAGAAGTGATTGGTTAACATCCTAAATCACCTAGAATTAATAATTATATTGCCCTTTGTAAAAACTTAAAAGTTTTAGAGCTTTTTCCATGTAAACCTTCAATAAATACCATTTTCTCTTTTCCCATCCTTTCACTCCTTGTATCTCCAAAAAGGCTGGAAAAATTACAAAGTATATGGTACTTATTTTGTTGTATAAAAAATATTAAATTAATTAGACAATTTAGTGTAGATGTTTAGTTTATAATATTAATCATGCGCTATTATAAATTAATCATCCACTATTATAAAAATATGATAATTTTGTAATCATTATAAAAGCTAGTGTTTTTACTAAGCAAATATATAAACTGAAACACAATCCTAATATTTATACTAATCATACTTAAACAAAAACTAGTGTAAAATACTTGTTGAATCTCTCATAAATATATAAAGGTATTATTACTGTAAGGATTAATCATTTATTCTTAAAGATTTATCTCTTCTCATTTGATGTAAAAGATTTAATATCAATAAACCTTTCATGATTCCAATAATACCATTTTATTTAGGTGCATTTCAAAGCAATGTCCAATGAATTGAAATGAATTATAACACGGTAAACACTCTACAAGAACTAAATTTAAACTCTAGATTATGAAGAAAACAAAAAGCATAAACAGAGCTCAAAACAAGGAATATGCTGGAAAATTGGATGGAAAAAGAGTAAAAACTTTTGCAGAAATGTTTCCAAAATAGTACAGAAAAAATCAACTAGAAATACTCTTTTTCAACTCCTTTTTATATAGAATTTTAGAAATCAAAACCGATAAAATTCCTTCCATTAATTACGCTTTATAAAATCATAATTAAACTTAAATATTTTTTGCTTTAAATAAGATTTTGATCAGATTCTTATATTCATGGGCAGGACAAACAAATGAGATAATTCTTCAAGGATAGACCCAAGTCCAAATTTAAGTTGATAAAAAATAATATTTTATAGTTTAAAAAATTATTTTACAGGAAACCAAGCCTAGGTCTAGGTTGAGCGATGCACATGTATGAGTTTAAATACAAATTTCATTTTGCTTTAGACTTTTGCTCTCTAAAATCATGAAGTATTTTTTTGGCCTAATTTAAATTTTTTCCATTCTCACGGAATAAAAAACAAGCAAATTTTTTTTCCCTTCCTCCTACTTGGGATAGAAGTTTCTAAAGGGTTGTAAGTAACATGTTAATCAAGAGTTTTTAAGATTAATTTTTTATTATTCAGTTATAATTTATTTAAATAATGTTAAAAAATTTATTCTAGAGATTAAATCCCAAGAAAATTTTAACTTCAAAAGTAAATATATCTCATTTTTAATTTGGTCTAAAATATAATGATTAATTAATCATGTTTTAAACAAAATTCCCAACTTCACCCAAGAAGGGCCCTGGTCTCATCTTCAAAACTGTAGGAGGAAATTCTATCAGTGTGACAAAAGCTAGAAACTTTTATTACTTTGGAGAAGTAGGTTAGAGTGAAAACAATATAATGCGTGTTCCTTCAGTTCTTTTCTTCTTATTGACTACTGGCAGGAAGAAGTTGAATTAGAGGCAAAGGTTTAGAGGACATAGGACGGATAACATCAGTGGTCAATGAGGCTACAGGGAAAAGTACCGGGGAACTTGTTGCTCTGAGCAAGCAATGGACGGCCTCGCATAATAATACAAATACGGCCAGCAAGCTGACTTTAGACAAGTTACAACTGATATGCATTTTTTGTTCTTTCCAATCAAGAGAATTTAGCTTAATTAGGTGGGAAGAAACCATGTTTGTATCTTGCCATTTTGTTATTATTGCCATGAATCTCGCAAGTCTTCATGAGGTTTCAGCTCATTAAAGATTTCAAGTGTAGCCCTGCATTATCTGTTTTCTATATGACAAGAAAACCCTCTTTCATTTTCCCTTTAAGATCTTTCAATTTCAGCTTGAAGAGTAATATATGTCCAGCTGCCTTCATTTGTACGAAAAGATAGTCAATTATGGAAGGCATTTCTTCCATTGAGATGAGCATATTGCAGATGTTTTGGCACTAGCTAGACTATCTGTACAAAGTTCTCTTTCAGCTTTTAAACTTGTACGGACAGTTCATTCAAATATATTGGCAGCATTCAAGGACAGTTTCTTCATATTCTTTCATGCTCGGTTTGCCGCTTTGTATTTCTCGAGTGAGTTGGTCATACATATTATACTACAACTCCTTTTCAAAACATTATTGGCAGCCCAAGCAAGTGATGAAATGATGGTTGGTAGAAGTGGACCGGCATAAAACTCAGCGATGATGGTTGAGTTGGTAGATACAGACACAGGTAGTGCTTGAATATCTTAAGTGCCAAATGATCATGCACTGCTAAGGAAGAACATGATCATTACGCTAGCTGCAACACCACTCAGTGGTGCTAGTACGTAGTTAGTCTGTTGGGACTGCCTTCCTTTAACATGCTGTACTATTTTAATCACTCGAGCAGAAAACTTGATTAATTTAATAGAAATAAAAAAAAAAAAAAAAAAAACAAGAACAAAGAAGAATAAGAAGAAGAAGGAGAAACGAGAGTTCTTTACAGTTTCATCACTAGTCCATAAAATCTACCCTTTTAGGAGGTGTTACTATCATGAATTCTAAGATGTTTTCTTGAAATATGATTGTTAGGAATATAACTATTTAAATGTGATAGTATTTGTGATTGATATTGAAAATAAAAATTATTATTCACGTTGGTATTTGATGAAGTTTAACTCTAGAAAATTATGATTTCCAAGTAAAACAATAAATCTAATAACAAATTACATGATATGAATAATTATTTTGGTATTAGATGTAGAAGGGAATTGCATTTTTAATCTTACAAGTAAAGTAAAATCCTCGGATATATCAAATTCTTGGAAATTTAAGAATTCTTAGCTTACCAAATACAAAAATATTCGATATCTAAACTTTTTTTCGAGTAATCTTGAATGCCTTGACAAGAAATACTGTCACTTTGCTGGGTTTTGATTACCCTGATATTTCTATTGTAATATAAGCATAGAGTAAATGGGCTTAAAGCCTATGGTGGCTTGGAGGTCCTGTGATGATGAAAATCAGTGTCTACCAGTTGAAAAAGAATAAAATAAAATAAATCAAGGGGACACCGGAAAGTGGGTACCTTTATTTTCTACAGATATGACAGGGAAATATAATAATGATAATTGAAGAATGTCATAATCAGAGAGAGGGCCTACTCCTCAGTATGACACTGATAACTCCGCTTTTTCTTTTGATTAATCTTCAAAATGGTCAGTACAGGTACAGGAGGAGACGTTCATCAGGAGTGGCTCCATGAATTGTCAATTTTTTTCACCAGTCTGTGGCTGTCAGAAGCATACCACGCAACTGTTTCGTTTTTCCTGCTTTCATCAATTTTGATAGCAGGTCTCGCATGATTCAACAAGGAGGACTCGTAGAGCCTACGAGTCACAACTCGTTTCATGTTAGTATCATTTATCAGTTAAAACATCTTGAGTTCAAACACCTTCTTCATAATAGAAAGAAGAAGAGAGATAACGATTGGCATTGCTAGCTACACCATGAACGTGGGGTGTGAATTATGATTGATAGATGCCACTGGGACAGAACAATGGTCTTGGAAAGGTGGCCATGTTGTATTGATTTTCAAATGATGTAACGATCAAACTTGGTTTCATTCATACAATGAGGAAATTATGCACAAATCAAGATCAAATTCAATCATTCAATTCAAGACACTGCATTTCTTTGATATAAAAGATAAGGTACATGCATGTTCAAGTATGGTAAGATAGGATTATAAAGAGTAAACTTTTACACACAGGAAATATATATATATATATATATATATATATATTATGCTAATTGCAAAAATGATAATATATCCTAACCACTATCACACCATGTAGGTATGTATACATTTCATCACTTCAATCACACCAACAATACTGAAAACAAATCAAGCCAGTTCTTCTAAACTTCAGAGATAACTCATCTCCATGATCGAAGCCTTATACTTCGTCTTTAACAATAGCTCCTATATTAGAAAATTCTTCCTCCTTAAAGCCATTCCCCTCATCACTGACCTTTATTACTCGCTCCACACAAGGTCCGTAAGCCCAGCTACATACTAGAAAATATAGCAAATTAACAGAACTCATTATGGCAAGAAGCCAGTAGTAGTTATCATAATGACCCTTGTTAATGTTATTTGAAACCCAGCTCTCTTTGCCCCCTCTTGAAGTGAGCTTATCAACTGCGCTTAGTATAGCACTTGCTAATAAGTTTGCCACAGCCATTCCTAATCCGAATAGTGCAGCTGCAATACTAGACATGCTCTTAGGGAACTCTGAGTAATAAAACTCTGTTTGGCCTATTGCGTTGAAGGCTTCTGCCAATCCATTCAAGCAATATTGCGGCACAAGCCACATTGCAGACATATCCAATACCGCATGAGCATTGTTCAAATACCCTTCCCGGATTGCTTTCCTTCGCCGAATGCTCTCAACTATTGCGGAAACTACCATGGCCATGCAGGAGAGAAATAGGCCAATTCCCATCCTTAGTTTAGCACCTAACTGCACTGGCTTGCCCTTTATTTTAGATGCCAAGGGAAGGATAGCGCGATCATAGAGGATAACCCATGTTGCCAGAGAGATGATTGTGAACATACCAAAAGAGCCAGCTGGGATTTGAAAGCTGGAAGAAATGTGTCGGTCCATGGAACTTGCTTGGAGCAATTGAAAAGTGCTTTGGCTAATGTTTATGGATATCATTATCCCAGTGGACCACAATGGGATGACTTTAAGAAGCGCCTTGAGTTCTTCAACTTGCTCTATTGTGCATAGACTCCACGGATTTGATGCCGATCCATCTGAGGCTATATCTTGTTCAGGATTTCTGATGATGCAAGCCTTGTTCAAGAACCTAGTAGCATTAAATTTTATAAAATCGTAAATGCTTCATTCATGTGCAAAAAAGAAAGGCTAATTAAGAGGATGATGACATGATTATACCTTAGTTTGGTTGTTGGCGCAATAAACTTTGAGTCCCTCTTGTGATGGTACCAACCATCAGAGTCTCTGGGCGGGAATGCGAGTTTTCTGTTCTTGTAAGCAACGACAGGCACTTGTATAAAGCCAGTGAACAAGCTTTTACTTGGTTTTTGCTTTACATAAAATGGAGAAGCAAAGAAGAACAACAAAGCAGAGAGGAACATAAGGATTGCAGGAACTCCAAATCCTACTTTCCAACCAAGATGATCTTGAATATAAACTATAGCCGTCAGAGAAATCAAGACAGAAATAGCTGCCGAGGCATAGTACCAGCCAAAGAAGCTCTCCAAGACCCTTTCATTTTTCGGGTTAGATTTGTTGTCCAATTGGTCAGCACCAAATGCTATGGAACATGGTCTAACGCCACCAGCTCCAATGGACATCAATGCGAAGGAGGACAACAGCAGAGTCATCTGGCCCGTTGTTGGGGTTTTACAGCTTTGAGTTGTTATGTCACAGGGAGGAGGCCTAACTTTGGGAACCATTGCTGTTAACCACAGTAGGATCATTCCCTGAATCATCCAAAACTTGTGCTCAATTAGTATAATAATAATACTAAGCACATGATATCTGAATTGGTCATAGTGAGTGAGAGTGGCTAATACACATGCATTTTAGAAATGTTGTCCATGTTAAGAACAGCTTCAACTGTAACTAATCCGGGGTCTGAGACAATATGCAATCTTAATTAATTAATGCAGGCACACAAATCTTTAGCAACCTGCTCATAAATAAAACCTTTTTAATTCATAAAAAAAATGAAATTATGTTTAACAAAAGCTAGGTGCGGTGCAGGTGACCACCAAGCCATAGCAACTTTGCTCAACTTGGCAGAATTTTCTGTTTTCCCTTTTCCTTTCATCTTTGTCTGTCTTCCCTTAAAAAGATGTCCCTTTTGGGTTCTCTTTTTTCTCGACCCAAAATTCCCAAAAACACTATGATTCAGGAAAAAAAACAGAAGAATCCCCCCCACTCGCCACCCTTTTTATTTTGGGCCCAATAGAGACGGCAGAATCCCAAAATTTATAGGCCTACTGGCCGAACCCACCATGATATAAGTTGGGCACAGCCAGCCCAAGGCTGGTCCCCCATCCTAGCTAGATCAATAAACTGTATCGATGTCTCCCTGCACTGTTTACACTTCCTTACATAGAGCAAGGTTTGAATTCTTTCTCAACTTGCAGTTTGCATTATTCATAAACCATGCTGTTTTTTATTTTATTTTATTTTCTCATACAACTTCCAAGCACACTTTATCCACGTAAGAATCACATGATGATGATGCGAGGCAACTGTGCTATTTTTGTAAGAAAGCTTCTAACTTTGGATGCCAACAAGGTAATGGTGCATACCTAATCACATGACCTGCCTGTACACACACACATGATATCAGAAACAAGAAGACATCCTCCCTTGTCTAATTATATTCTATCTTATCATACTTTATGGTGGGGCTGGGCATTTCAATTAATTAAGATCCCAATTTTGCTTAAACCAGTCGTGAAGAGCTATCTACACGCTGTATAAGAGATTAATTAATCTCTTGGAAAAACTTTTCCAAAAAAAAAAAAAAAAAAAGTCTTTCGGAAAACAAGCTAAAATGAAATCTTTTGGTACATTTATGAATAAATTATGGAGACATGGTATCAGAATATCTGTAAAGTACTGCTGCGAAGTCTTTAACCAAGAACAGAAATTTAGTGGAACCTCTAGTTGTCCATAAGCAAGTAAGCAAAAAAAGAATGTGATGCAAATCCACTTTTAAGAGATCCAAGACAGAAATGAAAGCATCTAGCATCTTTTAAGTTTTAACACCAATCATGCTATCTCACTTTTAAATAATTGATGATATTGACCCAGAAAATGAAAGGGATCGGAAAAAAAAAACATCATGAAAAGAGAAAAAAAGTACCAAGAGACTGGAGATGGAACCCAGGCCAATGGTGAGGAAGCGGCCTAAGTATGAATCAGAGATTAAAGCTCCCAAAATTGGCATGAAATTTGTACCAGCAGTCCAGAGGAAGAGGATGTTGGTCCCCTTCGCTACTCCCACGCTGTAATCTCTCATCAGGTACAGTATCATATTTGGTATCAATCCATAGCTTGCTACCTTCTCAAATGCCTCATTTGCTGTCAGCAGTAGTAAAATCCAAAACCCAACATTCAAAGACTAATTAAACATCATGAAAGTTCATCCAGTAAACTTCAAACCCTCATCAGATTCACCAGAAAACGTACCAATAATGAATGGCATGGTAATGAGACCACCCTTTGAATGTTTGGGGGTAGTGTGCTGGTGGGTCATTTCCCCTTGGCTTGACAAGGGCTCTTCCATGTTCTTCTCCATTGCTGAAGTGCTCTAGCCTGCTCTCTTTCTTTCTCTCTTTCCCTCCCCCCCTCAAAGAAGGAAGTCCGTAGAGTGAGTGATTTATAACATCTCTTGTCCCCATGGGCTTCGTAGTTTATAATAAGCTGGGGAGTTTGGACAAAGAAAATAGATGACTTTGCAAGTGAGTTGTGAGTTGTGAGTTGTGACAGCTGAAATGACTAGCCGGGACTACACGATATATTCCAATACTATGAAAAAGGTAGAAATCCGAAAAACATTATATTATTTGTAGATCGTAATTATTACTACAGTCCAAGCGCGTGGCTTCTTGCAGAAAAACTAATCTAAAAAGAGAAGCAATTCTCTAAGCAAGATAATAATTGAAGAGAAAACATACCACGATCCTAGCTAGCTAGCACCTTTTTGCTCGCGGGTTTCATACAGTTCATTACATCTTTATCACATTCTTTCAGAGGATAATTTCACTACTTTAACAAATAATTACTAATAAATAAAGCACTGAAACTCAAACAAAATATAAAATAAAAGGTACACCCAATCATACTACCCTTTAGGGATATCGTGTGGCAGGCTGCAATGCAGGCTGCAATGGCAGATGGTCCACGCTGCCTTTTGCTTTTACTTGTTAGCCAAATCAAGTCAGCAATCAGCATTAGCACAGAGTGTGCAGTTCCTTTTTCCTCTCGATGTGGCTCGACTACTGGATCCGCGAAGAAGACACTTCTAGTATATGGGGTAACTGAAAAGTAGTCGTCGGCTTACTGCTTTCTTAAAGAATCAGTCCCATTCCTTCAGGATAAAATTCCATATTGAAAAGAAATGACAAAAAAGAGAGGTGTTTATATAAAATGAATCCACAATCCCTTAGCTGGGTTGGAGATGGTGACCATTCCTCATGCACCAAAATTCAATATAAACATGGAGGTGCATGCATTCTTTGGTTTTTGAAGGGAAAGGGAGGCAGAGTTCAACATTTTCATTGCGGTAGGTAATTTTTGTTGTTGTACTTTTTAAAAAATAAGTTTTAAAATAGTGTGGTTATGAATAATTAGTTGAATTTAGATAAGTGTTTGGTAAATATTGTGGTTAAAGTTTATGTGCAGCAAAAAACATGTATAAAATGTCTGGTAGTTGTGTGGTTGCGATTGCTTTTCAAAGTGTTTTTTACTTGGAAATGCATTAAAATAATGTATTTTTATTTTTTAAAAATTATTTTTGATATCAGTACATCAAAATGATTTAAAAACACCAAAAAACTATTAATTTAAAATAAAGAAAAAAATAAAAAATTATCAAATTTTTTTAAAAGCGCTTTTGAAACGAAAAAACAAATAGTGTTTTACGAAATTCAGTTAAAAAAGCATGTAAGAACTGCTTCATGAAAACTGCGTTTCAAACTCAATTTTTTAGTGAATCCTATAGTATAAAACACAGTTTTTACAGTTACCAAACACTTTGCTGTGTTTTTTGCACCGCAAATATAAAAGCAAATGCAAAACAAACATACCCTTACTTAAGAGGATTCATTTCCATTTTAAAGGTATGTTATCAATTAAATTTCCCATATTTTTAGAGGTTAAATGTAATACTTAAAACATTAACCAATTCGCAATCAAACAAAAACAAATGCCGGTTTTACAAATATATAATCAAAGTAGAATTGATTAAAAGGAGATTAGGGTTAAAAAAAAACATTCAATAATAAACTTAAATTTAACAGATTTAAAAAAATTTCTTTAAAGACCTCATTCAATGTACTTTGACACAATAACTCCATGAGCTCATTCTAGAGGAGGAGTCCGACTTCATGTTCTCACCTTTGGAAAGCAACCCCACTTCTTAGGCTCTCTTGAGGGGAGGAGCCCGACTCTATAAGCTTGTCCTATATAGTATGGCTAAACTTATTTTTTATTTATAATGGACTCATACAACTTGATCAAGTCCAATTATTGGGAATAGATCAGATTATTTAAACCAAAAAATTAACTAATTATCCAACATATCAACCTTATTCTTAAGCAATTTAGATTTTGGAACTAAAACCAAAAGGTTAAATCATGTAGGGTTGTTAAGACTTTAAGATAATAATAAAAATTAATAATTTATAAATGTTTAAATAATAAATATCTTGCAATCTAGCCCAGTTATCATGGTCAATTGAAAAATTAAAAAAAAAAGTGAAAATAAGGAGATTGACCATCAATCACACCCATTGTATTCACGGACTTATATACTACTTGTTAAACTAAATTTTGGATATTATATGCTACTAAGTTAACAAAATCTTACCCTTTCACTACATTGTGTAGATAATTTTCATGAACCATCAGATGTTGAGCTTCTTTCTGAAGAAAACAACATGGATTCTCGTTGATCAAACAAGTGACCGTATGATGAAACCAACCAGTCTCAAGCTATAAAAGCCAGTTATGGAAATCCAAGGAGACGCAAATACCCAATATATGGAAAGAGCTGAAGAGTTGTTAATAATGGCGCACGTGCAAGTGGATTATTATATGGTCTGCACACAATTAAGTTCATTGTTTTATAGAGATGAATTTATGGTTGTTGCTTGGCCTTGTCAACGTGTGTGTGTGTAATCTGGAAATCTTTGGCTTGATTCGTAACATAGAAATATTGAAGAGTCTTATCACCTTTAATGTTTATGGTCTGCGAGCTTTGAAATCTAGCTAAGTGTTCTGGTATGATTTCTTTAGTCATCAATGCTTTGAGTGCCCTTTTTTAAAGTGCGCAGGTGGTTGAGTAACCATAACCTATCCATCACGATCAAAGGCTAAGTAAGGGTATCCTTCTTTGTGGCAAGGAATAGAAGAAGAGGAATAAAGGTGGAGTAATTACTATAAGATGGGTAGCTCTAGGTTGTATATTGTTGGGGCAAATCCACTACTCTTTCAAACACAACGTAATCAAGATGTTTTTCTTTTTTAACCTATGCTATGCTATGGTCATGTATGCTAGTTTTTCATTCTAGAACCTTACTTACATGAAAATTAGATGATTCATAGCAATTACCATGTGTTAGGTTCCCGAATATCATACGCGCGGTGAAAACTATGAAATGAAATTATTCGAGAGTTCTTGGAATCCTGTAATACAGATCTAGAATTGTTTAGGGATTTATTATTTACAGATATGATCTTCTTCGACTTTGAATAATTCTTTAAAGACTGAGTTGTCGCAGACCACAAGTTGTCTAATTGTTTGGTTTCCAACAGTAATCCAGGCGAACTACCGGTGAGAAATCTCATAAAACCATGTTTTAAATCATTTTCCTAAGAGAATCAAACAACAAACCCAAAGTAACATTTAATTAGAGAAAACAACAATTTATTTTATGAAAAAAACAATTCCAACTATAATATCAAAGTAAACAACTCTTTGAATAAAGGAAAAATCGTAAGACCATCAATAACAAACACCCAACAACAAGGATTGGTTAG
>Ga0307517_10012994_pt1 | contig 11359 bp, 16 predicted proteins | sample 23_EM_MG_FD_194515 | JGI IMG/M metagenome (GOLD analysis project Ga0307517, IMG submission 194515) | Populus trichocarpa ectomycorrhiza microbial communities from riparian zone in the Pacific Northwest, United States - 23_EM | ecosystem: Host-associated > Plants > Roots > Unclassified | place... | reverse complement strand
GTTTCATCATTCAAATGCAAAGATAGTGATATGTCTCATTTAACCCCAACAACGTTTCGGGTTTCTCGACCTCCTTCGCCTGTCCTCGAGAAAATGATCAACGTTGCTAATAGCCAGAAAAGGTTCCGCAGTTCTCAGCATGATTCCTCCAAGATTCGCAAGAGAATATACTATAGATCCGATATCCCCATCCTCCTGATTATAATAGATTCAACCCTTCCTGGCTAAATCGGCGATCACAATCGTTCCATGTCCTTGTACAAATTCTCATCAAAGACTTACTTTAAATTAGTCTCCGATTGGTCTATCGTCTCCGATTGAGCCATGTTCAATGGACGAAATCTGTAGTCCATATCTATTATCCGCGTATATGCAGGTTTCTGAATGATAAACAAGGATCAATTATCAAAAGAGTCCGTTGCATCCCGACATACCTATCTTTGATGTCTTATGGATAAATAATGTACTAATCATTAGCTTAGTGAACTAAAAATATAATATCGATCAGGAAGGAATCAGAATGATCATTGATGGCCTGTAGCGCCCAACACCAAATGTGGCACCACCAGCATATACAACCTTTGGTGATCTTACAAGTTGCATCACCCACATGCCTCTTCTCATGACTTGTGAGCCCAGCTGACTTGAACTTGAAGAAGCTGAAACGTTCTGAGCACAAGTCGAGTCTTTGGCATTGTCCGAACCTGTCTTGATATTTTTCGCATCAAAATCTTCGTATTGACGGAGGATAACTAAATGACAATCCCACACCTTGGCTTTGTAAAACTGTAATTGCGACCGCCGGGAGCAAAGTCGCTGGCTACCCCCATTCCTCGGTCTTTGATGCTGCATGATCATTGATGATCCCCCGGCTCAAAAATGTCGCATACTACGTCGTCAGAATCTACCCGATGTCGTTACTACGGTAACTTGAAGCTGAAAGCAGCCGACTCGCAACCGAGTCCCGACCCGATGCTCACAAAACATTCACATCAACACCTTGCCTCTGATTTGCCAGTGTTGTTGGTATCAATAATTGGGTCTTAAAACTATTTCAAATTTACACTTTATTTTCTTATAAGAATGTTTTTGGTCCTACTTAAATGGTTGCTAAATGGTTAGAATTTTATGTAACAAGCCAGGATCGTAAAATATTGGAATTTTTTTCTGCAAATAAGTTTGGCGTTCAAGGTAACACCTCATGTCCGACTCCGCGAAGCGGCAGAACGTCACACCTCCCTGCTTCCACTGTAGCCTGTAGGGTTGGGGACAATTTCCCAAGCCCGGCCCATCACTGCCTACAAATATAGAGTATCCGCTCGCAAGTGGGGAAGTCTCGCTTCGAAAACCAGTAGCTGGGGTACGAGTAGTTGGCAGTATGAAATAGAGATGAGTTTTGTATAAGTATGCGAAAGCTGCCAGTGCATACTTGGAAGCACGTCGTATTACCTACCAGGTTTTTAGTATGCACAGCAACTACTACCGGACACAGTTTAAGGCTTGCAAGTTCGCCCGAATCTGCGAAGACATTGAATTTGATTCGAGAACCATCACAGGTTCTTTATTTAATATTTACACGAATTCTGGAGCGCTGGACCTTTTCCCATGGACATAATCTCTCTAAGTAGGGATCCTCTACAGCCCAATAGATCCCCGGTCTTGATTTCCTCCCTCATAACTAGAGAGAAGTAAATTGGGTGCTTGTCTCACACCCCGCTCTCTAAACTTGGTGGTCAGCCGTTGAACTTCTAGGGTAGCAAACCCAACTGCTCACATTTCATCGACAGCTTTCAAAAGGTCGTAATTTATTTCTTGGGAAACGACAGAATCGTGTTTATAGTCAGGATGCTGCCTCACAAAATTGCGAATCCAAGTAGCAGGGGTGAGGAGTCGGCCTAAGTGTAGTCAGATCAGTGAACAGGAATCAGGTTGAAATAAAACACGACAACCATCGGATCGCCGCGTGATGAATTCTAAATAGCACTTTATCTTCTGTAGGTGCGGAAGCTCCAAATCCAGAGTCTCCATGTATGCCTCCACAAGTGGAATAAGGCCAGGGAAGTTGACACCCTACATCTCCGCTAAGCAACGTTGCATATATCAGGGCATTTAAAATACTTTGCCAGTCATAATTTCCTTCATAGACATTTCCTCATATTCCTCTTCAACAGGACCCGAGTTAAAACCACTTTCAGGTGAAGAAAGTGGAGTAAAATGGTTTGTGAGTTTCTTCTCCTTCCTTCTGGCGTCATCTACTGGGCTGCTAGAGCCAGAAGACGAAGCAACAGTGGATGATGCACTTGGATTTGTGGTGTATACATCTTTTCTAAAGAAAAAGGATATCTTAGCTGATGCGTCACGTTGTTGGGCCCTTTGCATGTTCTCATCCACCTATTTGATGTGACGTCAGTTGCGTTTGTACGGGAGAGGTGAGAGTACCAGCCTTCGAAATCGGGACGTAGAAGTTTAGCTTGAAGTGCAGGATGGCGCGCGATAGCAAGACAACAAAAACGGAAAAGGCAGCATTCTCGAAGTCGGTCATTTGGACCTCCATGCTTCTAAATTCAACTCTCCAGCCGGTTGATGAATCTGGAGGAGGAGGTTTGAAGCGGAGGGTCTGCCAGTTCGTAGATTGAATGTTCTAAGAGAGGCAGATAAGATAAACTCAGGAAGAAGAGATTTATGACAGTTACCTCAAAGTGATCACTGCTAGCGGTATCGTCTTGGTCGATTGTCTCCGAAAATATAACCAAAGGGTCGCGAATGAAGAGGTGAGATATATGCTTTGACAATAAATCATCTACCCCTGGTAAATTAAATCGATTAGCTTGAAATTTTGTATTCAAGGAAAGAACTAATACCATGATCACGTAAACGCTCGTAAATTCTTTCGTCATAGGGTGCCGGATTATCATTATATTCTGGTCGGTTGCTCCAATTCTCTGATAAATAGAGGGCAACACTATCATATCGAGACTTCGGAATACGTAGTTTGTTCTCCTTTAACGGCTTCGGAAGCGTCAGTAGTACCTGGCAGTAAACTTTAAAACCCCGAACCTTTAGACCTCGTTCTTCTTCAGTGCGGTCGTCTACACTTCCTGCAATTACATTCCAGCGACAATCTACGTCAGCAAGATATCCTCGCCAGATGGGGCTGGCTGCAGTCAATGCTAACTAACGCCTCCCATGAGTAATGCAAGAGAGGTCTTCTTCGATTGCTACTTTACCAGTATTGGTCCCAATGGGATTAAACCATCATACAATCTCCTTGCCTCTGAAATATTCCAAGCTTGAAAGGTTAACTGGAGACAACAACAACCCATGCCAAAACCCATCGCATCTAAATAAATATGGTCGCGGAGAGCAGCTCCCTGCCTCGCCTCTGAGCAGCGTCAGCTTCAGGTATCACCAAGGAGTGAAGAAATAACAACCTGCATCTTCTGGGTATGCATCTCTGTAGAAAGGGATAGTCGGATCTTTGAATGGCTTCGGTGTCCTTGTGTCAAAGAAAATCGGGAGGTTGACGACGACCTTGGTTCCTCGCCTACGCCGGATGTTGGCAGTTAGAGTTCTATAGCAGTCTTAGAGATTACAGAGCTCAGATTCAACAGTCTACTTACGGGAACCGAGCATGTGGGTTCGTTATTTCCTCTGGCAAAAATAAGCTATGACTCGAAATAGCATCTTTCGGATCGTAATATGGTTCTGTAAATTGCCCAGGGACTCCTAGTGTGGGAAATGAAGTAAAAGTCAAGGGTATTTCATTTGAGTTGAGATGCTTGCGGGCCAAAGTACGCCTGATAAATATTTTAATCCTGGACTATAGGAATGCACTGGAGTCATACCTGTAGCGCATATTGTTCTCGACAGATAAAAGATCGGATATGGAGCCGGTGTAAGGACACCCAGGGGTCGACTCTAGCATGTATCTTCCATATTCCGGATGAAATTTTGGGACAGAAATACTTCACTTGTTCATCAATAACAGGATTGATAAGCTCAGAAATTACATACTGGCACGGACAGTCGGTACTGATGTCGTTGACGATGGAGTTGAGTTTGGCAAGAATCTCAGTTTGCCTCAAAGATAGCCTGGCGTTCTTCTCACTATCGTTGAAGACAACAACCATATATTCAACCTGGGCGAGGTTCAGAAAGACAAGGGCAAGTGGGAGAAACAATGATCACCTCATCTCCCCAAAGAAACTCATCGCCTGTCCTGTCTTTCAAGCGATCCCAGATGTGGAGGAATTGAGTGATTCCATGTTCTCTCACATGGTCGGCATATTTCTTAGACTCGTCCCATTCCAAGGCTGTACCAGACGCCAAAAGACCCATTAGTAGAGGTGGTCCGCCTGAATTATGGACGCAAGATTGAAGAAGTGAGGAAGCAGTGTCTTCGTCATCCAGATTAGAAAGCTGTGTACGCGGGTATCACGCATGACGCCGACATCGCGCTATCCGGAGTGATCCATGTGCTTTATGATAGTCCCTGCAGTGAACCGGCATGTGGTAGCGCAGAACAATGACGAATAACGTCTTCTGCAAAGTATGCAATTAGGAACAAATAACGACTGATCCCGAAATGTAGTCTTGGAAATGAACCAGTGTACAATGCCTCAGTGAATCACTAATTTATGTGATCGAGGAAAGAACTGGCGGAGTGACTGGGTTGCAGATTAGTGATTTGGTTTCTTTCGGCTTTCTTTCGAGGATGTCGTGATGACAAGCCGACATTTTGACCCGTCATTTATATAGTAATATGTATCAATGAGATTGGGGACGCATTATTTTCTGAAGCCTTAATCAGGTCCTCACCAAACCAAAACCCGTATTTGCTGTCACTACATGATCACAATGGGAACATGACAACTACACATATGAATCCTCTCCCTCTGAATCAGGACTCAGGGGTTCCTCTAAATCGATCAAGTTGCCTTCGTGGTTCGCAGGATTTCCCTGCTGTTGGCTGCGATACATCTTAGCGAAGAATGCAGGGGTACTCGCCTGTTCAATTTGCTTATCCTCTCGTGTCTTGATGAAACGAGGAAACCGAAGACTTAATCCGCGAGATGAAGATACCAATCCCCGTGCCGCTACTGATACAGGACTCTCCGTAACGCTGCTCTTATTGTCAAAGTTTGCAAACGAACCCAAAACCACAAAGGCTCACTCTGCACCTCTGATTTCCCAGACTTCATGGGGCCGGAAATAGATATCAGGTTGGTAACCTGTAAAAGTAAAGATGTGTGATTTTCAAAGCAGAGCAAAATTACCTCCAAAATCGCATTCCCAGCGAGGCTGTTCGGAACAGTTGTCCTCATTCACCTTGTACTGTTGTCTCATTGACTACAATGCGCGTAAGACATTGAAAATGCTTTTAGACTGAAAACTGACTTTATAGAAAGCATCGCTGAATCCTAAACTGTGTGTTAAAGGTGAACTTGGCCTGATAGCTTGACATACCCGACATGCATTTACACACTGCGACAGGATGACCTGTTTCAGAATTCCAGAGGCCTAGAAGTACTGGACTCCACCACTGAGCTTTCCGACCACTTCCGTGCCATGCACCAATGGGAATCAGGTCGAGAGAATCTCCAAGGCCTTCCATGTAATCCTTTTTTAGTTTTAACCAGGCAGATGTTCGGAGGTCGGGTTCGTAGGTGGATGGCAACGACTTCAGTCTACTTTTCTTGGGTGATGTGCCTTGTTCATCGGCTGCATTTTCAAGTAGCTGAAATGCTATATGAGGGTCTATTCCATGCGCGTAAAAAGATTATACTTTGATCATTAATCCTTCACACCGATTTTCAACAGCTTCGGTAATGAATTCTTCGATTCGCGTTCTCCCTTCGTCGCTTTCACAACTTTTAACAAAATGAAAATGTGCCACTTGAGAGTCTGGTGGAGGACGCATCGGAGAGAAATGTTGTCGCAACAAAGAACGACGATCTTGAAACGTGCGGCCCAAAAGAGACTTTTCACAAGTCAGAAACATGCAAAGTGCATTGAGAGAGGGCATACCTCTTCATTGAAGAGCATTAGGTCAAATGCAAACACGCACACAAAAATATTGACGTCCTTTATATGCACATCCTTCCGAGCACGATTTGACAATTCCTGGAAGGTCTTCACAGCTCCTGAGGTGGGATCTATAGCCACAATTTCGGAGTCCATGATGAACGAACTGATATTGAAATCTTTCATCATTACTTCGACTAAGGCAATGACATCCGGATACTGACAGGAAAGTCAAAACGAAGTTCAAAGCGCAGTGACATAGTTGTCCAAGCACACCTTGGTAGTCATATCTTCCAGATGACGTGAAAAAAGTTTTACTGTGCAACAACCGTTCGATGTAGAAGCGTGAATCTGTGCCCTTTGGCCATCGTATTTGAATTCCGCGGTGAATGGTAGTTCTCCTAACCGGCGATAAATTTCGTCGAGAGAACGAGTGGGAGACCCGAGCATAGGCAGGACAGGAATGCCTGAAATCTTGTCAGAACCTATCATGACTAACAGGGGACAAAACACAGACCGACAGTCAGAGGAACGCGCTCGGAAAGAGAGTTCAGGCCGTTTTCGAGTAACGCAGGGATAATCTGGTCGAAGTTTGGGTGTTTAGCGTAAACCTTTTTCAACAGGCTCTCAGCCCTTTGCAGCAAAGTGATAATCTGATCTTGTTCAGCATTGCGTTTCTTGCCTATTCGATTGGAAGGTAGCATCCGACTTATAGATTGACGGTTGATATGAAGTGATTCGCTATTCCATTGAATCGTCTGATCTTTCACCCCTTCTGATGGAGTAAGCACCACAGCTCTTGCTAAAGCAGTCAGAATCGAAGTTCGGACGGCCCCAACACGAAGATTCTGGCAGAGAGTACGTGTGAGATAGCGAACTTCTTCGCCAGAAGCGGCCAATAGTAGCCGCTCAACAATCTTCTGTTTTTCTTTAGCAGCACCTTGGCCTTTGCAAGACGCAATTTTGAGAAGAGAGTCGTACACATAGGGTATTGTCAGAGGCGGATGCGGAATGAGAGTTCGAAGGTTCGACTTAGCAGCGAATGCAACATCACCAGGATCACCCATCGAGTTGTAGAGTTTCCGCAGTGCCGTAGAGGAAAGTCCAGAAATCTGTTGGATCGACCGGGAAATGACAGAAGGCCCAAGGCCAAGTTCAACAGCAACAAACTGTGGTCTAAAGGAATTGGAAAGAAGGTAGATGCTAGGTAGTAGTGATAAAGGGTATTTCAGAATGATAGTCCGCAAGACGTTTGTCAAAATGTTGAGAATGACAATGCGAGATTTCGTCTGGGATAAGGCTACAAAGGCGAGGGTCAGAAGTGCATATGGTGCCTTGACTGATGATGCCGGCTGAGACGCTGGTTCATACACGGCAGGGTCAACATCCAGAGGCGAAAAACCGGTAGTGGAGGTAGGGATTTTGTCGGGTAACGTCTGGAGGCCGAAAGTAGGCACGGCACCCGATTTGGTGCAATGAGATTCGAGTCGAACTTCAGTGGTACCAACCGGAATTGGGAGAGAGTCATTATGAGGCTCGGACGCATCAACATCAATGACCTCTGGAGTCCTAGGTCCAGAACGCGAGCTCCCTTGAATAAATTGTTGCCTATATAATTCTGGGGTTTTGTTGATTTTCGATTGCGAAGGTGAGGAGAAGAAGTGTTCAATCTGGGACTGTGTATGCTGTGTTCTTGGACGTTTGTTCTTGCTCGAGGTTGGAGTCGAGCCTGGTCCTCGCTTCGACATTACAAACTCTAATCTGTCGACCACTGGAATCTGAATCCTGAACGTTGAAAGTTGAACGTCGAACAGTGGAGTGCTAGTTCGCCTGACAAGCATAGGCAAACAAAACGGGCTTGGTCATCGGCCCGGGCTACTTAGTAACTTACAACGAGGACAGCCATAATGGCTTCATCTTCAGGTACTTATTCTTCTATTCCTCCATTCTCACGAATTTTTAACCATACAAGCTGTTGGAAAGTTATCCAGGGAGGAATTTAGACGGCAGAAAGATCTCGATGCCGCTCGTAAGGCTGGTACAGCACCTGCCGCTCTCGATCAACAAGGTCGACCTATAAATCCACACATACCTCGTAAGTTCCAAACTTGAATTAATTTTCATATATCTTTACTTTACTTTCAGAGTATATATCGCAGGCACCATGGTATCTCGATACCGGAGCCCCATCCCTTAACCACCAACGTCGACAAGAACAACTTGACACTTCGAATAAACTCGATAACTGGTATGACAGGGCTGAAAAAGCAGGTCCAGCCGCTAAGAAATATCGGAAAGGGGCTTGTGAAAATTGTGGTGCCATGACGCATAAAAAGCTGGATTGCATTGAACGACCGCGGAAGAAAGGAGCCAGGTTCACAAATAAAGACATTCAAGCGGACGAAGTGATACAGGACATTGACGCTGGTTATGACGCCAAGCGAGACAGGTGGAATGGGTACGATGCAGCAGAGCATAAGAAGATCTATGAAGAGTATGCTGCAATCGAGGCAGCGAGACAGAAACTGAGGGAGGAAGAAATTGACAATCAAACAACAACCGACTTGGCCTCAGTCCGAAAGGTTGCAAAGGCAGGGAAGTCTGACGCAGCTAAGAAGGACGATGCAGACTTCGGATCGAGTGAAGACGAGGATGCGGATGAGGATAAATATGCTGATGCTGCCGACCAAGTGGGACAGAAGCACGACGCAAAGACACGAATAACCGTTCGCAATCTGCGTATCCGAGAAGATACAGCAAAGTATTTGATCAACTTGGATCCAAACAGTGCTTATTATGATCCCAAAACCCGCTCCATGCGTGATGCCCCAATTAAAAATGTTGCCCCTGAGGATGTGCGTTGGTTTTTAACCTGTTCTACTTAATTCTGACCTGTTCGACAGGCTAAATTTGCTGGCGATAATTTCCTTCGTTTTTCGGGAGAGGCAGAAGAGGTACAGCAACTTCAACTCTTTGCATGGCAGGCTGCTGCACGAGGTAACGATGTGCATCTGAACGCCAATCCAACACAAGGCGAATTACTGCATTACGACTTCAGGCAGAAGAAAGAGGAGCTGAAGGACAAGATGAAGGGGAGCATTCTCGAAAAATACGGAGGCGCTGAATACCTCGATTCTGCACCGAAGGAACTGAGGCAAGGGCAGACGGAGAACTATGTCGAGTATTCTCGAACGGGTCAAGCCATTATGGGTCTTGAAAAGGCAAAAGCGAAATCCAAGTACCCTGAGGATGGTGTGTCTATTTTTTATTCATTCGTGTATGGGATTGATGTGGTATTTAGTGTTCGTTAACAACCATACCGCTGTATGGGGTTCATGGTACGATAGGTCATCGGGCTCTTGGGGTTATGCATGCTGCCATTCCACTGTGCATCTCTCTTATTGTGCTGGCGATGCTGGGAAGGAAGCCATTCAAGCATCCAGCGCACAACATCTTCTCATATCGTCATCCACCTTCCAGGAAACTGGTGCAAATTCTGGAGAACAGTCTGAGAAAGTTGAGCAAAACTATTCGAAGAAAAGGGTTGGCGACGGTGATATAAAGATCGATCAAGCTCGCTTAACGCAAGCCATTCAGGAAGAAAAGAAGCGGAAGGCAGGAGGACGTGAAGAAGATGAAAGGTTTACGAAGAAACCGAAGAGTGGGTTCGAGATCGGTACACACGACGTTACTGAAGAGCAGCTCGGTACGTTTTGCCCAACCTACAAGGTTTATGGTTTTTCACGTTTATTTCGCAGAGGCTTACCGAATGAGTCGTCGGATGCACGAGGATCCTATGGCAAACTACGTCGATGCAGAAGTCTAATTTCGATATTACTAGTATTTGCCGTTGTTATTTGTGAATAAGGTTGACACGTGTTGTTTGTTTTGATGACCCGCCCAACTTGACGGACAGCGGTGAATGAGATTTCAATTGCTTTCATTTATTACGACGACAGCATGCTCTTTGTTATTCGACGACGACGACGGTGACCCACGGTGATGCCCATTGCAACTGCGCCCGCTCTCCTCATCGGCATCGGAGCTCGCATCCTGCTCGACAAATATAACCGTTCCGACGGGCCTTTCATCAAAGACTTCATCCTTATGGGTGCATGGCAAGGTGTTGCCTTGCATTACGCCACGAAAGCTTCCGGAACCTCAAGTCTTGGAATTCTCATTGCCTTTGGCATTGCCATCAAACTTTTCATAGAATTCAACCTGTTCTCAGATGTTACCAGATGCATTACGACAATATTTGGCGTGGCTATGGGAGTCTTGATTACCGACTTCCTTGCCCAATATTTTGACAAACCACCACCAACCTATGAGCGCAGGCGGAAGAAACCTGCGACGATCACGAACCCTCAGAAAATAATCGACAGAAAGCGGGATAATAGACTCATTCCTCCTCGTCCGCTTAGCATTCAAGAGAGCACCAATGGCGACATCACCGACCTCCATACTCTGGCAACGACATCATTTCATATTTCAGATATCACCTCCGTGGATTCAGCTTCGGAGAAACTTGGACCAACCTTATCCATGACACCACTCGAACGCGAGATCCACGTTCTCCGTACCCGAGCAGCGTTGGCCGATAGTGAGCGACGGCGCTTGAAGGAAGAACGAAAGTGGGCAATCTCTCAGGGTAATCTCGCCCGGGCTTCACAAATGAAGTGGGAGGTGAAGCGATATAGCGCGCTCATGGAGACATTTAGTCGTGAGGCAGATTTGAAGGATTTAGAAGGTACGGAAATCCCGTATACCATCCGACTTTCTTGTGACTGCCTTTGACTTTCTAGCTTCCCTTTCCCAAAGTCTAACTTCCAACAACACTGGTACTTCTCAATTAAAAACCCGCAACGGAGAGAGAACGACGTCTACTACCCCAAAAGATAGGTCGCCCAAGTCACGGCGGGATACTATAGCAAATGGCAATGGGCAACATGCTAATGGACGCTCGGCCTCCAAGGGCTGCCCATCGAACACGAAACCAAGTAATCTTCGCATTAATGGATAATATCGATGGACTTTTTGGGCGCTGAGACTCACAGTCTATTCTCCCTAAAAGATCCCAACTCCTTGCGTCGATTTGGCAACTTCGTCCAACTTCTGTCGTCAACATTTGAGTAAGGGGCCGAAACCTGGATAAGGCCTTGTCTTAGGACATGTCCCATTCAGCTGTAGTAACAGCATTGCGATCGGTGACAGGTGGAACATTGTAATTCAGTAAAACATAAGATTTGCCAACTCTCTTCTCCCTATATACTACCAATTTTTCTGGCTTATTATTTAAGTCTTTGAAGATCTTGATTTTATGCTTAGTGCAGCG
>Ga0307517_10012993_pt1 | contig 11359 bp, 9 predicted proteins | sample 23_EM_MG_FD_194515 | JGI IMG/M metagenome (GOLD analysis project Ga0307517, IMG submission 194515) | Populus trichocarpa ectomycorrhiza microbial communities from riparian zone in the Pacific Northwest, United States - 23_EM | ecosystem: Host-associated > Plants > Roots > Unclassified | place... | reverse complement strand
GCACTAACTGGTCATTTCATCATTTAGGCTTCTTGTGGATGCTTTTTACATACTCTCTTGTCATTATAATGTTTGTTCTCAAATTAATTAACCTTTCCATTTTTGCAACTAATATTAACCAATATGAACTCTTGTTGTAATGGCTCAGCTGAAACTGTCATATACAGAATATTTTACTACATCAATAGATCAGGAAATGGCCATCTTACACTCAGGGAGCTGAAACGTGGAAATCTTATTGCTGCAATGCAACATGCAGATGAAGAAGAAGACATTAACAAAGTTATAAGGTTGGGGTGCCAGCAAACTCTTTAAATGATTTAAAAAGAAAAAAAATGATAGGAATACCAAGAAAATGGACTGTAATTTTTCTTTCTTCAATTTAATTAAACAGCTAGACTATAATATCCTTACTAGTGTATGTATTCAAGCAAATGAACTTCAATTTATAGGCGTAAAATAATCGGATAACCAATTTGATCTAATGACTCAACTTGCAAAGTCACCAAATAGTATTCTTCTGCTGTAATCTACCTGAAGATTCTGTCACTATAATTTAAATCAAGGTGTTTGACTCTTCTTGGTTGATACAGTGATAATGTGGAAAGACTTGCATATGGCATTTAACTGATTTGATTCTATTAATTAGTACCAATGTGAGTTATAACCATGTGCTGCCCTTCGTTTTAGGTACTTCTCGTACGAACATTTCTATGTAATATACTGTAAGTTTTGGGAGCTGGATACAGACCATGATTTCTTTATCGACAAAGAGAATCTCATCAGATATGGTAATCACGCCCTTACATACAGGATTCTTGATAGAATATTTTCACAGGTTGGTTGGATCTCCAAAGCTTGATACAAATTAATTTTGACTTTTAAGTATCAGAGACATTTTTCCTAAACGAAGTGCAAACATTGTGTTTGTGCTTTACTTTTGTTTTAGGTGCCAAGGAAGTTTAAAAGCAATGTTGAAGGGAAGATGTGTTATGAAGATTTTGTTTATTTCATGCTCTCAGAGGAAGACAAATCATCTCAGCCCAGTCTTGAATACTGGTATTATTTACTTTCCTTGCTCAAACTCTTGCCTTTCCTTTTGTCATTGGGAATATTTTGAATTACAAATGGAACATGAAGTTCTTGCATAACTGACAACAAGGTGGACTTGCTTGTGATAATTGTTTTAGCCTGTTCAGGCTAAAATGGATACATAAACGAAAGAAAGAAAGTTGAGGGACTATTTTGCTAGGATACAAATAACGTGGAAACTATATTTTTGGACAGACTATTTATGATGCATTGATGAATGCTTGGAAGTCAGTAATAAAAAGTTGGGATCTAGTTAGCGATTTCACTTGATCTATTTGATGGAAATTCTCAATTTAAGTGATCTCCATAGTTTGAGTAACTGATCTTCCAGCTAAATTTCTCTGTTCCATTGTTGGGGTGTAGCCTTATCCTTTCAGCACAATAATAATTTGGATAAATGATGAGATGCATATTGACTATAGACATTTCTGTCCTGGGATGTACTGGAACGCGGCCAGATTCATGGCATTCTTTTCTGTCCCAAGTGGAAATTTCTCTCCCCAAAAACGTATCAGAAGCATGTCCACTGACCTACAAGGTACTCGGTTCTCCATAGTTTGAGTAACTGATCTTCCAGCTAAATTTCTCTGTTCGTTGGTTGGGGTGTAGCCTTATCCTTTCAGCACAATAATAATTTGTATTAATGATGAGCTGCATATTGACTATAGACATTTCTGTCCTGGGATGTACTGGTACACGTGCGCTTAATATTGAAAAAGTAAGTGCTTGTAAAAGGATGGTATGAACGGCACTGGGAGCAAATGTTCATCAACATTTGACACAATTCTGAAATATCGTAACCTTTGTTCACTTAGGTGATGTGTAAATGTCATATGTTTTTTTTTATCCTGCCATAATTCTTGAATAGCTTGAGTTTCCCGATTTCAGTTCCTATCCCAAGTAATTCAACAATCAACCAATTCTTTAGAAATCTAATTTAACTAAGTCAACTTATTAAGTCAGCAAGAAAATCAGATGCTCTCCTGATGGCCAAAACATTTATCTAAACACATTTTCTATCTAAAATGAAAGAATGCTCACCTGCTCTTGTATATCGTCTCCCACCCTATTTTCTTGTGAAACCTCTCCTCTTGGTTCTTAAACAAAGGGAATTGGGAGTGTAGGTTTTGTTCCATTTCCATTCTAATCATTGAATTAGGTATGAGTAGGACTCTGGTTTCTCAAAGAGGAAGAACAGCCCTGTTCCCTCATTTGTTTTAGACCTGAAGGTGGGACAAAAAAGCACTTGTTCCAGGATAACAATCCTGGCCTTAAACAGTGATGTAAAGCTCCTTGTTTTCACTGTGAACAAAGTGGACCAAGCCAAAACTAAGTGTGCATCTCCTTCACTCTCCTAAATGTGCGATGATTTTAAAAGCTTCCTCTGTTCAAATCTTGTACCAAAGCCTAACATGTAACTCCTGCTTTCTGATGCTGTGTCTGTGGAAGCCATCTATGCTTCTATGTACTGTGCCCTCTTATCTTAGAAAGTTGTATTTACAGGTCTATGGAAGTCATTTATCATACAGCTCCTCCACTCTTGTTAATGCTCAAGTGGTTTTAAACACATACCGTATTCAAATCGTGTTAGGGTCTAACTCATTTTCTGATGCTCTGTGTCTATGGAAGTCCTCGATGTTTGTGTCGGCTGTCCTCTCTTATCTTATTAAGTTGTATTCACAGGTTCAAGTGCTTAGATTTAGATGGAAATGGCGTGTTGACACCCAATGAATTGCAATACTTCTATGAGGAGCAGCTGCACCGTATGGAATGCATGGCCCAGGAACCTGTGCTATTTGAGGATATCTTGTGTCAAATAGTTGACATGATTGCACCAGAGGTGAAAAACTTGGTTCTTTCCAATACTCTGGAATCCTCTTCTTTTTGTGTTAGCTCTCATTTGCAGAGACACCTTTTGTTGCAGAGGGAAGGTTGCATCACACTTAGTGATTTGAAAGGATGCAAACTTTCAGGAAATGTTTTCAATATTCTTTTCAACCTCAATAAGTTTGTAGCTTTTGAAAGCCGTGATCCCTTTCTTATTCGCCAGGTACATTCAGCATTTTAATATTGCGTTCCTGCTTTTTAGCTTTTATATTGTAATAATATATCTGGATACTCAGGGGTCCAATGGTGCTGGTTACATAATTATAATTATATCTTCAGGGATCATAACTGCCTGATTTGCATTTTTTGGCGTGGGCAGGAGCGTGAGGAACCAACTTTAACAGAGTGGGATCGCTTTGCACATAGAGAGTATATCAGGCTTTCAATGGAAGAGGATGTTGAAGATGTCTCAAATGGGAGTGCAGAAGTTTGGGATGAATCATTTGAGGCTCCTTTTTAGGTTAATGAGTTGAGGTTTATTTAGATGTCTAGAATGAGGTAGACTTCCCTGAGAAGAAAGATCAAAATTTTGCATCACCTTTATTTCAGTTGAGTTTTATACTTTGTTTTAACTTCTTTCATTTTCAAAGTTCCCAAAACATTTTGTGGTTCTTACTTTTCAGTAAGAACTTAAAACCTCCATAATGTTACAGGAAAATTGTTAAAATTTCAGTGGAGGCTCCCTGACTTCTTTTGAGGGAAGGAAACAGAAAAAGGAATTTGCTGCATTTTTTCATTTGTGGAACTGTTTATTTTAACTGTTAATTGACCAACTACCACACATACCTCAGATGTTTATTATTTCTGCCAAAAAACATCTTTTCTTTCTATTATTTTGGTTTTGAATGACGTTTATGGAATGTATAATTTTTGGATTCAACAAATATTCCAACATTCCTTTTTCCTGTTTTTAGATTATTTGTATGTTAAATTCAATTTTTCTAGTCCTTCGTGTCTTTGCAGTTACCCACAGTATCTCTTTGTTGCTACTTTGGATATGGAATGAAGATTTGGTACTTGGACTCCTCAGTGGAACTTGTCAAATCTGCACTGTTGGTGATACATTTCAAGCTTGGTCCTTACTTTGGCTTGCTCCAGTAGGCAACATGGCTGCGTTTGTGCGATAACATTCATATGCTCTCTAGAGTTCCACAGTGATTTCCAGGATGCCAGATGCTTTATTGGGAGGGAGAGATGGCTGTCATCTGGTGATTATTCATCACCCAGGTAACAAAAGTTCATATAATTGTTGTTGGGTGGCAATTTTGCTTCCAGGAAAGCAGCTCCATTTCTGGATGATTTTTCTCGAGCTTCTGCTCTTTATGGGAAAGGTGGCTGGTATGCTTGTCCTTTAAGCTTGTAACGACATATATTTGTGGATCAAATGCTCTCCTCGGTTCATTCCTGCACCCTGACCACTCTCTCTCTCTCTCTTTGTTACTGTTTATATGTTCTTTTATTGGATTTTACGAGGAGGGACAAAATTTCGTGGGAGAAATTGGGTTGTTAATCATGTTGTTGTGGCAGTTTTTTGGTGGGAGCTGTGCAAAGACAAGCTCTCTTCCTTCATATGTACCACTGAAACAAAAGAGCACACGCGTCCATTACTGCTCTCTGTCAGCAAAAACATGTTTGCAATGTCAAGTAGGAACTTTATAACTAGCTACCAAAATTGTTGATCTTGTGTCGGTACCAAAGGCTGAACCCTGGTTGAGTGGTTAGAGTTCTTAATTACGACTTGCAACTCTAAACCACATGGCCAAAGAACTTGGTTCTTTTTAATTGTTGATCTTGTGATGTTTTGAGAATCTGGCAATCATTAAAATTTCCTTTTGTTAGCACCTTCGGTTGTCTTCCAGATCTTAAATGAACTAGAGGGGGCCTTTTCGGCTCCAAACAGGAGAAAACTCAACTAGTTTGTATATAATTATAGTGTTTAGATTTTAATCACGTTAATAAGCCTTGCTCCCTGGTACCTAGTGCAACTATTTCCATGAACAATACAATGCAAACAGCGGTGCTCATCGAAATCATCTTGGACAATGCTAGCACGATATGGCCGCTGGGCCTTGTATGTGGCAACCGGCAACTGTCATTGAAATGGGCAGTATGAGCTCCGGGACAATCTGAGAAAGGTATTCTCACCAGAAGTTAGTGTTAATTGCTTTATAGGGAGTGGGGATCCAATTTTACGATTTTTCTCTCATGTCATTGAACCAATTCGAGCAGCTAACGAAAATAACTTGAAATGAAATGTCAAATTGGAGGCTTCGAGGAAACAAATATTCGTTAATGCAAAACACTGTTCCATTGCAATTTAGTGTCTGAAAAACACAGAAGGCAGTGTTAATTTTCTAAACAGTCCATGTTAAACAGCACCATGTAGTCTGTGGGTGGCCGCAACCACCCAAGGTTAGAGGCCAGCCGGCTTAAAAATGGGACATTGTTAGTGTGCTATATCTAGGATTCAAGGCACCCAGTTTCTCTTTCGATCATTCATTTGAAGATCTCAGTTTTTTAGAATTCAAAGAAAAAGAAAACAAAAGAACTAATATATCATCAGACACTGAAGAGTTGCGCAGACGACTAGCCGTCAAAAAACAATAATATGACTTTTGGAGTCCAGCCAGAGGACTGGTCGTCAAGAACAATAAGAATTTTGGAGTCCTGTCAGCGTTTTTACTCAAGTAAGCTCAAGAGAGACAGGAAAAGAGCATTTCGATTTTTTTTATATTCTCCATTAAAACGCTTACAATTGTCCAAAGGTAAGGGCCAAAGGAACTATAATATAAACAACTCATAACCAGGAAAAATGGACTGTAAATGAGCAAGTCTAGAAATATCATTAATGTTTCCTCGTAACAAGATCCATAATAATTGGTTTCCGCCACTAACTATGAAAATAATCAAAAGCCAAAAAAAAACAACATAAAACGGTAAAACTGGAGCAAATTTTGGAACTTTTAAGCTATCGAAAAGCTCAGAAGTGAACAAATCTTAGGCTGTCTCCTTTTTGAGTTTTGCAAGCTCCTGCCTGACAATTCCTGCCTTCTGCAGAATGAGCAATTATAGCATGTGTCAAGTTGGTGTATATATTTGAGTAAAATGGTTCATCGAAACAAATGCAATACCATTTTAAATTGATAAAACTTCTTGACAAGCATTCATGACATCTATGAACAAGCATTACTTCCATACGTATGTTCTACGGGCTGACCACTAACAAAAGATAGGCTACAACGAACATGGAATATAAAAGGCAATGCAGGTTCAAGTCTAGTCCTTTTAGACTGCAATGGTCAGATGTGCTTAATTTATCAGGTAAGTTCAATTATATACTCCCCATTCATAGCTGGAAGTTAATACTTCAGCATAGCCTACAAAGATGGGGTCAGATTCTGCTAAGGCTCCAAAGTCCTAATGGGCAACTGGTACCAGAAAGACGCCATATGGCACAAGTTTGAACATAAACATTGGGAGAATTCAACATCTGAGGCAGATGTGTTTAACCATAAATGACAATACTCTATTCTAAGATTTTTAAAGCCAACATTAACCAGTATGCTGGTTTTAGAAAATCAAGGACATACAATAATGACTAGTACAAAAGACAAGATTGGAGAATTGCAAACCTTGATCTTCGCCAACATGAGCTTGAACCTATCAAAATCATTAAGTGATGCCCTTCTCTTCTGCACAGTGAGTCTCCTGCCCCATGAACTGTTCTCCCACTTGTTCTTCACATCTACCATCATGGAATAACAGTTTGAATTCAGTGGGGACAAAGAAAATTAAATAAGAAAACAAGTATAAATGGAGTCAGAAACCAACCAGCCTTCTCCATGGCTTCAATTAGTGCCTTCTTCTTGGGAACCCTGTTGATCTCAATCTTGATATCAGTGAGTGAAAGCCTCTTGAAGTTCATTTGACTCCTAACCATATCTGGAGCATCTACCAGAGCCTTTAGCAACATCAAAAACAAAATTCACCCTTTCATTAACTAACAAAACTGGATCTTGTCAATGATACCACTTATTAAATGCAAATAAATGCTAAGTAATTACTTTCAGAAAACCCAAATAACCAAACCCAATATCAAATCCACTTAATTATATGAGCATTACACGTATGCACTAACTTATAGCCTAAAAAGTATTCAAAACATCCTTAGTCCACTGAGCTACAATAATCTATCCTGTTTTTAATCACCCTCAACGGAAAATTAGAAGAAGAAAAAAAAATCTGAAGCTTAACAAGTGTTGGAAACAATTAGCTTTATCTACGAACATTCAAGGCAAACGTAGAGAGAAGATTACGCACTCTGTTTTGATCGATGACATCGACTATAACAACGAGCTTGCCGTAATCCTTGCCGTAGTTGACAAGAGCCACTCTCCCAATCTCCACGTACCTCTTGAACGGCTACACAAATAAATAAACAAACAAACACAAAAAAACAGGGAAAGTGTAAGAAAGATGGATAAAGTAATAGAGCTATGGGTTTTTCTCGGAAGCCAAACAGAGAAGATAGAGAAACCCTCTCACCATTTTTGGCGGATCTGCTGAGAATCGACAGAGAGAGAGGCGACCGCTGAGGTGAAGGAGAGAGGTGACCAGCGAGGTTATGTAATATTAGTAGCGCTGCTGCTGCTAGGGTTTTTCGTTTTGGATGTGATACGCTCGAGTGTGTTAAAATTGTAGACGTGGCTTCTCACTATTGGTCTCGCTTCGAAACTTTCGGCTATTTTCGTCACGTCCTTTCTTTATCTTCTATTCTTATATGTGTCTTGTAAGGTTATAATTGTTTCGGTTTTGGGGTGTGTTCCCCTTTCGACCCACTGTTTCTTAAATTCTATAATTGCCCCGCTTTATAGGAGAATCTTGTAAACAGGACCATCAATTTTGATTACTCAAATTGTTCATGACATTAGAAGAAACATTGTCCAAGGATTATTTGGAATAGCTTTAAAGGACAATGATTCTAGCATAATCCCCTATTTCGTTTTATTATTGCAACTTCAATCCTTGTTCCATCCTCAAGTTTTATGATTTATGAAAATTCTTAAAATATATTTCTCGACTTTTATTTAGGTTTCGGGTTTATTAGCTCAATTATATCTTACAATCAGTATTACGCATGTTTGAAAATACAATAATTTTATGTATTTTAAAAATAAGTCCAAGTAAAAAAATACTTTTGAAAAGGATAATGTATTATATAGAGATGAGTAAAAAAATTGAAAAACCAAGAAAATCGAGAAAACCAAACCGTGAAAAAAAACCGATTAAAATTTTTAAAAAATCGATCGGTTCGGTTCAGTTTTGGTTTTATAAGCTTGAAACCGAAAAACCCGAACCGAACCCAAACCGAAAAAAACCCGAGCCAAACCGGTCTGTTTGAACCGGTTTCGATTTTTTTAAAATTCAGTTTGGTTACTTCTTTTTTTTTGATAAAAAACGAATCGAACAAAAAATGATCACCCCTGGTATTATATCATCAAATATATACACTTTTTTAACCCATGAGAGTCTAAATTTAGATATTTTTAATGTTATTTCTCTAGAACTAAGCTATTTAACTAAGTTGCATTTTGTTGGCTTCTTGAAATAGAAAAGATATATACAAAAAAGAAAAATTGTTTAGTTGAAGTTAAAGAGATAAAGATATAAAATAATTATGATTCTAAAAAAAATTTAAAATAAAAAATATATAAAAACATGTTTACTTATCTTTTCATCTTTTTTATTATTATAGAATAACCAAATGTTATAACAAATGTTGTCTAGAAATGAGGTTTGCTAGTGGTAATGATAAAATATTTAAAAATATTAAAACTTTGTTAAGACATGTCAAGGACAATATGGTCAAATAACAAAAAAGGGATGAGATCAACAAATCATGGGATGAGGAAAAAAAAAAAAAACATGAAAAATCCTAGACCTGATTACCAAGGAAAGTGGAAGAGCTGTCATTTTTCAAGCTGAGAGCTTTAAAAAATTCAAAACAATGAATTTATTTCTCGAAGCCTACCGTTCGTTTCGCTCCTCTTTCCATTGATTGATTTTGCATTTTGTGTTTTCTACGATCCTCCTCGACGGACGACAGACATCATTGAATTCTTTTATTATTGTTTCAGTAACCAGCAATCCGCCAGTTCTCGATCAAGGTACTAATAATATTCGACAGCCAGTTATCTTACCCAGCCTGGAAAATCAAGATTCTTCTTCTTCTTTTTTCCCTTCATAAACAAGACAGTGGGATCCTAGCAATGTCGATTGACATTCATTTCATGTAAAGAAATCACATGCAATGTTATTAATTTTGTACATGTCTGTCTGATGGTGGCTTTTAGAGATCAAATCTGTGTCCTGTAGGGTGTAAATGTAATATGCTCTTCTCATCGTAGTTAATGTTTTTGGAATCTTTTTTATAAATGTTAAAGGAAGTGCTTCGCTTATATTGTCTTCTGTTTTCTGGGTTTTTTTTTTCTCTCATTGGATTTTTGCTGTGGCAATGAACAAGGGATGGGGTAAATTTGGATGGTTGGTTGTGGGGGATTGACAGAGATTGTTGATATTATGAAGAGAACAGGAGCTGAGGACTTGGGGGATTTCTATCCAATCCGACCTGATTGCCAAGCGGATACTCCAAAGCCCCGTTTCAAGCCCAGGGTGGGTGGTCAGCTTTTTTCGTTTCCTTCCTTGCTTCCTTTTCTTTTTGTGAATTAGTTTCGTTATAACTAATCCTTTGTATTTATTGTCACTTTTGTCATGAATTTGTGCTCATGTGATGTGATGATTTTTATTTTTTTAATTTTGTTATTATTGAGGATTTTTAGTTTTACTTGTTATACATCTCTTTGTGGCTGCACCATGAGACATGCTTGGATACGTTAAGCAGGCTTTGTGTAGTGCTTTCCTCTATGTTTGAAATAATCTTTTTTTTACAGGCTGGGAAAACTCTTAGTGAAAGAAGGTGGAATGCTGCGTTCTCTGAAGATGGTCATTTGGATATTGAGAAGGTGCTTAGACGGATCCAACGGGGGGTACAGATCTCTTTTCCATTTTTATCTTAGCTTGTCTGAAATAGTGATGTGATATACAGTGCCGTCATTATCAGTATGTTTATGGTCTTCGATGTGTTATGAGTGAAAACTCCTATTCCAAAGTTAGAGTGTTTATCTTAAGTTTGTTTTCCATGTTAGGGTGTTCATCCTGCAATTAAAGGGTCGGTATGGGAATTTGTGTTAGGATGCTTTGATCCTAATAGCACATATGAAGAACGGAATCAGCTCAGGCAAAGTAGGAGGTAATGCTTTCCTTTGCATTGTATTAAACCTACATACATGCAAGTCTTCATTTTAATATATGACTCTGTGTGAGAATGTTTGTGCCATCATATACTGCTTTGGCTGACTTTGAAGTTTTTCTTTGTTGCAAAACCATCTTCATAGTACATGCTCAAAATAAAAGGACTGCAATAGACTTTTATTGGAATCCCACACCTTACGCCCCCCCCCCCCACACACACAAACTCTCATATGAACACATATTTTTGTCAGTCACAGACTGGCCTGTTGAACCATTTGACTGACAAGGCTGTTGACTTTTGAGGTTGGGCCCCCACTTTTCGATGTCTGAGATGACATTAGAGCATCTTGTATGTTTTTCTATTTGGGACATACCAGTCCTTTTTTTCTTTATATATCTCAAATGCTTTCAGTTTCTGAGCATCAACTTTTGTGCCTAGGCCAAAGTGATTAATCTGTGACATTGACACTTTAGGGAGCAGTACATCAGGTGGAAAGCTGAGTGTCAACACATGGTTCCAGTTATTGGTAGCGGAAAGCTTATCACAACTCCCATTATTACTGATGTTGGGCAACCAGTAATTGATTCTGTAATAAATAGTTCTTTTTCAGACAAGAGATCAATTCAATGGATGCTTGCTTTGCATCAAATTGGTAGGTGTATAATCTCTAATTCTTTAGTGAGAGGATTTTTCCCTTTCCTGTCATTGGTTTTTGGAAAATGAATTTAGACCTTTATTGTGGTTGCTCTCCACCCAATAATTAGTAAATATCCTTTCACTTACAATGCAGAAGCAAGTAGTCTACCCACACAACTACTACTTAGCAGTGACTCCCTGTTTATCAGACAACCCCATTATTTATGTGTTTTTTTACGGACATGAGAGTGACCATCTTAAATTCTTGAAGCAAAGAACTTGGGCCTGTGGTGCCAGAGTCTTGGTCCGTAAGGCAATATCCACGATGGAAAAACACTAAACTTAAGTGTACTTGCCACATACAGTTGCAATATCAGTTCACTTCACTCAAGTCCTTATAGTTTCTTTCTAATCAGCAACCTTGTTAAATTT
>Ga0307517_10012992_pt1 | contig 11359 bp, 9 predicted proteins | sample 23_EM_MG_FD_194515 | JGI IMG/M metagenome (GOLD analysis project Ga0307517, IMG submission 194515) | Populus trichocarpa ectomycorrhiza microbial communities from riparian zone in the Pacific Northwest, United States - 23_EM | ecosystem: Host-associated > Plants > Roots > Unclassified | place... | reverse complement strand
TGTCGCCCCAAAAGCCCTTGCTATGGCCCGTTAGTCGGTTGTGGCTAGCCCGCTCGCGATCCTTCCTCTACCCCTCTCCCGGTTCCGTCCGCTGGCACCGTACTGCCCCATAAGCTGGCACCTTACTGCTAATCCTTCGCACCGGCTGGCACCCTACTGCTCCTCACCGGCTGGCACCCTACTGCTACTCACCGGCTGGCACCCTACTGCTCATCATCGTTGGCTGGCATCCCCTCTGCCCGGTTGGCTCCGCTCGCCCACCTACCTCTCTCCCTCCTGCGATTTACCCTACGGTCGCAAACCTCGCTTAGGTTACTGTTGATCATGGTATTGCACTGCCTCCTTGGTCTCTCCTAAACGCCGACGCGTCGCCACCCTCCGGTCAGTCCCGACCGTGAACCGGCCTGCCTCTTACGGCGACTAGCCGCAGGGCCTTTTAGTTAGGCATATTGGCAATAGTAGTTATAGCTAGGCATTTCTTTGATTCTTTTCTTAGTGTTACCTGGGGGCCTGCTGAAGGGTTTGGGTCTCTCTCCTGTACGTTTCTATGAGTTGTTTCCCTACGTGTCTGAGGTGCGCGTCTTAGGTGCTAGGCGGGGGAGGTTTCTTCTATGGTCTCGGGGGGTTTGATTTTTCCTATGACGAGGTGAAGCGGGCGGGATGACGTTTGCTTATAGGTTTTTTATCTCCATAGCTAGCACTACATGAGTCTTTTTTACATTTAAAAATAATAACTATTTTATTAAAAAAAAAAAAAAAAAAAAAAAAAAAACCGACCAAGAGATAGGATCTTCACGCAACCATCTAAGTACTTTTCTCTACTTAAGATATTGCAATACGATTACCTTTACTCTCTTTATAAACACTTCTCCTCTACCAAAGCCTACGCCTCAAGAACCCGGAGACTATTGGGATAGTCTCGACGGGCAGCTCAGACATAGGACTATTGTGATAGTTCTATCAAGCACGACAACCCACTCATCTTACTATCTGACGAGATAGTATCCTTCGACGGATCGATCAGACTAGCAAGCCAGTTCCGTACTATCTGAAAAGATAGTATTTCCCTACGCCCGTTATAAAGAAAAAGACTTGCTCACTATAGGAACAAACTATCGTTGCCTGTTGCCTAACTACCTAACAGTAGGATTGTTACATTCATTTGAATTTTATCTCGCTTGATTTTTGATTTTTGGAATTGTGATAAGAGAGGCCGATTTGCTTTGCTTCAGAAATTCCTATTTTCCCACTCAAAGAACGCCGGCAGTCAGGAGATCACACGACAGTGTGGCATCCAATCAACCAATCTATCAATTGTGCTTTGTGGTATAGCATCCCATTCCTCCCTCATTGCATCCGATAATTCATTCTCAGTGCGAGGCCGTGTCTGCTCATTCTCTGAAAATCGATTTCTAAGTCGTTGTTTGAAAATATGCCAAACATTCTCGATCAGATTAAGATCTGGGGAGTTGGCAGGAAACTGAAGCTTCCGGACCCTATAGGCAGAGGTAAGAGTCTTGTTCAAGCCACTCTTATGGTATGGGGCATTGTCTTCCACTACTCGAACCTGGTTGATTGGCTTATCAAGTGAGAATAGAAGAGGTATCAGATATTCGTCGTAGATTTCATTTGCGTACTGAGTGCCATCGAGTCCAAGCCTATCCCTTTTGGTCTTTCTTTCAGAGGGTTGACGTTTTCGCACGCGAATAAGTGGTGTTCATCGGTAATATGTAACTGCTGTCCAGCAGTTTACGCTGATTCTCCCTAAACAAAAGGTAGGAGCTAAATTTCTCTCCTGTAGTTCTTCCCCAGGCCGTATGCATACCTTCCGACCAGGCTGATATGTGGAATACTCAACACGAGCTTCATCTAGCCACACTGATTTCCTCCTGCGCTCACTAGACCAATGGAGCCTTTTGCGACACCAGAATTTGCGTCGAACCTTCTGCATAACATCAAGAAGAGGCTTCTTTCGTCGTATTTGGAGCTTGAATCCAGGCTGTTTTAGGACTTTGTTGAGAGTGGTATGCCCAATATTGAGGTCAGTTAGGGTATCAGTAATTTGCTTTAGGGAAGCTCTTGTATTGGCTTCAACGGTATCTACTACTCTTTGCTAAACCCCTTCGGTAATCTTTGTAGGACGTCCCGGACGTGGAGTATCAGCGACATGCCCCTGCTTTCTGTAGGGCTGAACCACCCCGGCAACTGTGGAGATCGGAGTATTTTTCATCTTCGCTATCTGTTTGTATCTCATCCCGAGATCGGATAGCAAGGCAATATCATGGTTTTTATCATACCGTTCTCTAACTGACTTTGATGTATTGGAATGATGCGGCGGAGCCATGATTGTTGATGAGTTTTACAATACTCGCTCCGTAAAATCTGGAGACAGGGTACATCATTGATGCCAAGACACCACCACAGATACCTGCGGGGTTACGAGAACTTTGCGGAAGCGAGTGTATAAGGTATTGGGTATTTGGTTTTATTGTTTCTTTCTGTTTCATATCATACATTATATCACTAGGCATATGGGAGTTGGCACACCAGCAGGACATTGGCCTTAGGATAATGGAGAATCATGGGATATCAGGATAGGTTGAGATTGTTTGTGATCATTAGGAATCAGGTATTGTTAGTTGTTTGTGTTTCCCCAAAGTGCCTTGAGCTTTGGGAGTATTTTGTTGTTGTTAGTTAGACCAAGAGATATATCTCCTCGCCTGTCCTCAGCTAGAGAGAGAGCAACCATCTAGTTCACCATTCCTCCATCTTTCACCACTCCGCTTAGAGTCTATTGTGATCGCATTTTCGTTCACTTCGTCCCTTGTGCTTTCGCTTAGGCTTCATCAATTATGTCTTGTCTTCCATAAAATTATGAGCAGACTCATTACCAACTCCTAAAATCCCTACGGTACAATTGGTTGGATAGGGCAGAGCACTTCTAGTCCACTTACCCCTTCACCAGAAGAAAGGGCTATGTGCTACACTCGAGCACTCAAGTACTCCCCCCTTGTATTATTTCCTAATTATACGATAGTCATTCCTCCTCATCCGTAGGCATAATGCTTCCCCCAATCCCCGGTGACCCCCAAGAATCATGGATGCAGCGCCATGGCGGATACTCTTCAATAAGCAGCAATAAGTAATATATCGTGCCCTTACTCTAATTCCTCCTTCTACAGAGCACTCAAATCTAAACAATGTTCCACGTGGTCTACTGTATGTCTCATGCCTGTGCACTCACCGGTAACACGCTATGCATACCATTCTAGCGGCTAGAATTGTCTACAATTAATTATGGTACTTATGCTACCGTACTGGTACCCGCACGGCATTCGAGAGCACCCAGCAGCTACTATGGAGTAAGCCCGACTCTAATTCAATCACGTGATTTTATTCTACAAAGCTCGCTCCTACCATACCTAGATAAGAGAGAATGCTGGCTGTTAATGGTTCCATCTACCATCCTCACCCGGATCAGTTTTAGAAGCTTCTTTACTAAGAATTCAAGAAATGCCTCATTCTAATCTACCAAGCCCTCCCTAATATGTTAATTCCTACGTCTCCTGAGCCCTTTGACCCGCTTTCTTACATTTTCCCATGAAACGTATGTATCAGATAATACCGGTATGATACCAGTACTCAAGTACTAGTACTAGTATCCATCAGTGAGGTCATCAATGGATGACCCCACCAGCCCACCTTGCTCAAACTTCGTCCACCTTACCTGAGCACTCGTACTTGCTCGGCTTACCCGTCCCTCAGCCTCACCTCGCCGGTGGATGGGTGGTGGGTGTAGGTGAGTGGCCATGTTGTCAGAGACCCCTCCCCGTCTTCTTTTCTTCCTTTCCTCATACCCCAACACCACAACAGCAACAACCACCATCACAACAAATCCCCACCTCATCGCCTCAACCTCTCTCTCTATAATACCCGTTAGTCCTTATTACTCCCCCATTTACTTCTAGCCAATCCTCCTACCCTAATAAACCAAACATGAGTTGGCAATGTGAGTACTGACCGTCCATCTGTAATGAAGAAAAAAGTGGGATGAGCAAATCTTTTGTTGTTCTTTTACTAACGCTCGTTCGAAAACCCCGCAGCCTATGTTGACCAGACGTAAGCAACACCATGAGGAAGCTTTCAGATAGATCTCTTATTTTGTCCGCTAACCCTCTCATAGCCTCGTGGGCTCTGGGAAACTTGATACAGCCGCAATCTTTAGCGCTGATGGGAAAAGTGTGTGGGCTAGTTCTGCTGGTTTCGTGGTTAGTAACTTCCCCTGCCAGATGATATACCCTTTACATTTTCCGGCCCCAACAATTCCAGATACCTCGTAGGAGGTCCGGAAGCCTTCGGTTTTTGCTATCTGGGGTTCAATCACCTAATGCCTTCTATTTATTTCCAACTAGATCAAGCCAGAAGAGATCGGGGCACTCGTTAAGGCATACGAGGAAGAAAAAAAGCTGCAAGAGCTCGCCGGCACGGGGTTTCACATTGGTGGCGTCAAGTACGTCACCATCCGGAGCGTGGACAGAAGCATCTACGGAAAACAGGTGAGCTTCTACCAACGAAGTGTCCTTCAACCAACAAGTCGCCTTTGTTGACAAACTATCCTCGCTCTAGGGTAAAACCGGCATCGTTTGTGTCAAAACAAAACAAGCCATCCTCGTTGCTCACTACGGCGAGGACGTCCAACCCGGACAGGCGGCAACCACCGTTGAGAAACTTGCCGACTACCTAATCGGCGTGGGGTACTGAATATCGTCCTAGGTTTTGTTTACGTGAATCATCGAAAGTTAGCGGGGGGTGGAGGGAGAGGGGATTGCTCTCTTGCACCTAAATTGAGGGTAGTGGAGCTCTGGTGTCCAGTTATCTAAAACCTATTTCACAATCTCTTGCTTCGTTCATTTTGTCTTCAGGGCTGTTTCTGTTTGTCCTATCCTTTCTCTATACCGTCCAGCACCGCCCACAGCCCCTCGCACACAAATTGTGTCACCATCCGCGAGCGACCAGCCTTTGGGGCTTGATTAAACATTAAATTCCTCGCACATAAACCTAAACTTCAAACCAACCGCTCGGCAACATGATATAAATACTCTACTCATCGATATCCATGAACATGTCAAAACTACACAGCTTTGGTCATCCTGAACGAAAACCACCCCGTCCATAAACGCCAAAAGGGGAAAGGGGAAGCCAGTAACATCGGCTCCTTATACAGGTAGCTGTTGTGTAGCGCCTGAAGAAGAATTAACGCCAGCCTTCCATATCCAATGAGCAATAGACCTACCGGTGATCCTTCGTAATGGTCCCTCCAAATAGGGCCCGACCTAAAGCACACGTCAATATCTTGTTAGTCTAACAACTTCTAAACCTAAATTCCTCAAGACTACATGCTTACCACAGGCACGGACCCCAAAAACCCAATTATAATCCCAAAGAAATCGCCAAACAAGTTTAAGATGCCGTAAAGCTCAATGCAGAATCCAATCAGCGGGTATTTTGCCAATATCAAACCGACACCTAACAAGAAACATGCTGTCCCGCGGAACTTCTCCTTACGCGCGAAAAAGGATAATGTCTTTTTCGGACCCATGAACAGGGATATGCCGATAACAAAGAGGATCTATAAGAGATAATAAGGGTGAGTAAGGCAATTCATGGTTAGATTAGCTAGGTAGGCAAGAGGGGCTGACGTTTCCCATTGCCAACCTGTTTGGAAATGTTAGTATTAGATAGGGGGAAATAGCAGTAAGGAAATACTAACATCGCTCTGTCAAAGAACATCATGATGCCGAATAGGAAGAAAAATACTCCTGTAAAGTGACCTAGTTAGCTACAGTTTCTGAATAGGCATTCGAGCATCCTATCGGTCAAACCTCCAGCGCAAAACCCAGCCCCAAACTCTGCGGATCTGTTAGCAGACACTCGCACGCGCATAGGGCAAAAAGAACAGTACTTTGCACATCCGACAACCACATAACGAAGGCTTAAAGAGAGTGTGTAGTGTGAACCCTAAAGAGTATTGATGAAAAGCTGTTTCTAGCTGAGGTTGGGTAGACACAGTACTTAGGAGAGGGAAGAGAGAAAAAGGAGCTGTCAAAGAATTTACAGGGGAATAATAAAAAAATTAATGACTTTTCCGCTTCCTGGCGAATTCGGGATCTGGTGGCTAGACAAAACCGGCATCGAGTCAGCTGGATGGAGGGATGAGTGGTGGGTGATAGGGTTTACCCGTTGGGGCGTTGAACGAGGAACAGCCAAGTTTGGTTTGGTTTCGGGGGGGGGGGCTCTGCGGGTCTTCCCGAATAAAAACAGCAGTGGCGCTTTCCGCCAGTTTGCTTGAGTTGGGTTAGACGAGGAGCTCATCCCGTTCCCTGACTTCGATCATCCGTGTCTTGAGTTTTTTTCTTTTCACCCCCCTTTGTCGATTCTTCCACCAGATTTGCGGAATTTCGAGGCCGACCTTTGGAAACCATGAGTCTTCTACGAGAAGGCTACGGCGATGTTAATAGAGCATTTCTTCAAGGCTTTATGTCTCGCAGAACTATGAAGATTGATGATATCAAGATCCTTCTGGCTGAGATATTGTCTGCGGATGGTAAGCACGTCTTATCCCTCTATTCACACCAGACTGACTTATCTATTGGCATAAAGATGCCGAGCATGAAATCAGCATTGAGGACATAAACGAGCGCATCGCTTTGTCATACATTTCTAAAGCTAACGACATGATTCACGACTTTGACTTGGAAATCAAGATTATGTTGGACCAGAGGGATCGCTCAAAGACTTTTGCTTTGGTTCGCTCCCCCCAGATATGCCTCTCCTCTCCTCTACTCACCTACAATATCACAGATCAACACGACATCAGACGAACTCGCCCAGCTAGCTACAACCCACAATGCGGATGAAATCGCATTCTTCAAGAGAGTCCTCGATGCGATCTTCGAGACCAATAATACTCGCGATGCAGAGGTTTTGGCAGTTCACGACTTTGCAGCTGTGAGATTGCACAAGAATCCGCAGCAGGGAGGAGCTTCTCAGCCCACACAGGGCTCTGCTAGCCAGAGCACTAGCGGTTTGACTATGGTCGGAGCAGAAGCGGCGTTGGGAAGTTTCGTCGACGAGGGGTGGCTGGAGTGTTCTAAGTATGACTTCTCTTAATTATACCTTTTGTGAAGCAGATGTGCTCATAGGATTGTGTTTTCAGGGCAGGCTTCTATTCTCTCACGTCCCGAGCACTCATAGAACTCGGCCCTTACCTGTTCCAAGCCTATAATACACCTGCGGACGAAGACGACGAGCATGAAGATGGCGGGTCCTCCACCAACGGTACTGTTGAAAGGATCAAAACATGTCATGCATGCCGAGAGATTGTAACCATAGTGCGTCCTCCGGTCCCCCCCACCTCCCCACTCCAACCTGACATCCGCACCAGGGCCTCCGCTGCACAGATAAACACTGCAAACTCCGCCTCCATACCCCCTGCGCTGAAGGCACCTTCCGTCCCAACCGCGCACACGAATGCCCGCATTGCAAGAAAGGGTGGAATGGCGGATTACCTGTTGGCGAAGAGGCAGACAGGGGCCAGAGAAGGCCCAGAGGGAATAGGCAGTCCAACGTTGGCACCACCCCGCGTGCGAGAGTTAACAGTGTTCCACAGCCAGCACCCGCGAGGCGAATCACGAGGGGTATGAGGGATACACCCATTGAAGAGGACAGTCAAGAGGATGAAGAGGATGCGTCAGGGGAGAGTCATAGTGATGATGTCGAAATGACGGGGTAATGGCTTGATGACGTTCTCCGTCCCCTTCACTCTACCTCTACCTGGATTATCGGGGTGGAGTTTCGTCCTCCTGTTTTGGCGTATTGGGGTTTGTATTTTTAGCAGCAGTAGACTACTTGGATCGAGTAGTATTTTTCCCCTCCCTCCTTCACTCTTAGTTTCACTTCCGTTAGTGGGTAGGTTGGGTTGGCCGTTGCCACTGTCAACTGCGAACATGTCCCGGGATGAGGTGGCATATTATACTCGAAGAGCGCTCAAAAGGTCTCATTCAGCATCCGATCCTTTCCTCCCGGGCAGGTATTATGTGATGTTGGGTCCCTAGAATTTGGTTGTTGACTTAGCTAGCTTATTTAGGTGCTAGCACATATATGTGCAGATACTGCAATATAGAATAGCAACTACCACACGAACAACCGCTAAGAAACCACAACAGAGGCTACCCCATGTATATCTCTATTTACCTACTAAATTTCCTATTCTCCGCATCCACTTACCCATAGCACTTCTTTAAACTCACCCCTTCAAACACCTGTATGGCGCTCGATCAAATAAAACTAGTCCTCGTGGCCAAGTCAAGTATTGTTCGAGTGATCGATTATGATGCCCACAGGGGAGGTAGGTACGGGGGGAGAGCACCGACTGCATTCTATTCAACAAATTGACAGAGCAAGGGAAGGGGTCATACAATAAAAGAACCTAGTAATCACCCTGCAGCGCACAATCCACCTATGAGAGATATCCCTTGTACTCACCACTTCCACACCCCTGAGTAGTCCTGCATATATTACACTTACTATGCGGGCAAAAAAAAACCCCCCCCAGATTGCAGAATAGATTCACTTAAGCAGTATCTAGAGTGAAGGTCTATAGGTACAATGGACAGGCATAAAGTCTCCGCACACACCGAAGTGGCTTGCCAGTTTAAATCTTTAAAAATTGGTGAGACTCTGAAGTGGTGTGTGCGATCGCAAAATGCCTGTCCCCTGTGCCATACTGGCATGTGCATGTGATGGCAAGACAAAAACACTGTCAAAAGATCAATGCGCATGGGGGCGACCTGCCAAAAATTATAAGGCCCCCATGAGAACCTGTAGGAAGAAACTTAATGAAGACATGCTCGTTCAGATACTGAGAAAGTATTCTCAAGAAGGAAGCCCACCCCTTGTATTACAAGATGGAAGGCCCAGTCAGATATAAGGGGAGTGTGGAGAGTTACCTCATTGTGGATGGGGCTGGATCACATACTGTAGATCTCGGCACTTCAGTGCTTTCCATGAAGATCTCAACTCTGCCAACAAGATCGACAGCCTATGTCATCACCAGATCTCAATCCTATGGAGCGTGTACTCGTAATGTCCTGACGTTTGTGAACACAACTGCTATTGCAGGATGCCAAGATCAGCGCAAAAAAGCTGAATTTTGGCGGTATGCAATAGCAGTTGTGTTCACAAACGTCAGGACATTACGAGTATGAGAAAACACCAGAGCCGAGACCCCAAAACGCCAGCCCCTCCCTAACGCCCAGGAAGCGACCGAGAAGGCATGAACTCTTTGATCACCGCTTCTGCCATGAAAAATGCGCAGGGTCTATAGGCAACCGAGAGGAGGATGTTTATTCCATGGCAGCGGTCCATATTTTTTGGCAAAAACAAATGTGGCAGTAATTGTGGCCGCATCCGCCGTCTCAGAACTTGATCTCGCAGTGAGTCTGGTAGACCGCTCTCCTACCTGGTATTATGTCCCCAAACTCCTGACACCCCATAATTTTCCCCTGCCTGCAGCGCTACCAGCACAACTCGCGGGCGGGGGGAGAAGGCCCCCACTTTCCATAGAATCAGTCTAAATTGAGACTTTCCGGGAGATATTTTTTCCCCAGGAGTCCCGTCCCAGTGTGGTCGAGTGAGCCTACAATTATTCCTACATAGCTGGCAAGCAGTTACCATTTGTCCCCCGGTCCCTTGGCGGGCTATATGGACTGAAACTGTAGTTCCATAGATCCTGCAAAACCATCGGTGGTCGTTTGGGGAGTACTCGTTTCGTCCATGGGCGAAATATTGTAGAACTGGACTAAAAACTATCAGTTCTGGTATGTCTCGTGTGCCGCTCCCTATTCAAGGCCTATCTAGAACACTGCTAGCAGTGGTAATCGCTTGTTCAGCACAGAGCGTCGTCACAATATTATCATACCTTTCTTATCCTAGCTTAAATTGGGGCTGCACTCTTCTGTTTACTCCCATGCCCTTGCCACCGGCACCCAACTTAGATTTCCACCTTCTATCTTTCTGCTTGTTCTCTTCCCTTGCATCTCCCTAACCCCAATCACCGCTTCAACTTCTTGTTCTCCGGAATTCCTTCCATGCTCATATCCAGCCCTGCTTGTAGCAAGTACTGTGAAGTAAATAGAGAATTTCGTGATGCGTTTCAATGAAGAGCTTGAATGTATTTGGGTGAGAATTGTGAACGGTTGATTGACTTAATCTCCCCCTCCTCCGACCACGAAAGTCAATGATAACTATATACTACCCAAGTGTCAACCCCGCAGATATTCATCACATCTCAGGACTCCATCCCTTCCAATCTGTAACACTCTTGTCTGCATCCAAAACGACTCCCAAACCACTACTCGCATCTCCTCGCATAAGTTCAGACTACTCCTCGTTTGAGGTTATCAGGAAGCCTGTGACAACCAGCGCCACATTACAACATACTGCAGCCATTGAGGTCGAGTGACAAATGGTGCCGTAGCTGGATTCCTAGTTTGTCCAATTATTCGGGTTGCCCCTACGGCACAATACTCGAGCACAATTCAGAAATCAATGCTAACTTACCCACAGATCACATAGAACCCCAGTACAAGCCGTACTAGCCACAAAACATCCAATTTACATAGATATCATCCATTCTGTCCTTCCGGTATTCTCCACAGAAAAGGGAACGACGAGCGCAGTACCTAATACGGGGATTCAGAGATACACTGCATGGGCAGATACTCTACGATACTGACCCTCGTACCAGAAGATCCAGATACTACGCCCCCCCCGCACTCCTTTACTCTCCTAAACGATCAACAATCGTCAGCCACTGTGCCGCAATAAATCACGTGTAATACTTGTAGAATCCCCTAAATCAGACAAGACACCGACCTCCTCCTTCTTCTAGCACTAGACCTGTAACGTAGCACAGTGCAATACCGGCAACCCCTCCAAGTTGACAAATCGGGTTATCCCCAGTCACCGTACCCTCTGCTTGGCAAGTTAAAATGTCCCTAGGCATTTTCGTGCCAAGATATGTACTAACAAATGAAAAGTGCCCGGAGACTTTTTAAGCAGCCAAAGTACTGTACATATCCTCCTTTCCAATTGATAAATACAACCACCACTTACTGGTACCCGCCCAAAGATATACACACAAACATCCCCACCAGCACTGCTAGCCGGCGCTCTGGGGGGGGGGGGGGGGGGGGGGGGGGGGGGGGGGGGGGGGGGGGGGGGGGGGGGGGGGGGGGGGGGGGGGGGGGGGGGGGGGGGGGGGGGGGGGGGGGGGGGGGGGGGGGGGGGGGGGGGGGGG